>QWCD01000421.1_pt1 | contig 11647 bp, 15 predicted proteins | sample 1972461 | NCBI WGS metagenome assembly QWCD01 (sample SAMN09866717, study PRJNA288562) | Human vaginal metagenome isolate term4_vaginal, whole genome shotgun... | isolation source: vagina | host: Homo sapiens | place: USA: California | reverse complement strand
TTATCGTTTGTGTACATTAAGTCGTAATCTTGGCCCTTATTATAGCTTTTAACTACTACTGTATCTGCTAACGCTTCGATTGGTAGTAATACTTGTTTATCATTTACCGGATATTGTTTTTCTTCCACTTTCTTTTTATGTTTCTTTGGATCTAGTACGTTGACAAATACAACCGGGCTAACTCCATATAAAACAAAGTGGCAATACATAGCTTCGCATAGTGTGTAATAGTCGAAGTTATCGTTATATCCTAAGTTTTTAACTGCTTCTGCGTATGAATTACACATTATAGGTTCGTTTACTTTGCCATTTACTGCTTGAATTGGCGAAGTTCCAACTACAAATGCAATTCCGCTTCCTGCTGTTACAGGCGTTTTAATCGAAGTTTCAATTTGTTTGGTTCTAATACCGTGTTGAAAAGCCATTATTTACCCCCTTCTTTCCTTTCTGCTGCAATAGAAGTAATATCCTTATAATACTTGTTTAAGATATTACCTTCGCTTACCACTTTTGCTTTTGCGTCTGCTAAGCTTTCTACTGGTATCATCAATCTTTCAAGTTGTGGATATTTTTCTATCTCTTCTTTGTATTTTTCTTTGATTGCTTTCTTTGTGCCAATAATTAATGAATTTTTCTTTAAAACTCCATCTGGTAAGTTTGGCCCAATGTAGCAATAAGTTTTTTCTTCTTCTGGTGCTGTTGTAACTGGTGTATCAATTACCTTTTTTTCTTTTTCGTCTTTAATAGCCATTAAAATTTACCTCTCTTTCTACTGGTGGAAGCGTCCATATTGTCATCATTTCGCCTAAGTAGTACGGCCTTGTATCGTCCGGATAGATAATACTTTCCAATGGTGGTACTAATCTAAATTGTTGATTCAATTCTTCGTCTTTTAAAAAGTTATATCTAAGATTTGAAATAACATTTAATAGCGCCATTGAACCTTCTTCCGCGTCTTCTGCGTATGTTGCAACTATGATTCTTATAGAAGCTTGGGCTTCTGTTTCCTCTCCCGGTGTTTTTTCGTCTTTGCCTGTAAGATATTTGATTAAGATATACGGTATTTGTTGTATCTCATCTTCTTTTTTGGGTAGGTTCATCAAGAATACATTTGGCGGTCTATCGCCTGTTTCTTCCCCTCTTTTACTTCTTACAGGTAGTAATATATCTTTTGTTTTTTCTTGAATATAAGCTTTCATAGCTTCAAGTAAAACTGTAGGTGTCATTATTTACCCCCATATCCTGCCAATAGCCTTTCGATTTCGTGTTCTATTCTTGTATCGAACGTTTCTTGCGCTTCTTTATAGACTTGATCCATAACAACCGAATTACTTACCATAGAACGCATAGATGAACCCATTAGCTGTTTGATTGGTAACCTTGATTTTCCTGTTCTTTCGAAAATCCCTTCTTTTTTTGCTGTTATTTGATTTCTAAAAGCGTGTTCAAGTGCTACGGCTGTTTTTTGTCCGGCAAATACTTTTCCTTTTCCTGGGTGCTTTGGTTTAGTTAAGCTGTATTTGTATAGCGGTATCTGTTTTCCCGCAAATATTAGCGTTGCACATAGGTCGCTTGTAGTGGCATTCTTTATACTATCTTTTGTATATTCGGAAATTACCTTTTTAGTAATTTTATATTCGCTTGTTACGCCTTTGAACGTTTCCGTTCTTGCTTTTGCTATCGCTCTATTTGCTGCATTAGATAAGGCTCTTTCCGTACCTTTTGGCACTTCGCTTAATAATACACTTATTCTATCTATAGTTTCTTGGCTAATGGTAATCATTTATTTACTCCATTAATCGTTCAAGATATAAAATTAATTCTCCCATTTCGCTTTTTACTTTGCCTATGGTGTAGATCTCGCTATTAATTTCTAATTCTTGACCTTTTCTTGGCGTTTTCTCTAGGCTTTCAAGCGATATATACATAATTAGATCGACATTGAAAAGGCCTTCCGCGTTATCACTTCCAGCCTTCTTTCTGTCGTTATATTCGCCATAGTCTAATACCACTTTAGCTTCTATTGGCGTATCATCTAAATAGAATTCTATAACTTCCGCAAATTCTCCGGAATTATGGAATACAGTTCTTATATCTTGGTCCGCCTGCTCTTTGAAGTTCATTAATAAACTTCTGCTACTAGCCAAGAATTAACTTCTGTTGGTACTGGTAAGAATCTTGAATTAAGTTGTAAGAATCTTCTTGCCGGATTTCTTTCTACCCAAGTTTCCGGTACCATTTCGCCTTCTACTGTTACGAATCCGTTTGTATCTTCATCAATAATTGTATTAGCACCATAACAACGGCTGTAGTTTGCGCTTGTTGAAAGTAAAGCGATTGTTTTTTCTGGTACTAATGCTTTATCTTCCGGCTTATCTGGGTTTGTCCAATCGTCCAAGTAAAATTCGTTATACTCGTAAATATCTAGCCCAAACTCGTTAATTGTTCCTACATAAGTTGCTCCGTTTGGAAGTTCCTTTGGTGTAATTGCTGCTAAGTCGTAAGCCTTAGTATCTAATAAAGCTTGTACTTTCTTGTTGTTTAAGAAGTGGTTTACTACGTCCGAAGACATAATCATAACATTACAGTTTACGTGTCCTGTTTGTTGAACTTTTAATCTCCACTTTCTAATATCTGCTATTGGATCTGCTGTTTCTGCGCTCCACTTGTCCGCCGTTTTGCTTATGGTTTCTTTATTCTCGAATCCGAAGTCGATTTCTTCTTCAACGCCTACGCCAATTACAGGAATTTTTCCTGTGAAAATAGCTTGGGTTGCCATCCACTCTTCACGGCGTGTAATCATATCTTCAAGTTCCGCCATATCTTTTCCTAATCTTTCTACGGCTCTTTCTGCTGCTGTCTTTCCGGAATATGGATTTTCTCCGGCTAATCTATTCAGTAGTTCTTCCGCTGTAGTAATTTTATTAGGTGCCATTAGTGGCGGTTCATAGCTTGCTGTTTGGTATCCTGCGTTTGGTACTGTTTTTCCACCAATCATTGGGTGTACAAATGGCGCAAGTCTTCTGTTTCCTTTTACAAAGTCAATGTTAATTCTTTTTGTTGGGAATGTTTCAATATTTTTGAAAAATGTATCTCTAATGAATGTAGAAGTTCTTGGTAATCTTTCTACAAGTGTTCCCATTGTTTTTGCTTCAAATAAATCTGGCATATTCTTTCCCCCTCTTATTTAATAAAAATACCAATTTTTCTTAGTGGTACTTTCACTTTGTCTAATGTTGCTGCTCCGTAGTTTAAGGCTTCTGCTCTAAAATCTCCTGTTAGATATACGGCTACTTTTTCGTTTGCTTTTGCTTCATCTGCTGTAATTCCGTAAATATCCGCCAAGTTTTCTGCTGTTGCTTTTGCAAGCTTACCCGCTGTAAGTGCTACAACTGTGTTTTTTTCTATATCTTCTTTAGCTTCTGCTACTTCAATTTCTACCGGAAAATCTCCTGCGTAGATATTGTCGCTAATGTAATTGCTTCTTTCGATTTCGTACATATCTTTTCCCCTTTCTTATTTTGTCTTTGGGTGTGCTTTGTTGATTGCGTCTAAGAACTCGTTTTTATCTTCTGTTCTTTGTCCTTGGCTGCCTTCAACGTCGCCCATACCGGAATTTTTAACGTCTTTTTCTCTTTCTTGAATGAAGTTTTGTCCTTTCGCTTTTTGCGCGTTTAGAATCTTGATTGCTACTTCGCCTGCTGTAATTTTTGTTTTGTATTTTGCATCGTTTACAATCTCTTCTGCCCCCGGCGCTGCGATTTCTTCGATTGCTTGTATGCGTTCTAATTCTTCTTTTTTCGCTTCTTCTTCAATCTCTTTTACAAGTTCCGGATAAGCTTCTTTCAATTCCTCTACAGTCTTAATTTCTTTTGTTTCAGTTTCTGTAGTAGTTGTTTCTTTGTTTTCGTCCATTGCTCTTACTTCCTTTCTGTTTTTTGTATTTATATTAAAATCGTTGCCGGCGGCGTGGTTTTGGCTTCGATTTAATACCGTAGTTGGTAGGTTTTTAAAGTCGGATACCATAAGTATTCCATTAACCTTAATATCTCCGTTAGCACTTGCTGCTACGTCGGCTTCCTCGAACATTAGGCGGTCGCAGAAGCCCGCGTCTACTGCTTCTTGCCCTGTGTACCAAGTTTCTGCTTCCATAAGCTGTGCTAACTCTTCTTCTGTCTTTCCTGTCTTCGTCTTATACGCGTTAATAATTGATTTTTTAATTGTTTCTAATTGTTCTATATACTTTGTAAGGTCTTTGGCGTTGAAATATCCTTCCAATCCGAATAAAGGGTCGTGGATCATTAAGCTTCCATTTGGTGCTATTTCTATTTCGTCGCCTGCCATAGCAATTATTGTAGCTGCCGAAGCGGCCCAACCGTCAATTTTAACAATCTTTTTAGCTTTAAATTCTTTTAATCTTGAATAAATAGCTGTAGCTGCGAACACGTCGCCGCCTGCGCTATTAATTCTTATAATTAAAGTGTTTATATCCTCTTCTTCTAAGTAGGCTAAATCATTTGAAAAAAATTCCGGGTTAATCTCTCCGCTTTCCCAATCGACTTTATCGCTTATATTTCCATATATTGTTACTTCCGCTACGCCTTCTTCTTGCATTGCGAAGTTCCAAGCTTTATTAATTTTGTTCTTCTTGTTCTTCAATTTGTGTATTCTCCTTTCTTATTGCTTGCATTAGTTCTTCTTCTTGTTGTAACTGGCTAATATTTTTATAGTAATCTGTACCGTTCATTTCTTTAGCTTCTTTGCTGCGTGTTGAAAATCCGTTTTCTACCCTCTTTTGCGCTGCTGCTACTTCTTGCGTAGGGTTTAACAATCCTTGGGCCGGTCCGTTCCATTCTGCGCCGCAATACGCTTTTTTAATAAGCGGGTCGCCGAAAAATCCTGGTGCGTCTATTCTTCCCTTGGCTACTGCTTCTGTTAGCCATTCTTCGTAAATAGGTTGGCAAAAATCCGCCGCTAACCATTCGCGATACATTCTAAAAGATTTCCAAGCTTCAAGAAGTGCTGCCCTTGAAGCGCTGTAAGAAGCGTTGAAGTTTTTTAATAATAGTTCGTAGGGAATTTCAAGTGCTGCGCCTATTTGTCTACAAATAGAAGTAACGAATCCATCAAAGGCCGCATTTGGTCTTCCTGGGTTTACTACGTTTGCTTTTTCGCCTTCGTTAAGATCTATAATTGCACCTGGTCCAAGTTCGATTGAATTTTCTGTGTATCTATCCACTTGTTGTTCTTCTGGTACTATTTGTCCGAATGGCGCTTCGTTGCTGTAGCCCTCTTTTTCTACAAATACTGTAAATAGGCCACTTACTACCGCTGCTACTAATTCCGCTTCTGTATAGCGTCCTAATTGCTTTAAGCTTTCTATTACTGGTGCAAGCATTGGAACGCCTCTTCTTTGTCCTATCCTTTCGCGGTTCATAAGGTGCAATACGTTTTTTCTTCCTGTACTCTTTCCGTAGGCTTCAACTCTTATCCATTCTTCTTTTTCTGTTAGATCTTTAGAATTAGGGTGCTTGTTGCAAATATAGTAAGCGATAGTTTCGCCGTTCTTGTTGCTTTCTACTCCGTCTATAATGTTTTTATCTTGCGTTTTGTCTTTAGGCGTTGAGAGCCTATCCGCTTCTATAAGTTGTATTCTTAAATCATAGGGCATTGCCGCCCTTATTGTTGTTGGAAGTAAAACTATAACGTCGCCGGATATTAACCAATTTAAAAAGGCTAATTGCTGCAATTCGTAGAAATTGTCTAATCTTTCTATATCGCAATTTGTAGTATCCGCCCATAGTTTAAATTCTCTTTCTATTTTCTGTTCAAGGTTTCTTGCGTCCTTTGCTTCCATTCCTATTGCTTCGTAATCTATTTGGCTTTTAAGTAATAGCCCGCCGCCAACCACGTTAGTTCTACAAGTTTTAATAGCGCCTGTAGCTAACGGAACGCCCATATATAGATCGCGGCTACGTTGCCTTAATATGTTTAAATTGTCTTCTATATCCTCTTTGTGGCTTCCGCCGTCCGCTCTCCAACCTATAAGGCTTTTCTTGGTGCGTGAAGCGCCATAATTGCTGTAGCCGCTATTTAATATTTCTTTAGTTTTGTTTAATACTATTGTTTCTATTTCGTTTTTAATAGCCTTATTCTGCCTTGTTTTAGGCTTGAATATATCAAATAGGCCCATAATACCACCTACCTTTAAATATCGCGTGGAACGGCAATATACGTTCTATTGCGTCCGTTATATTTTTCTATTGCGTCTAATCTGTCAATTTCTTTTCGCCAATACTCCTGTTGCTTTCTTATTTCGCTTAGATTGGCCCTTGTTAAGCTTCGGCTACCTATTGTGTAGCTTTGGCTTGTTGCTACTGCTGTTTCTGCTTCTAACCATAAATCGTAGTGCTTTAGCGCTCGTTCTCTTCTTAATTTTATTTCGCTTTTATCCATCTATCTTCCTAACCCCCTTGACCTTATATTTCTTTGTGGCTTGCTTGCGCTTTCCGGAATCTCTTTTTTAAGAATAGGATTTGTAATTTCAAGTGCTGCCGTTGCGTAGTTTCTAATATCTAATGGCTCGTTTCTTTTAATTCCTTTTTTAAGTTTCCATACATACTGCGCACGCCCCTTTTTATAGCTAATAACCATCTTTTCACTTGTAAGCCCTTTGAAGTATTCTTCGTTATATCCTCTTCCTTCATCTTTCGGGAAGTGGCAATAGTTAGGACCTGGCTCTTGTACTGCTAATCTTTGATATAGGATAGCTTTTCCGGTATCTACTCCAAGTGTAAATAATGGCGTCTTATATGCGTTGGTTGTAGATGGCTTTGAATAATAAGGCGTTTGCGCTCCGCCACGCCCTTTAATAGCCCATATTCTGCGGTTTATTCTCTTCTTGGTAAATTTATATACTTCTTGCGTGAAGTGTCCGCCGGAATCTATGCAAGTTGAAAGTATTTTAAGTTTGCGTCCGTCTTTAGTTTCGAATGTTCTATCTAAGAATTTATCTAAATCATTCCATACGGTTTCTATTTTTAGATCTCCATATATTTTTTTATAATAAATTCCCCAAGATTCTTTTTCTTCGCCCCAACCTACCACTTCTACTTCGAAGCGGTCGTCTTGTACGTCTACGCCGGCTGTTAACACTATTACTTCTTCTGGCACTTCGCAATCATATTCTTCTAGGCGGTTGAATAGTTCGTCCATTTCTATTTCTTCGCCTTCTTCTTCCCAAGTTTGGCCCATTTCGGTATTGGTCCAAGCTTTAAGTAATTCTATATTGCCTTTCTTTTTCTCTTCATTGGCTACAAGGAATTTTTCTACTATTTCACGCCAAGATACGAAAAGCGAAGCTAAGGCGTTTAAGTGATAGCCTTTAACCGCCCTTTTCGGATATTTAAAAATAAACTTGCCTTTATCGTAGTTTGATTTCCAAGCGTATTCATTGGCAATCGCTCCGCAATATCTGCAAGTATAGTTAATTTCTGTTAGATCCTCTTTATTAAAATTTATATACGCCCATTCAAGCGGGTTATATTCTCCGCAATGCGGGCAAGGTACATTCCATTCGCCTTGCGTGCTGTGTTCGTACTCTACTTCTATTCTGCTTGTACCTTTTATTGTCGGCGTTGATACGCATACTATTTTTTTATTCCAAAAAGTAGTAAGCCTTTTAGTTGCCAATAATAAAGGGTCGCCCTCGTTCCCTGCTGTTGCCGGGTATCTGTCTATCTCATCTGCAAGTAATATTCTTATTGGTCTACTTGCTAAACTTGAAGGGCTGTTAGCGCCTACCATTGTTACGTGTCCGCCTGGGAATATCTTTTGTAATATGGTATTTCCGCTTGTTCTTGATTTGTCATCTACTTTGTCTTGTAGTATTGGTGTATCTCTTATCATTGGCGAAATTCTATCTTTTGAAAAAGCTTCCGCCATTTGTATTGTTGGTTGAAGTATCATTATTGGGCTTGGGTCGTAGTGCATATAGTAGCCCAAGGGGTTTAATATGCAAGCGTCGGATTTTCCAATCTGTGCTGCACTCATTACTACAACTTTTTCTACTCCGATTTCTCCTATTGCGTCCATTATCTCTTTTTGATATGGCGCTTTTGAAGTTTTCCATCTTCCCGGCTCTGCCGAAGCTTCCGGGCTAAGTCTTCTGTATTCGTCGGCCCACTCTGTTATTGTGATAGGTGGCGGCGGTTTTAAGCCTGCAAATACTTTACAAAGAAGTTCAAATGTATTTCTTTTAATTTTTATTTTCTTTTTCTTCGTCTTCTTCTTTGCTTTCTTTGCCATTTTCTCCCTCTTCTTCGATTTCCAATGAAAAAGCGGTTGGAAAGTCTGAAAGTTCATTCAGTCCTTCCTCTACCGCTTCTTGTAACAATTTGTATATCTTGGTTCTATCGTTCATTCCTGCTAATACAGGCGATAGCTTGGCGGGAATTGCCATTAGTCTTACTTTAAAATTAGTTAGCATTTCCGCCATAACCTCTTCAATCTCCGAAGATTCGTGCAAGTCTTTTTTTCTAATTTTTAGATCAAGTTCTTCATTTTGCCTTTTTACTTTTACAAGCTTTGCTCTTTCTTCGTAGTAGTTTAAATTTTCTTCTATCTTTGAATTATCTTTTAGGTAATCTATATACGCGTGATTGGTTTCTAATAGTTTATAAAGCCCTGGCATTGTTTCTTCTATGATTCCTTCATCTCTTAATTGCCTTACTCTTCTATCGCTAACATTAAGTAGCTTGGCGATAGCCTGGGCGCTATATAATTTTACTTTAGCGATAGAAGCCACCCCCTTTTTTTCTTGCGTCCTGCTTTGAATAATTATTCTTGCGTCTAAAATTAAGCCCCCTAATATTTTTTCCTGTCCGGATTTTCGGAAGTGGTTTTAAAAATTTTATACCTAACCATATTTCGGGGTCGTCGTACCCGCAAGAAAATTTTTTCTTCTGAAAGAACCTATTTTTATTTTTACAAGTCTTCTAACTCATCTTCTAAATCAAATTCAAATGCGCCTTTTACTTTTTCTTTCGATAATTCGTAACGCTGTTGATCTAATTCTATTCGCTTACAGTCTAGTTGGTAAGTCTTAATGCTATCTAACAGTTTAATTATCCTGCCGTGTATCCTGTCGAACGCAACTAATAACTTCTGCTGCCTTTCGAACTTACTATCTCTTGTAATAGTCTTTAGCGTTGGCTGTAACTTGTTAAGTCTTTCTACCTGTTCTTCTGGCTCTAGTCCTTCCAACTGTTCTAGCTTCGGTACTGCTTGCATTTCTGATTCTCTTGATAAGTATAGTTTGTCTTCTGGTTCATAGTCTAAGGCTTCAAGCCTGCGTCTTATATCTTTTTCTTTTGCTAAAAGTATTTGTAGTTCGTTCTTGAAGTTTGTTTCTGTGTCAAGTGAAAGGTTAGATATATAGGCTTGGTCTTCTTCTGGTAAATTGTTTAGATCTATACTACTATAGCCGCCGTGCGTTTCTGCGTTCTTATTTCCCTTTGGCGCTCCTGCACCTTCTGCGTTCTTGTTTCCGAACTGTCCGCCGCGTCTTTTCTCTTTTAGCTTTTCTTCCCATTTGTCGCGGTATTTCCATTGGCTAACTGTTGCTGCTTTTACATTCAACTTTTTAGCAATTTCTTTTACCTCTAATCTGCCCTTTGATTTTCTAAAAAGTTCAAAGGCTAAATCTCTTTCGGGCCTTCTTTCCCTTGCCATTTTTCCACTCTCCTTTCGTGGCTGTTTTTTATTCTTCTTCGTTTGTTTCGCTGTTCCGTTTTTTCAGCCACGGAAGAAATTATAAAAAAATACGAACTTCACAAATTGAAGTTCGTTTGGCTTTTTGCTTTTCTGCTGCTCTATATATATTATTTCACTATATCCATTATAGCCTATATTTCGGGCAATGGCGGGCAATAATACCCTTTTCACTTAAAATAGTTTTTAATATATATGTTTTTCTCGAACTTCTTTTGTAATTTCCATCAAGTAGAAATCGTATATTACTTTATGTTCGCGATATTCTAAGCTTTGAATTTCTTTTAGTATCTCTTTGTATAAAGTGTCTAATCTTTCATTCTTGATATTTAGATTTCTTATAGTTTCGCTTACTCCGTCCGGAACATTTAACGCTATATCTTCCGTAAGCTTTGAAATATGATTCTTAGCCTTTGGCATACCGTCTAGCTGGCTATTGCTACTTGGTAAGTAATACATATCTTCTAAGTTGCTAATAACTCTTTTGTTAAGCTTTATCGCCTGCGGAATTTCCCTGCAATATTCAATTATTGCTATTACGTCTTTCATAGGCGGTCCTCTATTTCTTGGTTGCTATATCATCTGTAAATAGTGCCTTGCATTTTACGCACCTTCTGCCCCGCGCATAGTACCCCCTAACCTGTGCCATTGTCTTTGCTCCACAAAAAGGACAAGTTATTAAATAACTATTGTTTGCTTGTTTATCCGGTATATATTCCCTTTCGGTAATCTTTCTTACTTCCATTCTGATTCCCCTTTCATATTGACCGCCTTATAATCTCTTCTTCTGCTTTTTCTATTAGTTGAATATAAAACGGTTCTTTCCAATCGCAGGCTGCTTTTTCATCGTCATTGTCCATATCCCAATCTTCATATGCTGCCCATGTCACTTTATAGGTGTTGCCTGCTTTATCTGTTGCCCTTGCTTCAAATTCAGGTCTGCCATCTTCTCTTTCCCCTGCATAGTGCGGTTGTTCTACCACCTTGATAGTAATATCTTCCATAATGTACGGTATTTCTTCATCTGTTTTTCTAACTTCTTTTAATATATAGTCACAAATATAATCTTTGACTATATTAATAATAATGCTTATCCTTTCTGCTATTTTAGTATAACTTCTATCAGTCCATGTTTTACCTTTAGTGTCCCAATATTCACACGATACAGAAGTTTTATCTGTATCATATGCATTGTCTCTTGTTATGGTGAAAATGTAGTTGTTTGCTATGTATTGATACTGTTTGTTGCTTTTAATTTCTTCTGCTTCTTTTTTCTGTTGCTTACCTATAAAACAATAACAGTTTAAAACTGTTTCAATTTCTATATAATCAGTGGTAAAAGACAAGCCTGCACCACGCACTTCATTTAGGTTAAAAGTAATATCTTCAGGTTTAATTATGATTCCTGTTTCTTTTATTTCTTCTGCTGCTTTTTGCAATGTTGGATAATAATAATAATTAACATTGCTGTTTTTTGTACTTATTTCCATTTTAATTACCTCGCTTTTCTTTTCTAATAAAGTAAAGGGACAAGCCGTTTTATTTTACTTTTTTGCATTGTCCCTTTTATTACCTGCTTTTCTATTTAGTTAGTGACACCATTCAATTCCATCTTCTGTAAATTCAGCATCATCTAATTCTAATAATTCTATAATGTTTTCATCACTTCTTATATATTGGTCTACTTCCATTAATTTGTAGTAAATATCCCCGCATATATCATCTTTCAATTTGTCAATAATTTGTCTGATTTTATCTGCTACTTGCCCCACGCCCTCTGCATATTCCCACGTTGTATCAGTAAAATCACAATGTACCGTGTTTTCATGTGTATAACAATAATCATTTCGTTTAATTGTAAACTCATAGTCAAGTT
>QWCD01000355.1_pt1 | contig 11660 bp, 5 predicted proteins | sample 1972461 | NCBI WGS metagenome assembly QWCD01 (sample SAMN09866717, study PRJNA288562) | Human vaginal metagenome isolate term4_vaginal, whole genome shotgun... | isolation source: vagina | host: Homo sapiens | place: USA: California | reverse complement strand
ATAGATTCATGGCCGCTAACTGCTTTGGGAAAAATTGATAGAAATAAATTAAAAAGAATAGAGTGAAAGGAGCAGAACATGGAATTTGATGCGAGAAAAGAAATTAAACTAATAATTGAAAAATGGTTAAAAGATACCTTGAAGAAATCAGACATAAAAGAAAATGACAATTTAATAGAAAAAGGCTTAAGTTCCATGCAAGTAATGCAACTTTCAGGAATTCTTAAAAAAGAAGGACTTAGAATATCCTTCGCAAAGCTCATTGAGAAGCCTACACTTAATTCATGGTTTGACCTAGTAGCTAATTCAAAAATTATTAAGAAACATTCAAAAGATAATAAGAAATCAAATGATGGCAAAGATTCATTCAATCTTACAGATGTTCAATATTCTTATTTTATAGGCAGAAGTGATGATCAAACTCTAGGTGGAGTGGGTTGTCATGCCTATATTGAAATAGATGGAAAAGATATAGATTATAAAAGATTGAATGATGCATGGAATAAACTTCAATATAGACATCCAATGCTCAGAGCAAGATTCACAGAAGATGGAAAACAAGAAATATTAGATAAACCTTTTAGCGAAGAAATTGAAGTTTTTGACTTGTCTAATTTAGATGAAGAAGAAACCAAAATTAGACTAGATAAAATACGAGAAAATTTATCTCATAGAAAACTTAGAGTAGAAATGGGAGAAGTCGCAGGATTAAAACTTGCGAATCTATCACAAAATAGAAACAAAATTTTCTTTGATTTAGATTTGTTAGTTGCTGATGTAATGAGTTTGAGCCTTATTTTAAAAGAATTAGGAGAATTGTATTTAGGAAAAGAATTAGACAATCTAAACAGTTATACTTTTAAAGACTATATAAATAATCTTGAAGTAGACTCTGAAATTTATAAAAAAGACCAAGAGTTTTGGAAAGAAAAAATAGACTCATTTGAAATAGAAAGACCTAATTTACCATTAAGAAAAGATCCTGAACAAATCAAAGAAACAAGATTTACTAGAAGAAAACGAGTTATTGAAAAAGATAAGTGGAGCAAAATAAAAGAGCTTGCAGCAAGCTATAAATCTACGCCATCAATGGTTTTATTAACTGCATATGATTTAATTCTAGAAAGATGGACTAACCAAGATAAGTTTTTTATAAACTTACCATTATTTAATAGAGATCTTTCAAACGAAAACCTGAAAGATATGGTGGCAGACTTTACAAATATCTTATTAGTAGAACATGAAAGAAAAAATGATACTTCTTTCCTAGAAACTTTGAATAGAATAAGCGAAACCTTTATAGACAATGCTAGTCATTCATCTTATAGTGGAGTACAAGTTCAAAGGGATATATCAAAATCACAGGGTACAAGCCTTAATGTAGCACCTGTAGTTTTTGCGTGCAACATAGACTATCCACTAGAAACTGAAATTTCAAGGAAAGCTTTGGGCAAAATTACATATATGGTATCACAAACTCCAGGAGTATGGTTAGATTTCCAATCTTATATAAAAGATGGAGATTTAGTATTGTGCTGGGATAGTGTAGATGAACTTTTCCCTGAAAAAATGTTAGATGATATGTTAAATTCTTTAGAAAAACAACTTTTAAGACTAACAGAAAAAGAAAATTGGGAAAGCAAATTTGATGTGCTATCAGAAAATCAAAAACTAGCAAGAGAAAAAGAGCTTCAATCAATTCTTCCATTAAACTTTCCTGATGAAAGATTATATGACGGATTTATAAAAAATGTAAAAGAAAATCCAGAAAAAATTGCAATTATAGATTCAGAAACTAAAGAAGAAATATCCTATATGGACTTATATGAAAAATCCTTAAATATAGCAGGATATTTAAAGGAAAATGGAATAAAAAAGGGAGAATATGTGGGCATTACTCTCCCGAGATCAAGCAAGCAAATTTATGCTATATTTGGAATACTCTTTGCTGGAGCAGCATATGTTGCTATTGGAATAAATCAACCTAGTGAAAGGCGAAGTAAAATATACGAACAAATAGGTATAAAGTTTGTAATCAGTGATAATAAAACAATAGAAGATTGCAAACTAGATACGAGAGAAGTTTCTTTAATTGATTTAGACAAGACTATAGATAAATTCTTAGGTCTTGATAAGCCTATAGAAGTAAGACCTTTTGACTCAGCCTATATAATAATGACATCAGGTACTACAGGAGTGCCAAAGGGTGTTGAGATCATGCACACAAGTGCCATTAATACTATTAATGATTTAAATGAAAAATATTCTATTAATTCAAATGATACGTTACTTATGGTGTCAGCAATAGACTTTGACTTATCAGTATATGATATTTTTGCAATACTTGGTGTAGGTGGAACTCTAATAACAACTAATGAAGATAATTATCGTAATCCTGATGAATGGATTAGAATTATTGAAAAATTTAAGGTAAGTGTGTGGGACTCTGTACCTATACTTTTTGACATGCTCGTAACTATGGCAGAGGGTGAAAAGAAAAACTTACCACTTAGAATTGTTATGTTATCAGGAGATTGGATATCAAAAGACTTACCAGGAAGATTTTACAAGTTAAGCGAAAAAGAAAATTCCATTGTTGTAGCTATGGGCGGTGCAACAGAAGCATCTATATGGTCAAATTATTTAAATGCACCAAGAGAAATACCAAAAGATTGGATGTCAATTCCATATGGAAGACCACTTAAAAACCAAGTCTATAGAGTAGTAGATGAATTAGGTAGAATATGCCCTAATTATGTTAAAGGAGAACTTTTAATTGGTGGGGTAGGTGTCGCTAAATGTTATCATGGAGATGAAGACCTAACTAATAATAAGTATTTTGAAGAAGATGGGATTAGGTGGTATAGAACTGGAGATAATGGAAGATCTTGGAATGATGGTACTATTGAATTTCTTGGAAGAAAAGACACTCAAGTAAAAATTAAAGGTCATAGAATTGAACTTGGGGAAATCGAAGATGCTATAAGTAAATTTGATGGTGTTAAAAAAGTAGTAGTTGATTTTATAGAAAAAGTAAACAGCAAAAATCTAGTAGCCTTTGTAAAAATTGACAAGGATTCTGATAACTTTAATATTAATAAATGTTTAGAAAAAATAGACACTTCTTTTATTGAGGAAGTAGAAGAAATCTGTTATGAGGATATAGAGGCACAAAATGAAAAAATAAATAATCTGGTTGCCAAAACTATTATAAATGTCTTTAAAAGTTTTGAACTTGATTTAGTAAATAATAGCTACTCAATTGTTGATATTTATAATAAAATTAAGGATTCAAAAAGAAATAGATTTATAATTGAAAATTGGATAAATAAACTTTTATCTTTAAAATATTTAGAATTTAAGAATGAAAAATATTCATTAAGAGAAGATGAGATTTTCATAAATGAAGATAGTTGCAATAATGAAATAGGCAATTATTTAAAGGATTTAGAATTGGAGCTTATAAAGATTTTGTCGGGAGAAAATGATCCTATAGAAGCCTTTTATTCAGATTCAAATAAATCCTATATGTCAAAATTTGCAGAAGAACTTTTAGGATATAAAGAATCAATTAATAGCATTATAAATTCAATAAAGGCTTATGCAAGATTAAATAATAAGAAAAATATAAAAATCTTAGAATATGGAACTAGAAATAGCGAACTAACTACTACTATTTTTAAAGAGATTGAAGAATTTGTTAGTGATTATATTTATGTTGATAGTTCTATCTACTTTAGAAATAATCTATCTGACTTGGAGAGTGATAGTAAATTTAAATATGTTTGCATAAATGATAACTTAGGAACTTCTTTAGATGAAGATGATTTTGATATTGTTATAGCTATAAACTCGATTCACAGAAGTAATGACAAAAAGACTCTTATAGAAGAAATGCTAAAAGTGTTGAAAGTCAAAGGACTTATTATTGGTAATGAATTAAAAAATAATAACCTACTACCTATAATTACAGCAGATATAATAAATGAGCAGCCATTTAACGAAGTAAGACCAGCTGATTTTGACAATTATGATTGTGAAGTCCTCTATATAAACAGTGAAAAAAGGACAGAATGCTCTAATTTTATAACTTTTACAATAGCTAACTTAAAAGAAAACAAGTATACCTTTGAAAAATTAAGAAGTTATTTATCACATGAAATACCAAGCTATATGATTCCTACTAATTTCTATCAAGTAGATGAAGTTCCATTAAATAAAAATGGAAAAGTTGATAGGAAGAAATTGAAAAATAAAATTATTAAGAATCAAACAAAAAATATGGATTATAGTAAAAAGATTGTGTATCCAAGCACTGATTTAGAAAAAAAGATGTTAAGAGTTTGGGTTAAATGCTTGGGAAATAAAAATATTAGTGTTTATGATAACTTCTTTTCTTTAGGAGGAGATTCGTTAATTGGATCTAGAATAATCAATGAATTAAAGAAAGATAGTATTAATATATCTGTTGCAGAACTTTATGAATTTGAAACGATATCTGAATGTGCTAAATATATAACAAATAGAGATAATGGGCAAAAAAATCCAGTTGAGGTTGGTGAGATTGAATGAGCAAAATTAAAGTTATTGTTTGTGGGACAAAATTTGGACAATTTTATATAGAAGCATTGCATAGATACGATACTGGATTTAAATTGTCTGGCATTCTGTCTAATGGTAGTAACCAAAGTAAGGTTTGTTCAGATAAATATAATGTACCATTATATACAAATATTTCAGATATTCCTAAAGATATAAAGTTGGCTTTTGTAATTATTAGAAGCGATGTAATGGGAGGTTCAGGTACAGATGTAATAATTGAATTGTTAAAGAGAGGTATAAATGTTGTTGCAGAGCAACCTTTACATGTAAAAGATATACAAAAGTGTGTAAAAGAAGCATTAAAAAACAATGTACTCTTTAGAATTGCCAATATTTATAAAAATATGGAGACTATAAAATTATACAAAGAAAAAATAATAGAATTTATCCCTGATAGTGAAATTACAAACATAGAAGTAACTGTATCAAATCAAATAGTTTTTTCTTTAATAGAAGTATTGGAGGAAATATTCGGGGACGAATTAATGCTATTAAATTCTGATGAAATAAAATCAAATATGGATGACTCATCACTCATATGTAGGATAGGCTCTAAGCTATTATTACTAAAAATTTTAAATAGGGTAGATGCTTTTGATCCAGATAATACTATGCCTTATATGTTAAATATTAAAACATTTACAAATTATGGAACATTAGAGTTATATGAATTATTTGGACCCATAATATGGAAACCAATGGTAAAGGTGGCTCATAATTATTTCACAGCAAAAGAGGTAAATGTGACATTGCAGACCAATGTATGTTATATGGAAGAACTTTACTCAAATAACTCTTTTGAAGAAATATTTTCTAAATATTGGATTAACTCAATTAAATCTACAATAATCAACATAAAACAAGATTTTTCTAAAGGTGAGTATTTAAGTAAACAAGATAAACATTGTTACCAAAGAATGGTTGAAAATGGAGTTAAATGGAATGCAATTGGAAATATTATAGGATATCCTCATTTATCATTAATAAAAAGAGAAGATTCCAATATAACCTCACGTATAATAAAAACGTTTAATGTAGAAAGAGCGACTAACACTGGTGACATAAGTATTAAATTAAAGGAATGTAGTTTTCAAGAGATTAAACTTCAAAAAAGGATATTAGATATTGCTTGCCTTGAATCTGTTTATTATAACTTGTTTAAGATTAATAATTTTATAATTAATGAAGAAATAAAGATATCTAACATTTTTAAAATAATTGGAGGAGATTTAAAAAGAGAAAGAGTATTAAAAAGATGGCTTAAAATTCTTGAAAAAGAGAAATATATAGTGATATCGGAGGAATATATTAAATTCATAGTAAATATTAATGAAGATAAAATGTTATATAACTGGAAAAGAGCAAAAAAATTTTTAATACCACATTTTACTGATGAAGTTGTAGTCGATTATTATATGGATCATAGTAGAGAATTCATTAATATATTATCTGGAAATTTAAATCCTATGTTATTATTATTCCCTAATGGAGATGATAAAATAGCCGTTGAATTTTATAGACAAAATTCGATGGAAAAAATCTTGGCAAAAGAGATATCAAAGCATATTTGTGATTATGTAAAAAAAGCTAAAAGAAAGATACGTATATTAGAGATTGGAGCTGGAACTGGAGCTACGAGTGAGTATATATTTTCTAATAGCGATTTAACAAACAATAATTGCGAGTATATTTTTTCGGATGTAAGTCAATATTTTTTGAATAATGCTAAAAGAAAATATGCGTATGAATATATAAAATTCAAAAAAATAGATTTCAATAAAAGCTTTATGGAACAAAAAATCTTTAATAATAGTTTTGATATTGTTATTTCAGCTGGAGCCTTAAATAATTCTATTGACACAAAAGTTGTTGTCGAAAATATTTTTAATTTAGTAAAGAGTGGAGGGCTAATTTTAATAACAGAACCAGTAGGAGAGCATTATGAGATTGCTTTATCTCAGTCTTTTCTGATGAATATTCCAATAGATGAAAGGTATGAATCGAATATCACATTCCTTAATTTGAATCAGTGGGTGGATTTACTTTCTCAAACAGGATTTATCACAAACTATTGGCCTGATGAGACTAATCCTTTGTCAGGATTAAATAAATATTTATTTATGGTAAGAAAGGAGTAAATTGTGAGCAATATTGAACATAATAACTTGTCAGAATTAATTAGTAAGCTAAGAAATGAAGGAATATATTTGTTTGAAGAAAATGGTAAGTTAAAGTATAAATCAAATATTCATCATTTGAATAAACAAGTATTGAATTTACTGTCTAAAAACAAAGAAAGAATATTGCAAATTCTAAATATGGAGAATAAAATTTCTAGTTTAGTAAAATCACAATATGAAAATAGTTTTCCGCTTACAGAGATTCAATTAGCATACATTATGGGAAAGGGAGATTTTTATAAATATGGTAACACATCTTGTCATGTTTATATAGAGGTGGTTTATCCAAAATTAGATAGGAAAAAAGTTGAAAAGATTTGGGGAGATTTGGTTTTTAGACATGAAATGTTAAGAGTAGTGTTTGATTCATTGAACTACACACAAAAAATAACTAAAAATGCACATTTTACCTTATTTGATAACTGCAATGAAAACGAATCATATGTTATTAAAAATTTATCTCATAAAATTTATAAGAATGAAAAATATCCATTGTTTGACATAGCTTTATTACAGATAGGTGATCAATCAAAGTTAATTTTATCATTTGATATGATGATAGCGGATTGGAGAAGCATTTGGATATTAATTGAAGAATTTGAAACTTTATATTTTACAACAAAATCTTTATCAAAAATAGAATATTCATTTAAAGATTACGTAAATTCAGAAATTATTAGAAAGCAATTGCCAAAATATTATACCGATAAAAGCTATTGGATAGAAAAAATTGATGAATTATATTTAACTCCTGAAATTGAGAAACTTAGCTTGGAAACCGTCGAAAATAACGTAAGATTCACGAGGTATAAACATTCAATTGATAAAGAAAAATGGGAAAAAATTAAACTTAATGGACAAAAGTTTGGAATAACAGCTTCTTGTACTCTATTAACTATATATTCTTTAGTAATTTCACAGTATAGCACTAACAAGAAATTTGCAATAAATTGTACAGTTATGGATAGAGATAAATATGGCAAAACAACGGAAAACCTAGTAGGGGATTTTACTAATATTATGTTATTAGGTGTTGATTTTAGTAAAATAAATAGTTTTAAAGATTACTCAAAGTCGATACAAAATAACCTTGTCAGTGATTTAGAACATTCTTCTTTTTCAGGGATAGATGTATTGAGAGAAATAAGAAGGAATGGAAAGTACAGAAATAATATATATCCTTACGTTTTTACTAGTAGCATAGGTACTAACAGCAATAAAGGATTGACAATTGGTAAATATAACGGCAACGGTATTTCTCAAACACCTCAAGTATTTATAGATTGCCAAGTTACTGATTTTGATGGGAAATTATATATTAATTGGGATGTTAGAGATAATATATTTAAAAAGAATCTTCTTGAAGAAATGTTCAATTTATTTATCAACATAATAGAAGATCTTTTAGAAGAGGAAAACTGGGGTAAGTCTTATAATACTAAAAATTCTATCAATTTAAAGGACTCAGAAACAATAAATAAAGAAAATTATAATAACCTAGAGAACTTTGAAAAGAAGCTTGATATAGAAGCTGATATTCTATGTGAAGAATCTAGATTAATGAAGAAGATTTTAAAAGAAATTTGGTCTGATTTATTGGTAAAAAATATTGAAGAAACAGCAGACCTATTTATTAATGGTGCAGATTCTCTACTAATAGCTCAAGCATCTTCTAAATTTTTAAATGAGTTGATATCAAAAGATATAGACAATATATCTTTTGATATAGTTATGAAAGCCATGTTGAGTAACTCTTCAATAAATGAAATTGTAGAATATATAATTGAACGAGTGAATTTTAAGGAACAGACAGAAACGGAGGAAGTGCAATATAGTAAAAATAATATAGGGAAAGTTGAATTTTTAAGAAAAGGAAATTCAAGAGATTTGATTATTATTGTTCACTCAGGACTAGGAAGTGTAGATAGAATTAATCATTTTACTGATGAAATATTTAATTTGTCTAATCAAGATATATTAACAATAGAAATTGGAAATAAAGATAAATTTTTAACTTTAGATAATACTAATCTATATAAGTTATTAGGAGAAGAGTATTGTAAATTAATAAATAATTATAGATATGAAAGTATCCATCTTATTGGGCATTGCATAGGTGGAATGATATCTTGTGAATTAGCTCGAGAACTATTAAAAACAGGGTTCAACGTGGATAAACTATCAGTAATTGATTCAATTTTTTCAACAAATTTAAACTATAAAGAAATAATAGAGGAGTTGTTATTTCTAAAAATGTTAGGAATAAATTTTCATGACATTTCATGTGTTAATTTTAAAGAATCTGAATTAAAGATATATATTGATTTTAACACACATAATAGCGAGAATTTTTTAATTAATAAGAAAATAGAACGTGCTTTAAAATCGCTTCAAAAAATAAGTCAAGAAGAAAGATTTGAAAAATATTTTAATTTAGATATAAAAAAGAACACAGAATTCTTTAAAATGTTCGAAATATTTAAAAAGTTTTCGCTGACATCTGCAAACAATATATCACCAATATTAACTGATATTGATTTATATTTAGCTGAGGATGAAAATGAGATTATTCCCAAAAAAAGAGAAGATATTATTAGGTTTTGGAATGATATATGTGTAGGAGAATTTAATGTTATTAACATAAGAGGAAATCATATTTCTTGTATAGAAAATAAAGAAAACGCGGTAGATTTAGCAAAGATGGTTTGTGGAGTTAAAAATGCTTGAATTGAAAGTATTTAGAAATAGAATAGCAAACAAAATATTTGAATTAGTTTTAACATTATTAATTGTGAGCGTTTTGTCATTTGTTTTAATGAAATTATCTCCCGTCGATCCAGCTACTGCATATGCTAAAAGACATATCGGAAGTCCATCACCTGAGCAAATTGAAGAAGTAAGATTAAGATTTGGTTTTGATAAACCTCTATATGAACAATATTTTAACTGGATCAAAAATCTTTTTTCTCTAGACTTAGGACAGTCTTTAAGTAATGGCAAACCAGTCTGGGATAATATAATGTTGGCTTTGCCAAAAACTTTATCTGTTGTTTTCTTTTCCGCAATATTGCAGGTAATTTTGGTTTTATCTTTGGGATGTATTACTTTCTTATGGAAGAGCAAGATAATCAATAAGCTTATAAATCTTTTATGCCTTATTGGTGTTTCAATTCCTAGCTTTTATATTGCTATTATCTTACTTGATATATTTGCAGTAAAGTGGGATTTGCTATCAGTAGCAGGTAATATTGGCATTACAAACTATCTACTTCCTGCAATAACTTTAGGGATATTTGGGGCTTCTTTTTATTATCCACTATTTAAAGATGCTTTAGACAAAGAGAATGGTGAATATTATATTATGTTTTTTAGAGCAAATGGTCTAAAGGAATTTACTTTGTTCGTGAAACATATATTGCCAAACTCAATAGTAAAGTTAATTCCAAATTTCTTTCAGAGTATTGGACTTATGATTGCAAATGTGGCAATAGTTGAGGGAGTTTTTTCTATTCCAGGATTTGGATATTTGATTGTAAATTCTGTAATAAATCGTGATGCAACGATGATTCATGGGTTGGTTTTCTTTCTAGCATTATTTATTGCACTTGCTAATATAATATCAGATTTGATAAACGATCTTTTGATAAAGGAAAGGGGAGATTAATGAAAATAAACAAAAGGACATTATTTGCTTTCCTAGTGATTTTATTTATATTTTTTGGAAGTTTTTTTGCCCCTAATGATCCCTTAGAAGTTAATCTTCCCCTTAGATTTGCAAATCCAAGTTCTAAGTATCTTTTGGGAAATGATAGCATGGGTAGGTGCGTTTTATCGAGAATACTGTACGGGGGGAAAACTACATTATTTATGGTTATGACGGCATCAATTATTGTTTTTACTTTAGGTTTGCTTTTAGGTACACTAACGTCAAAAGTTACCATGAAAAAGAATGTAATAGTAGATTCGATTATTAATGCTGTAACGGCTATACCACCAATTGCTTATTTAATCATATTTATAGCATCTTGGGGAAATGGAATAAAAACTACATTAATCGCTTTGGTTGTTTCATATATATTGAGATTTTTAAGACTTGTTAGAACTCAAATAAATATTGAATATGATAAAGCTTATTGCACTTGTATGATTTCACTTGGTGCTTCAAAGACTAGGTTGGTTCTAGTTCATATACTACCAAATATATTATTAGATTTAGTTCATTATATTTGTTTGTCCTGTGCGGATATGATTTTAGCAATTACTGGTTTTTCATTTATAGGAATTGGACTTGGAGAAAATGTTGTAGAGTGGGGTTCTATGATTTTAGAAGCGAGAGATTCAATATTTATTAAGCCAGAACTCATAATTTACCCGATTTTTGCAGTTTTTATTACTACAATGTCTTTTAATATTATTGCAAAAGAAGCGAATAGAAGGTGAAGATATGATTTTGGTTAATCAATTACAAGTTACAGATAAAAAAGGAAACAATCTTTTAAATAATATTTCTCTTAGAATCCCTATGGGAAAAATTATTGGTCTCACTGGACCCAGTGGTGCTGGGAAGACTACATTAGTAAACACAATACTTGGGATTTTATCAGAGGATTTAAAAGTAAGTTCTGGAACTATTACTATAGATGATTTCGATATATTGGGAAAAGACAATATCAATAGCAACAATAGAAACATCGCTTTTATTCCTCAACTTCCCATGATTTCTTTTGACAAAAGAAAAAAGATAAAAAGTCAAATGGTTGAAATATATATTGCTAATCTTAATATAAATAAATCAGAAGCATTAAGTATAGCAAAAGATAAGCTCAAAAGCGTCAATCTTGAATATGAAAGAGTTTTAGATTCATATCCAACTGAACT
>QWCD01000352.1_pt1 | contig 11682 bp, 21 predicted proteins | sample 1972461 | NCBI WGS metagenome assembly QWCD01 (sample SAMN09866717, study PRJNA288562) | Human vaginal metagenome isolate term4_vaginal, whole genome shotgun... | isolation source: vagina | host: Homo sapiens | place: USA: California | reverse complement strand
GTCATTTACTGCTCCTGTAGTTCGTTCCAGCGGGCGCGGCCGAGGTCGAGGATGGCTTGGGGTACATCGGCGTCTTGGCGGATTTCTTGCATGAAGTCGGTGACTTCCTCCGGGGTGGTGAGGTCGGCCAAAGCGGCTTTTACGTCCTCAACAAACTGGTCATCCTCCCCCGCCGGCTGCGGTTCCGGGTCCTGCTTCTTCTTCGGCGCCGGGGCAGACAGGGCCTGCTGCGCCACATCCTGACGAGTGGCGTTCATCTTCACAGGTTCCAGTTCTAGGTCTTCGGCGGCGTACTTGATACCAAGCAGTACGTCTGGTGCGAGGCGGCGGGAGACTTCACTAGCGGCCTTGGCGTAGAGCATGGCCTGCGGGTCGGTCTGATACTTCTTATTAGAGGTATAGCCCGCTTTCTTAGCGCGGTCGATAGTCCATGTGGAGGTTTCTTGCTCGCCGCTTGGTGCGGTTCCGCGAACGGTGACGGATTCGTCGGTGGATTCGACGGTCTCAAACTTGTAGCCCTTGCCTTTGAGCAAGGCGACCATTGTGCGTGCGTAAATGGCGGGCTGGCCGTGGACTACGAACACTTGCTGTAGAGCCTGCTGGGGCTTCAACCCCAGTTCTGCGCCGTAGAGGATTGCGGCGGCGCCATCATCGGGCTTGCCCCTAAAGGTTTGGGGCACCATTTGGGTGTTGCAGAGGACGGTGGCGAGTTTGTGGGCGGCGCTCATGGCTTCGGCTTGGCGCATGAGGTCGTTGATGCCGCTGTCGGATAGTTCTGGGGTGGTGTTGTCGGTGGTTTCGAGGGTGTATGGGTTGGTCATGGTTATTTCTCCTTGTTGATTTGTGCTGTGAGGATGTTGGTGACGATGTGGATTGCTTCTTGGCGGGTGAATCCGGCTTCGATGTGGGCGGATACTAGCGAGGCGTTGTTTCCTGCTAACTGGCGGATTTCGCTGCTGGCTTCTGGTAGTTGTTTTCCCCAGATAGGCATCAGATGTTCCTTTCGTCGTCGAATCGGTCGAGGGTGATTTCGGTGAGGGCGACGGCTGTTTCTAGGTCGTGGCCGTGTTTGGTGAAGTGTTGGATGAGGTAGATTGCTTGGTCGGCGAACGCGGTCAGGGCGGCGTAGTTCGCGTCTGTTGCGGTACGTGCTACCTCTAGGCGCCGGTAGGGCATGTCGCTGGGCTTGCTCATAGTTTCTGTCGTTCCTGGTCTACTTGGTCGTGGATTTGCTGGTAGAGGTCACGCAGTTCTGGGAACGCGTCTCCGTGGTCGGTCATCCAGTCGAAGGCTTCGCATTGTGCCCTGTTTAGGGCGCGCTGCTTTTGCTCTTTGGTGGGGTATGTGGACTCTGGCGCGAATAGGGGCATTAGTTGACCACCTTTGTCAGGCGTAGGCGTGTGGACCCACGGCGGGTTTTGGTGTTGAACTCGGCGAATAGGTCCGGGTGGGCGGTCTTAAACGCCTTCGAGTCAAACGCCTTAGTGTCCTTGGTGGTGGACACGCTCACCTTGTATCCGGCGTGCGTACCCGCGTAGGAATCACCAAGCAGTTTCAACAGGTCTTTCTTGTAGGTCTTTGCCAAGTCGGACCAGCTGGCGGCTTTTTCTTCCGCGTCCGCTAGTTGCGCCACTAGGTCTTCTACCTCGTCGGCGTCTTCTAGGCTGGTGACCTCACCCATCCAATCCGGGGTAGTACCATCAAGCCATGCGAACCACTCATTGGCGGTTGCCTGCATGTTCTCCACTACCTTGGGGTCGTAGTGGATTACCTTGTGCTCGTACTCCACGGGGCTGAACTCGCTGTCCTGCTCCTTGTAGTACTCCACCAGCAGCACGCACGCTTCAGCTCCCGCGTGCCACATGTTTGCCTGCACTTGGAGGTAGTACCCATCGGGGCACCAATCATGCCAATACCCACCAGTGAATTGGTGCTTAGCGGTTTTAATCTCACCAATGACCTCCCCGTCCTCACTGAACAAGTCCGGGGTGCCACACAGGCGCTCATCGTCGGGGTTGATGATGATGGTCTGCGGGTCGGCGTTATATACAAGGCGGGAGTCAACCTCCACCACAAGCGGGGCCAGAATAGGTTCACGGCCAGTGCCCCACACCGTGTAGTCATTACCGCCCCACCGCTTGCCTGTTTCTTTCTGCTCGCGTAGCTCCTGCCATGCCCTTGCGGTCCTGCTTAAATGCAGGTCCCTTAGCTCGGTTGAGGTGAGGTGCTGGCGGCGGTATTCATGCCATTCTTCCTCATTGTCTGGCTTAAATGTTTTCAAAAGATGCTCCCCTAAAAATCGCAGTCCCCCGGTTTGTTTTGTTCAGAATCTTCTTCGCGTTTGCCGCATGGCGCTCACAAAACCGAAACCCAACCCCCATGCCCGGCATGTACTCACCTTCAAGTAGGCAGTTCGCGTAAAGGCACCTGTTGCGCTGTTCAAAGCAGCGTTTGATGTACGCCTGCGCCGTCTTCAATGATTGGTAACTGCGGGGCCTATCTCCGAGGTCTACCCACCATTCCCCGTTGTATTTAACGGGGTGGTAACGCTGGTACGCCTGCTGAAGCGTTAGCCCTACATCCATACTGGTGGCACCGTGATAACAGCGTGGAATAGGAAACCAATCATTACGCCAAACGCGCCAGTAGCCCAGCACAGGCGGATACGCTTGGCGGCAACATCCTGCCAATACGCCAACTCCTTATGGGTTGGTTCACGGCGTTCTGGGCGATTAGTGGTGTGCATTGCGGACTTTCCTTTCATATGCCTCTGCGAGTGATGCGATGTGGTGTGCTTGGGCGGCGCCGTCTTTGATTCGGCGGCGAATGGATTCCGGTAGTCGGGTGTAGCGGTAGAGTGCCTGGTACTCGCCTTCGATATGCTTCAAATGGCTGATAGCTTCCTTGGCGCTAATCTCATGTGGCATGTGGGGTTACCTCCATCGCATGGTGAATTGGACAGTGAGGGGCCTGCGGTGCCGGCCACGACGAAACAGGTTTTTCAGCCAGGTCATGCCGCACCCTCCATGAGGAAGTCATCGCACCACTCCGTACGGGTACGCCACGTCTTGCCACCGTCCTGTTTGATGGCCTTAAGGTCGCCGCGGCGCATCAGATTGCGGACAGTATCTGGGTCCATTCGCATGTAGTCAGCGGCTTCTTTGGTTAGAAGCCAGGGTGTAGAATTCATGATGAAGTCCTTTCATGGACGATTAACAGCGCCCCTGCACTAGGGCGTGGATGTTCTTTGGCGAGAGTCCACGCCCCACGAAAAAGCAGGGGCGCTAGTTACTTACTTAGATGTGCGTGATTAACGGTGTGCGCACCCCACCGGGGAATTTTTGAAACTGATTAGATGGAAATATGGAAATTCAAGAATGGGCATCTGTCGTTAGTGCGGTCGTTGCAGTCCTTAGTGCCGTTGCCGCGACAGTCGAACGCGGTAAAGCTGCCAAATCAGCTAAACAGGCTTTAGACGCACAAAAGGAAACTGCTAAGGCGAACGCAAAGCTAGCGCGTTTCCAAGAAATCTCTAATGCACGGGAAACAAACCGACTATTACTTTCTTTCAACGAGAACAAAGACAAAATCCTCGTATTCAATCCATTTCCCCATGAAGTTAGAAACCTCGAACTAGATAGTTACGAGATAGCCAACTCACCAGTCACTATCCGAGTTATCGAACCTCAAAGTGAAAAAGAAGTCTTTCTCAAACCAGACAAAGTACTTCAATCTCGCCTTTGGCATGGTTCCGTGAAACTCTCCTGGAAAGGAACGAACGGTGAGAATTACCGACAGTCTTGGGACTTTTAATTAGGAGTTCAGGCCCAATAGGTAGCCCAAGCAGAATGTTGAGATAGCAAGACAAACTATCGAGATTGTCGACATAGTCACTTTCCTTTCTTCCTTGGCAGTCAAGGTTGTGGTGGGGTGCAGGTGGTCAGTGCCCGGCGCGACCATGCTGGAAGTGATGGCCGCAAACGAATGGCCGGGTTAATACCTTTAGGCTGCGTAGTATCCGCACATTTGGATTTGCCCATTAACACCCCTAGTGGCCTGCCGGGGAATCGAACCCCGGAGTCTTTTGTAAGCACAATTCCTCTCGCCACTGTTGTAGGTGTAAAAGAAAATGTGTTTTACCCATTCAGGCCTGGTATTTATATGCGCGCCACCATTTACGCCCGTGCGAGGTCGCTACACCGTCAACACAGGCACCACAAGGGCTGGTGGCGCTGATCCACTAATTCAGTTCTCGATACAACGTGGCCTACCGTTCCGGGTTGGGTTTACGGCGGCCTAGTGCCTATCAGGGGACTTGCACCCCTGTGTCTGCTAGTTAGGCGATGTCGTTTCCTTGCCAGACGCCCACGACGGAGGCGTTACGTGCTTTGCCACGTGACCGGGTGAAACCCACATGGTGGATAAGGCCCCGGCATTTCCAGTAGCGGAACAGGCCACCCCATGCGTTTGGGCTATCCGGTTCCATACCGCAGGTGGCGCGAACATCATCAGCCGTAAATGGCCGGCGTGTTTTAGCCAGTTCAGCTACGGCCTTATCAGCAGCCGAATACCAATCCGTCCCGGCGCGAATCGCGGCCATGTATGCGGCCTCCGCTGGATGCAGCGAATCAGACATGTGATATGCTCCTAAGTAGCTTGGATATCGCGCCCCGCCTCGTGCGGGGCTTTTTATGTGCTTCACTTAAATCAGGGCAGCCGCCCTAGAAAGTGAGGTGAAAAATGATGGAAGAATCCTTCGACGTCCCCACGCACAATGGAGAGGTCAATCCGGAAGACATGGCGTCTCTCTTTGAACAGCTCGGGGCACCCCGTGCAGCCTCACTCTTCGCGAGGCTTACAGAACTTCGCGAAGAGGTGAAGGGGGCTCATGCGGTAGAAGAGTCCATGCCTGCCCTGTTCGACTACGTGGGCAAGGCCTTGTTTGAGGTTGTCACTACCATTTCCGCTCTTGAGATTGCAGTTAAGGCGGATAGTCACCCCAGGGACGTGACGGTCAATTTGATTGAGGAGTGAAGTTAATTCTTCGACTCTGGTCGCCCCTGGTGTTGCAGCGCCGGGGGTTTCCCTGTTTTCCTGTGGCATGAGCTTTCCTTTTCTTATGCGGCTAGTTCTTCAGCAACGAGAATTTTGGAGGGGTTGGCTCCGAGTGCTGCTAATGCTTCGAGTACTGAGACTGTTGGCCTGCGGGTGTTTAGTGCCGTGGTCCAGGTCTTTCGATTCAGGTCTGTCTTTTCGGCTAATCCGGTCGTGGACGTGATGTGATGAAGTCGCTTCACTCGGTCGATTTCATCTAGGGAGAGTAGAAACATTCCCATTCCCTCCTTTCTTTCGGTCGGTGTGTAACTTAATTTACACACCACACCAGTAACCGGCAAGTGTAATTACACGAATGGGGGAATGTGAATTACCATTTGGGCACGTTATTGCCCATTCAGTGTGTAACTTTTTACTCACTGTGTTAGGGTTACAGTCATGGATATCAAGCAATGGCTAAGCGAAACATCGCACATCCGAATCACAGACCAAGGAATCGCAGACATACTCCAGGTCACCCGAAAGACCGCAAACAAACGTCTCAATGAGGGTCTTCCAGTAGACGACCTACTCACACTCTGCGAAGTACTAGGAATCAACCGCCCCCTCGCCTTAGTCGAATTGGGGTATATCCCCTACCAAGAAGTGCTTGATTTCCTCGACTCCGACGGTGCCCTCGTGTCCACTGCCGATGAAGGAGAACTAGCAATTGAACTAGCGCGCCGACTCAACCCCGCCACCCTCGCAAACGAAATAGACGAACTTGCCGCTCGTCGTTCGGGTGCCCCCGTGTCCGAGCCGCCTGCTTCACTACATGATGACGATGACGGGATTGTCCGCGAGTTTGATTACGAACCGGGCGAATACGCCGCCGACTCGTCCCCCAACGAGCAGGAAGAACGGGAGAAACGAGGTGAAGATTTGATTGATTAACGTCGAAGCCCTAATCGACGTGGCACAAGCCCGGGGCTACCGAATCCGGTGGCACCGCGGCGGGCCAAAGGCAGCGTGGGTGCCCGCGCAGAACGCAATCACTGTGCAGATAGGCATGGACGACACAACCACCCTGTGCTCGCTGGCCCACGAGTTGGGCCACGCGCATTACGGTGACCCGCCCGGCCACCACGGGGCACATGAGCTACGCGCCGACAGGTTCGCAGCCCGCTTATTGATTAGCCCCGTCGACTACGCCACTGCCGAAGCAATCTATGGGCCACACCCGGCCACCCTGGCCCACGAGCTAGGCGTAACGGTCAAAGTCCTCAAAACCTGGCAATCTCTCTACGAAAGGCAAGCAGCATGACTAACCAGTCCCCCTATTCCCAGCAGCCCCCTCACCCGTCGGCTCCGGCCGCGGGGAAGCCGAAGAAACCTCTCTATAAACGTTGGTGGTTTTGGGTGGTGATGTTTCTCGTCATCGTGGTGTTCTTTGCCGCAGCTATCTTTGGAATCTTAAAGGATAGCGAGAAGAAGGACTACAAGGCTTCGCTTGAAGAATGCCGTGAGAAAGTGATTGACCATGCTAAGTATCCAGGGGGAGTGAGCTTCCCAGAGGAAATCGATATCTGGTCAACTGACTCCATTATCCTCCCCTCTCGCACTTACCGCGCATACGGAGAAGTTGATTTTCCCAATGGCTTCGGTACTCCTGTACGTCAGTATTACGCCTGCACCATTGTGGTTAGCACGGGGGATATTGAAGATTCCACTGTGGACGTAGATAAGTCACCACGTTAAATGTTCCCGTAAAACTGGGGGTGGCCCCGTGGAGCTGAGCTCAGACACGGGGCCACCCTGTAGGCCCACGGGGGGGGGATGTGGGCCACCAGCAGTATAAAACAAGACCGCCCCTGGTGCCTGTTATGTGGAAGTGCAGCACCAAGGGCGGGATTAGGAATCGCAAACCCAAGCGGGTTTGGAGTTGTCGCCCGGGGCGTTCTTTCAGCCCTGGCTAACAAGGAGAAAGCATAGTGGCAAGCATTAAACCGTACAAGACAGCAAAAGGGCGGGCTTGGCGTGTACAGTATCGCTCCCCTGACGGCAGGAACCGGACTAAACAAGGGTTCCGCACGAAGAACGAGGCCCAAGCGTGGGCGGAGAAGAACGCCACCACCATACGCACCGGAGACTGGATAGACCCTAATGCTGGGAAGGTAACCGTAGGGGAAGTCGCCATACCGTGGCTAAATACGCTAACCCACCTCAAACCATCAACACGGGAACTGTATAAGCAGGTATGGCATTCTGCCGTGCAGCCAGACTGGAAAGATATTCGAGTAAGCACAATCAAACCCAGCATGGTCCAAGAATGGGTATCCACTTTAGGGCGCTCCCCGTCTTGGGTGCGTCATGCCCATAACGTCTTAGCCCAAATCCTTGACGCTGCTATTGCGGACCAACGAATCAAGGACAACCCGGCTCGTGGCGTGAAACTTCCACGCAAGGTGCCGACGGTGAAAGTGTATTGGTCAATGCAGCAGTTACGGGCGTTTGCAGCGCAGTGTGGGGAGCGTGAAGACCTTATTTTGCTGTTGGGTACTTCTGGGTTGCGGTGGGGTGAAGCTATTGCTTTGCGCCCTTGTGACCTTGACCCGTTGCGGAATCGTATTCACATCACCAGGAATGCGGCGAAGGTGGGTAATGGTATTGAGTTGGGGACACCGAAGACGCATGAGCGGCGCACTGTGGCGGTGGCCGGCCACGTGATGGATATGTTGTTAGAGCGGGGGAAGTGTGTGGGTTCGAAGGCGTTGTTGTGGACGGGTAGGCGTGGTGGTTGGTTGCGGGCGCCGGGGCATAATACTTGGTTTGATGGTGCGATGAAGCGGGCGATGTTGGATGACCCGTCGTTGGTGCGTGTCACGCCGCATGGTTTGCGACATGTGGCGGCGGGGTTGTTGGTGAATGCGGGGGCGAATGTGTTGTCTGTGTCGCGGCAGTTGGGTCATGCGGATGCGTCTGTGACGTTGCGGGTATATGCGGAGTTGTTTGATGATGGGTTGGATTCTGTGGCGGCGACGATGGATGCGGGTTTTTCAGATGCAGCGTTTTTGTCGTGGGGTCGCGACGAAAAGGTGCGTTGACGCTGGTTAATGGCGTTACTGGCCTAGGTTCGAGTCCTGGTGGGGAAGCTTTTAGGTTACCCCCTTTCACCGGCGTTTTTGCTGGTGGGAGGGGGTTTCTGCGTTTTCGGTTATACGGTGGTTTCCGGTGGTTTACGGTGGTTTCCTGCCCCGTATGTCGTGGAAATGCATGGCCATTTAAGCCCCCTAAAACGACGAAAAGACCCCCACCCCGCTAAGGGTGAGGGTCAAACTTCATAAACTTCAAAGACTTTCAAAAGTCGTTCTCTAGCTCGTCTGGAATAGGCAAATCAGCGACGCTTTCCGGGTGACGGAGCCGCCACTGGCGAATGTGGTTCACGGCGATAAAGTACCGACTTTTCCACACCTCCAACTTGTCGCGTAGCTCCGCAATCTCGCCCCGCATCTCCGCAATGGACTTGTCGCGGGCTTCCAGCTGCTCATTTGTCCATTCACGAATGCTTTTGGTAAACGATTCCCACTCGGGGCCTCGGGCTTCGATTTCCGTCTTTTTCTTCTGGCTTTTCTCCGTCAGGTGAGTACCAATGATGGTGCCGAGCACACCAATCACGCCGACGATGATGGTTGCCAGCGGCCCGTCTACGGGCATGCCCGTCACCTCCCATCGACCCACTTCATCTCATTGCTTTGGCCGCGTGCGTAGGCGTAGAGGGTCATGGCGGCAATACCGATGTAGCCGAGGGAGGACACCCAAGCACGGCCCAAATCACCAAAGATGGTGGCAAAGATGAAGCTGAGTGCCCACATGGAATGAAGACCTACAACAGACCCCACAGCGGCAGGCACCAACCTAGGCCACTTGACCGCGCATAGGCACAGCGCGCCCATGAGAAGCCACACCACCGCCCACGACGGCGGATTAAGCACACTCTCCATAAAATGCGTCGGCTTCCGCTCCGGGTTCACTAGCAGGGGCGTGTAGGACATGCCGCGAGCGATGGAGATACTGCCAAGAATCAGCAACCCCGCGGCGTCGGATACGAGCCAGCGTGAAGCGCGGCGCTTAAATCTTTCCCAATCCATACTCACTCCCCTGCTGTGGTGGGGCCGTTGTAGACCGGCAGGGTGGTGGGTGTTTCTGCTGCTTCGCGGCGTTCTGCTTGGCCTGCTAGGCGTGGTGCCATGCTGGGGGTGACACCATCAACGGTGAGTCGGTTAGTCAGGGTGGTGACGAAGAAACCAATACCGCCGATGAGGATGATTGTCCATTCTGGCGCGTCCGCAAGATACACCGGCAATACACCAGCAACCCACGCCACAGCCTGGAGTACTAGCATGATGGTGCCCTTATACCGTAGCCACCACGGCTGCTCCTGCAACTCAACCGCAACAGCCTCAGCCACATGCTCTGATAGACCGGAAAGTACTGTTTGCTTATAGTGCTTACCCATTTACTTCTTCCTCCGCTTCAATTCGTCTACGTCTGCTTGAATCTGCGCGAGCTGGAGCCGGATTGCCGCAAGTGCATCGACCGGAGTTAGGTTGCGACCTTGGCTATCCTGCCCCAACTGCTTCCAGCCCTTACCGCCAGGGCCGCGCAATTGCGTCCATACGTCCTGTAGAGCATCAATCTGTGGACCTAAAAACCCGCTAATAAAGGCAGTAATCTGCCGGTAGAGTTTGTTCATTTCTTCCTCCGATGGTTCCTCATCTGGTGCCGGTTTCCCGCTGAATAGGGCGCGTAGCTGCGCCTTGGTGCCTCTGTAGGCATTGATGTCCACGCTGTACCCCGCCACCTGAGCATTGCTTCCGTACTGCCACAAGGCAGGCTTCTGATTACCAAGCGGGTAATCCCACTGGCGGTGCTGGTCGCCGGGGTAAATATCACGCGGCTTGCCGTGCGGATTCTGCCCGTAGGCGGCGACCCAAAAAGCTCCAAACTCGTGGGAGTCCGGCTCGTGCGGAGATACACGCCCCTCCCAATACGGCACGTAGGAATAAGCGCCGATAACCCTCACGCCGTGCTTTTCAAACTCACGCTTGCACTGGCGGATATGGTCAACATGCAAACCTGCAGGGGTCTCTACATCAATCCACACTGGGCGTTTCTTATCACCCATGACTTCCAGCGAGGCCTGCACCTGCTGCGCCACCGTCGTGCCCTCCGATGGGTTACGGAGGTAGTGGTAAGCAGCGGTGACAAGACCAGCGGATTCCGCATCGTCTAGGTGGGAGCGGTAACACCTATCCTTGTAGGTTCCGTCTGTGGTGCGGATAATCGCGAAGCTAATACCCTCACTGGCGGCGCGTTTCAGACTCATACCGTCCTGGTGAGAAGATACATCGACCCCCACCAATGTTCCGCCCTGCTTCCCCACAGGACGGGCGTGAGACTCACCGGGCTGTGCGGCGTTAGCTAGATACGGGGCGGGGTCTTGGTGAGCGCCACCTAGGCGGCCCGGCGACCCCCACACTTCAAAGTGCAGGTGAGGCCCGGTGGATTCGCCTTCGTTACCGACCACGCCTATCTTCTGGCCTGCGCGTACACGGTCACCGGCCTTAACCAGAATGCCGTCATGCTTGACGTGCCCGTAGATGAAGTCCTTGCCGACGCTGTCCTGGCAGTCCAGCCAAATCCACGAGCCGAAGCCGGACACGTTATAGCGCTCTTTGCCCTCAACCACGACACCATCTGCTGCCGCGTAAATCGGCGTGCCAATCGATGCCGCGAAATCCAGGCCCGCGTGAAACGTGCCCCAGCGTGGCCCATAGCCACTAGACACCTGATAGGTGCCCTGCCTCATTGGATGTGTAACCATAAGTGCCCTCCTTTCAAGATGATTTAACCCCCGTGACCTCGGCGGTCAGCGGGGGCTAGAACTACTGGCGCTCAAATAGGCTTGGCGACTCACTCGGTGGCCAGTAGGACTGCGTGGTGTGGGCGCTGAGAACCTTGTACACCACGCCCTCGTACTCCACTAGGTCGCCTTCCTCCACCGGCAGCTCAGGCGCGAACGGGATAGCGCCAGGGCTAGCCGTGTTCTCCTCCGGTGCGGTGGGGCGCACCCGCTCGGTGACATCTCGCCAAATGTACTCGTCCACTCCCTGCGCTCCAGGCTCCCAGGAATTAAGACCCGCGTGGGTGGACTCCCAGAACCGCCCGTTGTGGGTAATAACATTGGTCTTCGCGTACATCTTCGAGCGATCCGTAAGCGGGTTCTCCCACGCGGGCACCTTATCCGGCGCTTTGACAGCTTCCTCAACCGTCACAGCCTTCGGCTGGTCTAGCTTGCCCGCCTCCTGCAACTCACTCACCAGTTCGGCCTGCGCCTGCTCAATGGCGGGCTGTGCTGCGCGGCGGTCTTTCTCGGTCGTGACTACCCACGCGAGTAGCTGCTGAAACTGCGCATCGTCGAGTTGCTTAATCTGGTCTTGTAGCTCAGCTACGGTCATGCTTTCTCCTATTCAGTGAGTATTTTCTTCCACGGCTTCCACGCCTTGTCGTAACTGCCCCGGTAGTACATATTTCCTGACCAGAAGCAGGTGTAGCGCTGGTACATCATTCGAGAGTGTGGGTTCCACA
>QWCD01000347.1_pt1 | contig 11746 bp, 9 predicted proteins | sample 1972461 | NCBI WGS metagenome assembly QWCD01 (sample SAMN09866717, study PRJNA288562) | Human vaginal metagenome isolate term4_vaginal, whole genome shotgun... | isolation source: vagina | host: Homo sapiens | place: USA: California | reverse complement strand
GAATTGTGAAAAAGATACAGCGACGAATGATGGGTTGATACTCAATGTAGCGATTAATTACGGTGGGCGTAGTGAATTGGTACGAGCTATAAAGCATATGGCGGCTGATGTGAAAGCGGATAGCCTTGAACTGTCGGATATATCAGAAGAAATAGTAAGTAAATATCTTTATCCTTCAGCATCATCGGATGTAGATTTATTTATACGCACCGGTGGTGATATTCGCATTTCCAATTTCCTGTTGTGGCAGATTTCTTATAGTGAACTGTATTTTACGCCTGTGTTGTGGCCTGACTTTACGGAAGAAGAATTGGATAAAGCACTCGAGTGGTTTGCCGGAAGAGATCGGCGCTTTGGGGGCTTGACGGAGGAACATTCATGAAAAATCGTGTAATAACCGCAGTTGTTGGCATTCTTGCTATTTTAGGTCTCGTGTGGCAAGGCGGTATTTTGCTCACAGCGGCTGTTTTCGGTGCGATGGTTCTTTGTTTGAAAGAGTATAAAGCCATGTGGAATCATATCGATGTTCCTGTTTTTTTCTATCCCGCATTTGTGGCATTGTTTGCGGTATCTATAGCAGCAGGAAGGTATTCTTTGTTGCATTTTTTTAGTATGTTGATTTTGGCTTTTTTATGTCTCCTCTTTTCCGTTTTACGCATACGAGGGGATGCTTTGCCGGCATTAATTTATACTGTTTTTGGTGTATTATATATCGGTATAGGGTTTGGGTCTCTTTTGTGCCTTAGGCAGGTACATCAATCAATGTATCTGACTCCTTTGGCTATTGAGGACGGCATATTCTTCGTTTTATTTGCTTTTATCGGTACATGGGCCAGTGATACATTTGCTTATTTTGTCGGTCGAAGGTGGGGCAAACGGAAAATGGCTCCTCATATCAGTCCTAATAAAACAATAGAAGGATTGATCGGAGGAATGGCAGGTACGATTATTATTTCTGTGATATGGTCGTTTTGTTTTGGATTTTCGCTTAGTCAAGGCTTTTTATTGGGACTGATTATATCCATTATGGCACCCGTGGGAGATTTATTTGAGTCTTATATGAAACGGTATTGTGATATCAAAGACTCCGGGCAAATACTTCCGGGACATGGGGGCATGTTGGATCGTTTTGATAGTCTTTTATTTGTAGCACCGGCTGTATTTTTGTTTTTGATTTTGAGGTAAGAGGCTTTCATGAAAGAAATAGCGATACTCGGCAGTACCGGCTCGATAGGGATGCAAACAATGGATGTATTACGGTTGTATCCTGATTTATTTCATGCATCGGTGATTGCTGCTAAGAAAAATATTAATGCATTGCTGCGTCAAGCAGAGGAGTTTCATCCTCATACTATTGTGGTAACTGATGAAAAAGCAGGGAAAGCCTTCAAAGATTTGTATCAAGGAAATGCCACTGTACTCATTGGAGAGTCTGCATTGACTGATTGTGTTTGTGCTGATGATGTGGATTTGGTTTTGGTATCAGTAGTAGGAATTGCCGGACTTTTGCCCACGCTCACCGCAATTAAAAATAGAAAAGAAATAGCGTTGGCCAATAAAGAAACTTTAGTTGCCGGTGGCGAATTGGTCATGGCAGCAGCAAAGAAAAATGCGGTACTTATACGTCCGGTAGACAGCGAGCATAGTGCGATTTTTCAATCTATTTTAGGTCAGGACAAAAAAGGGATTCATAAATTAATTATTACAGCGTCCGGCGGGCCTTTTAGAGGATATACGAAAGAACAGTTGACATCGGTGACAGTGGAGGAGGCAATGAAGCATCCTACCTGGCAGATGGGACAAAAAGTCACATTAGACTCAGCTACCATGTTTAACAAAGGCTTAGAAGTAATAGAAGCTCATTGGCTTTTTGATATAGATTACAATCAAATTGAAGTGGTGGTACAACCTCAAAGTTTGATTCATTCCATGGTGGAATATAAGGATGGTTCGATCATGGCGCAATTAGGGAATCCGGATATGAGACTTCCCATTCAATTTGCCCTTACTTATCCTGAAAGGAAATATTCACCGTCTCATGAGTTTATGGATTGGTCGCAAATTTCATCTATTATTATTAAAAAGCCGAATGTCCAAGTATTCCGTTCACTGCCACTGGCTTTTGAGGCCGGAAAGGCAGGCGGAGATATGACGACTGTATTTAATGCGGCTAATGAAGAAGCTATCCGTGCATTTATCGGCGGTCGTATTTCTTTTTTGCAAATTTATGATGTGGTGGAAACAGTGTTGACAAAATGGCATCGATCTGCCATTACATCAGTAGAAGATATTTTACAAGCCGATAAAGAAAGTCGTTTATTGGCGGAAGAAATAATAAGTAGAGGATGTATATGTTAAGTTCAATTTTGGCACCGATTTTTGTGTTTGCGGTTATTGTGATTATTCATGAAAGTGGTCATTTTCTTTTGGCAAAAGCCACAGGAATGAAAGTGGATGAATTTGCGGTGGGCTTTGGTCCTAAGATTTGTTCATGCAGGAAAGGTGAAACGGAATATTCCCTTCGCCTGATTCCCTTAGGAGGGTATAATAAAATTGCCGGGATGGGTGAAGATGAAAATACTGATGAAAGGGCATTTTCCCAAAAACCGGTATGGGCCAGGTTGATAGTTATATTAGCCGGTTCTGTTTTTAATGTATTGTTGGCATTTTTTATTTTTGTAGGTATTTTTGCTGTTAACGGAGTGTATTCGTTTAATCATGAACCGATGGTAGGGAGTACAATCGAAGGGAGTTCGGCTCATGATGCTGGGCTTGCAGCAGGAGATAAGATTATTTCTATTAACGGAGAAAAAGTAGAAAAGTGGGAAGACATCAGCCGATTAACATCGGATAAAATAGGTCGTGTTTTGTTGCTTACTTATGAAAGAAATAAAGAAATAGCAACAGTGACTGTCATTCCTCAAGATAATGGACAAGGGAGAGCCATCGTAGGTATCACGCCTAAATTGACAGAAACACCCGTTTCGTTTCCTGATGCTTTAGTGATGGGTTTTGATCGCTGCGTATTCATTATGGAACAGATTTATGAAGGTATGGCAGGATTAGTACGTGGAGAGGGAACCGGTGATGTTGCCGGACCTATTGGCGTAGCACGTATGGCAGGCATGGTAGCTGATTCGGGCATGGTCTCTCTTTTGGCATTTATTGCATTGCTTAGTTTAAATTTAGGGTTTTTGAATTTACTTCCTATTCCGCTTTTAGACGGTGGCGTTTTTTGGCTTACGGTTATGGAAGGGATTTATGGGAAAGCTTTACCGCATAGAACTTTGATAGTGATTCAATCGGTAGGAATTATTTTTCTTTTGTTTTTATTTCTTTTAGCGATGAAGAACGATATAACAGCAATTTATAAATAAGCGGGAGATGGAATGAGTATAACAAGACAAGTGAGAGTGGGGTCTGTTCTTATCGGCGGCAATGCACCTATTGCTATTCAGACGATGAGTACTTTTAGTCCGGTAGATACCGATTATGCAGCATCGCAAATTAATGCATTGCACAAAGCAGGAGCAGATATTGTTCGAGTGGCGGTACCGGATAAAAAGGCGGCGGAAGCTCTTCGTGATTTGCGGAAATTAGTCACAGTGCCAATGGTGGCAGATATTCATTTTGACTATCGTTTAGCATTGACGGCTATGGAATCCGGGATTGATGCACTTCGTATTAATCCGGGGAATATAGGGAAGAGAGAAAATGTAGTCAAAGTGGTGACGATGGCTAAAGAAAAGCATATACCCATTCGTATAGGTATTAATGCCGGTTCTCTTCCGGAGCATATTTTAAATGAATATGGCGGCCATCCCACGGCAGAAGGTATGGTGGCCGGAGCATTGGAGCATGTGAAAATATTGGAAGAAGAAGGGTTTTATGATATTGTCATCTCCGTGAAATCCACAGATGTGCCTATGATGGTAAAAGCCAATCGCATGCTTCATGAGAAAGTAAAATATCCGTTGCACTTAGGTGTCACAGAAGCCGGTACGCTTTATCGTGGTACAATTAAGTCGTCAGTAGGTATTGGCGCACTTCTTTTGGATGGTATCGGGGATACGATAAGAGTATCCTTGACAGATGATCCGATTAAAGAGGTAAAAGCGGCTAAGGAAATACTTTCGTCTGTCGGTCTTCAACAATATGGCCCTGTTTTAATTTCTTGTCCCACTTGCGGACGGACACAAGTTAAATTGATTGATATGGCAGAAGAAGTTGAAAAGCGAATAGAAAAATTTAAGAAACCCATTAAAGTAGCAGTTATGGGGTGTGCGGTCAATGGCCCGGGAGAAGCACGAGAAGCTGATTTTGGTATTGCCGGAGGTAAAGGCACCGGTTTAGTATTTCGGAAAGGGAAAGTGCTTAGAAGTGTACCTGAAGCGGAGCTTATCGATGCACTTATGGAAGAAATAGAAAAATATGAAAAAGAGGGAGAATGAAAATGTTAGCATCTAAATTGTACAGTCCTACGTTGAGAGAAATTCCTGCTGATGCAGTGGTGAAAAGTCATCAGTACATGTTGAAGGCAGGCATGATGAGAAAATTAGCCAATGGATTATATACCTTTTTGCCGCTGGCTTTTCGTTCGATTTATAAATTAGAAACTATTATTAGAGAAGAAATGGCAGCTATCGAGTGTCAGGAAATATTAATGCCGATTGTGCAACCGGCAGAAATTTGGCAACAATCGGGCCGTTGGGATGTATATGGGCAAGAGATGTTTAGGCTGAAAGATCGCCATGACCATGAATATTGTTTGGGGCCGACGCATGAAGAAATGGTGACAACATTGGTGCATTTGGATATTTCTTCTTATAAACAACTCCCGATTTCAGTTTTTCAAATGCAAAATAAATATCGCGATGAAAAAAGACCTCGTTTTGGATTAATGAGAAGCCGAGAATTTATTATGAAAGATGCTTATACATTTGATATAGACGAAGCCGGTTTGGATAAGCAGTATCAGTTAATGTATGATGCCTATACTCGTATATTTACTCGTTGCGGTTTGCATTTCAGACAGGTGCTTGCCGACTCCGGTGCTATTGGAGGAAGCGGGTCCCATGAGTTTGAGGTTATTGCCGATTCGGGAGAAGCAGATATTGTGTATTGTGAAAATTGTGATTTTGCCGCTAATGTAGAAGCTGTATTACCTAATGAAATAAAAGGAAATATTAAGTCCGATAAAGAAAAAGAATGTGTGGCTACGCCGGGTAAATCTACGATAGAGGCTGTGTGTGACTTTTTACATATACCGGTTGAGCAATCCATAAAGGCTGTTGTGTATAAATTAGATGATAAGATCGTATTGGCATTAGTTCGAGGCGATCATGAAGTCAATGAAGTGCGTTTACAAAATTTATATGCTGCTGTTGATATTTCCATGGCAACCGGAGAGGATTTGGAAAGCGTAGGACTTGTTGGTGGTTATATCAGTCCGGTGGGATTAGCGCGGAATGAAAAATTGGATATTATCGTAGATACGACGGTTATGTCTATGGAAGATGCTTGTTGCGGTGGTAATGCACCGGATACGCATTATATTCATGTCAATCCAAAGAGAGATTTTGGAGATGTTCGCGTAGAAACTATTCGGATTATTGACCAAAATGATGTATGTCCGAAATGTGGCGGTATTATTCATTTGAAAAAAGGAATTGAAGTAGGGCAGGTATTTAAATTAGGTACAAAATATAGTGAAAAATTAGGATGTACGTATTTGGATAATACAGGAAAAAGTCATCCCATGGTGATGGGCTGTTATGGAATAGGCGTGACTCGTACGATAGCAGCGTCAATTGAACAGAATCATGATGATGACGGTATCATTTGGCCTGTGGCTATTGCGCCATATGAAGTGGTTATCGTTCCGGCAAATAATAAAGATGAAGAAGTCATGGCAGTAGCCGGTGAACTTTATGAAGCATTGCAAGATAAGGCGGATAATGTCGTTTTAGATGATCGTAATGAAAGAGCAGGAATTAAATTCAAAGATGCAGATTTAATTGGTTATCCTTTACGCGTGACCGTAGGTAAGAAATGGAAAGAAAGCGGTGTGGTGGAAATTAAATTGCGTCGCACAGGGGAAGTCATCGAAGTAGCGAAAGAGGATTGTCAAGAAAAAGTGAAATCATTGCTTCAAGAATTTCACGAAAAGAATTTATAAGGGAAATAGCGATGGTACCGGTAGAGTTAGAACAATGGCAGCATTTGTATAAGAAAAATCAAGAAAAAGATCATATGATGTTTGTGAAAATAATGCCGGAATTGAAACAGCGTGAAGTGACACCGCTTTTTGATACGGCGTATGAAAAGAAATGGAAGTTATTATTTTCTTCATTTCAATACAAAAAGAATGAACTGATAGAAAAAATGAGAAAGAGAAAATAATATTTCTTAGGAGAACGTTATGACAGAAGAGTGGCAGGGAGTTGTCAAACATATCATTTTTGTCAACGAGAGTACGGCGTACTCTGTATTTCGGATGGAAATATCAGAACTGCATGAATCGATTACTGTCACAGAAACAGGACATATTCCCTATATAGGTGAACAAATAATGATTCGAGGATGTCGCGTGACGCATCCTCGTTTTGGCATGCAATTTAAGGCGGACATCATACAAACGGTGAAGCCTGAAAAAAGTGAAGAGATTTACCATTTTTTGGCGTCAGGAATGATTCATGGTATCGGGGCGTCTATGGCGAGAAAAATAGTAGATTATTTTGGCAATGATACATTACATGTTTTTGAGCAACAGATAGAGCGCTTGATGGAAATACCGGGGATTGGAAGAAAGACTTTAGAGAAAATCAAGGAGTCTTATAGCAGGATAGGAGATATGCAAGAATTGGTTTTCTTCCTTCAATCTCTTGGTATTCATGAGAAGTATGCAGCGTTGATGAAGCAGGCTTATGGTAAGCATGTGAATGAAGTATTGGAAGAAGATCCCTATCGTATGGTAGCGGAAATTATGGGCCTTGGATTTAAAAATGTAGACAAAATGGCTTTAGCCAAGGGGATTTCGATTGATAATGAAGAAAGAATTGTGCAGGGGATATTTTATATATTAACTACGGTTATTGCTAATGGACATACTTGCGGGCCGGCAGAAAAAGTATATGAAGCGGCTGCAAAACTTTTGGGACTTGATGGAGAAAGAGTACGAGATATTGGGGAAAAGGGTGTAGAGTCGGGAGAAATTCCCTCGGCAGTGTATGAAAATCAAACTTATGTATATTTGCCCTATTTATTTGAAGCGGAAACTGAATCGGCATGGCGTATTAAAGATATGTTGGATATGGAACCGTTATCTTCGGTGAAATTAGCTATTGAACATTTCGAGAAAGAAAATAACATGACTTTAGCACCGGAACAAAAGGCGGCGGTGAAGACAGCATTGGAGTCAAAAGTCATGGTGATTACCGGTGGCCCCGGAACAGGGAAAACTACATTAATTAGAGCCATCATCAGTGCCATGGAGCAGAATGGAAAAGAAGTTAAACTTATGGCGCCGACCGGACGAGCCGCGAAGCGTCTGGCCATTTCCGGCGGTAGAGAAGCTGATACTATTCATAAGGGATTAGAAGCAGCTATGACGAAACGAGGAACGACCTATTTTGATAAAAATGAATCATCGCCATTAGATGAAGATGTAATTATCGTAGATGAAGCATCTATGATTGATATAGCTTTGTTTTATCACTTGCTTTGTGCGCTAAAGGAATGCTCATGTACGGTAAGGAAGCAAGCAACCGAAAACAAGAGATAGACCGCCAGCACTACACTATTCCGAACCAAAGACCAAAAGATAAGCATTGTGGGAAAATCTAAACTTTTGGATTTTCCTACAATGCCGACTACGGCGGAATCCTTCCCACTCCTTATATCTTTATTTCCGTATACATTGAATTTGTATTTAGTAAATGCTATAATGTCCCTATTCAAATTATAAATGTGTTGAATTAGTTACATGTACATATTTTTTGTGCCGCATAAATACCCTGTTGAGGTTGTCGTTCTTTGTCCAGATGTGGAAACAATAAAAGGAAGGGAACGATACAGGGAGAAAACAGGCTATTCCGGCTTTACGGTTGAAACCTTATACGATACATTTATGCAGACAACACCACGGATCGGCTTTTGGCTGGACAATTCCAACCAAACACCACAGCAGACAGCAGAAACCATTCTGAACGCCAGAAAGTCGGTATGATTGTTACATATAAGGGGAAGAAAAATTTCTTTTAGGTACTTTCTTTCCTAAAACTAATGTGATATAATAGCATCATTCCAAAAAAGGAGTAAAAAATATGCGGCAAGGTATTCTTAAATAAAACTATAATCAAATAGTGGGAACAAAGGATTATGATAGTCCCTTTTGTGGGGGCTTGGTTTTTTGTACCCAATTTAAGAATACTTTTGCCTTATCAATTTTGACATATCCGAAAAACAGCAATCACAAACAGGTGTATGCTGTATATGTGTATGTCCGCAAATTATAATCCCCAGTGGTAAAAGTATTTTACTGCTGGGGATTTTTATGCCCTTTTGGGGCTGTAAAAGGAGGACAATCACATGAAAATAATCAATATTGGAATTCTCGCCCATGTAGACGCAGGAAAAACAACATTGACGGAAAGCCTGCTGTACACCAGTGGAGCGATTGCGGAACAAGGAAACGTGGATAAAGGAACTACAAGAACAGACACTATGATTTTGGAACGGCAGCGCGGAATTACCATTCAGACAGCGGTTACTTCTTTTTGCTGGAATGATTATAAAATCAATATCGTGGACACTCCCGGTCATATGGATTTTTTAACCGAAGCATACCGCTCTTTATCTGTCCTTGACGGAGCTGTTTTAGTCATTTCGGCAAAAGACGGCGTACAGGCACAAACCCGTATATTATTCCATGCGCTTCAGAAAATGGACATTCCGACAATTATCTTTATAAATAAGATAGACCAAAATGGGATCGACCTGCGGCGTGTTTACCAAAGCATTAAAGATAAACTTACCAGTGATATGATTGTCATGCAGGAGGTTTCCCTGTCGCCAAAGATAACCATGACCGATATTTCTGATTTGGACAAATGGGATATGATTATTTCCGGAAGCGATGAACTATTAGAACGATATGTTGCAGAGGATTCTTTGGATATACAGGAATTACAATATGAAAAGTGCAAAAGAACCAGATGCTGCTCTTTGTTTCCTGTTTATCATGGGAGTGCAAAAGACAATTTAGGAACAGAAAAACTGATTGAAGCGATTACAGAAACTTTCATTACAGAAACAGACGATATTCAGTCTGAATTATGTGGATATGTTTTTAAGGTTGAGTATACAGAGCGGAAAAAACGGCTTTCTTATTTACGCCTGTATCATGGGACGCTCCATTTACGGGATACCCTGCTGCTGTCAAAAAAGGAAAAAATAAAGATTACAGAAATGTGTATTCCGTCAAATGGTGAAATCGTCCCGGTTGACCATGCCTGTCCGGGAGAAATTGTTATTTTAGCTGATGATACTTTGAAACTGAACGACATTCTGGGAAATGAAAAACTCCTGCCTCACAAAACACGGATTGATAATCCCATGCCATTACTTCGGACAACGGTAGAGCCGCAAAAGCCGGAGCAAAGGGAAGCCCTGTTAAATGCCCTCACAGAGATTGCTGATACAGACCCTCTTTTGCATTTTGACATTGATACTGTTACACATGAGATTATATTATCTTTTTTGGGAAAAGTACAGTTAGAAGTTATTTGTTCGCTATTAGAAGAAAAATATCATGTGGGCGTGGCTATGAAAGAGCCTTCGGTTATTTATCTGGAAAGACCGCAAAAAAAAGCGAGCTACACGATTCATATTGAAGTGCCGCCGAATCCGTTTTGGGCATCTATTGGTTTGACTGTAACACCGCTTCCTGTTGGAAGCGGAACACAATATAAAAGCGAGGTATCTCTCGGCTATTTAAACCAAAGTTTTCAAAATGCCGTCATGGAGGGTGTGCGTTATGGAATGGAGCAGGGCTTATATGGCTGGGGAGTGACAGACTGCCAAATTTGTTTTGATTATGGAGTTTATTACAGCCCGGTCAGCACCCCCGCTGATTTTCGTTTTCTTGCGCCTGTCGTGTTGGAGCAGGCATTGAAAAAAGCAGGAACACAACTGTTGGAACCATACCTTTCCTTTACCCTTTTTGCACCGCAGGAATATCTTTCACGGGCTTATAATGACGCACCAAAGTATTGCGCAATCATTGAATCAACCAGACTTGAAAAAGATGAAGTTATTTTTAAGGGGGAAATCCCTGCCCGTTGTATTGGTGAATATAGAAATGATTTGAATTTTTATACAAATGGAAGAAGTGTCTGCATTACAGAATTAAAAGGGTATCAGGAAACTTCCGGCGAGCCTGTGTTTCAGCCACGCCGCCCGAACAGCCGTTTAGACAAGATCCGGCATATGTTTCAGAAGATAATGTAACATCTTGCGCAATGCAAACGTTCATTGCTGGCTATTGCGAAATATCATTGATAAAATCAGCATCAGAGAGGAGGAACCATTTTGAACCAGAAACAGACGGATATTACAACAGGAAAGCAAATACGTCATCTGCGAACACAATCGGGAATGACACAGGAAGAACTGGCTGGGAAATTGAATGTTACCCGGCAGGCGCTATCGAATTGGGAGAGAGATGTTAATGAACCCGATTTAAATACGTTGAAAAAAATTTGTTTTCTTTTTGGAGTCCACATGGACGATTTTGCGAAGGAGGTAATAACAAAAATGGAAACATGTGAAAAAAAGAGAAACGACAATTTAATAAGTATGATATGGCAATTGGACTTTTTTATGGTGTCGGGATATTTCTTGGCATTGGTATTTTCTTTGTTGGCGGTTTTATGACAATGTCGGGTGCAGGGTGGGGAGCATCACTATTTGGCGGTGGCTGTTTTTCTCTTGTATTTGGCTTGATATGCCATGCAGTTATTACATTGAGAAGAAATGACAAATGATGACATATCCTGCTTTCTAGTCTTTTCGGTCATATCGCGTAAAAAAGCCGCTGCTTTTGGCTTTCCAATAGCGGCGGCAAAGGGAAATATCCTTTGAATACCTTACAGAAGAAAAGTTTTGCAGCATTATAAAAATAAAAGCCTATACCATTTTGGAAAGAAAAGATACATAATAGTCAAGACGGCAACAATCAGAAGTTATGGAGGGTAACAATGGAATATAGTAAGGAAGATTTAATGGAAGCAAAAAGGCAAATTTTGGGAGTGGGAGAGAACATGGGAACAGAGGAAAGCAAAAAGATCTGGGAGAAAAACGCACAATTTTGGGATGATGCAATGGGTGACGAATCCAATGAATTTCACAGAGAGGTAGTACGTCCCAAAGTAACGGAACTTCTCTCTCCTGATCCTTCGGATTACATTTTGGATATTGCGTGCGGCAATGGAAATTATTCTTCGTATCTTGCACAGAGAGGCGCTTCGGTCGTCGCTTTTGATTACAGCAAAAAAATGATAGAATTGGCTAAAAGACGGCGATCACAATATGCAAAACAAATTGAGTTTTGCGTAGCGGATGCGACCAATAGAGAAAGCTTATTAGGATTAAAAAGAAATCGAGCCTTTACGAAAGCAGTTTCTAATATGGCAATTATGGATATTACGGATATTGAACCACTTCTTATGGCTGTTTATGAACTGTT
>QWCD01000346.1_pt1 | contig 11804 bp, 14 predicted proteins | sample 1972461 | NCBI WGS metagenome assembly QWCD01 (sample SAMN09866717, study PRJNA288562) | Human vaginal metagenome isolate term4_vaginal, whole genome shotgun... | isolation source: vagina | host: Homo sapiens | place: USA: California | reverse complement strand
GGTCGATTGAGTATGTCTACTACTTAGTTCCTTCGACCAGGGTGCAAGATCCCGTATATGGCGGTTTAAAAATCATGCCTCCAATAGAGTTGCTCGAGGCAACCGTTATCTGTGGTGAGCCTAACTATAGCTGGTAGTGCCATTAAGAATGCGGAGCATCGTTATAGAAAAAGTGCTAGCTTCTTTGTATCGATCGACAAAGAGGTTAGCGCTTTTTAGGTTGGTGTAGCAATTTGTTGAAGGAAGGTTTTTGCTCTTATGGGAGAGGTTCTCCTGTTCCTTTTTTTAGAGGAAGGGACTAATTTTTAAGCTTGCATTTATAAAGGAGACCCCTTAAAATGAAGCAATACCATTGAGTTAATAACATTCTAAAAAGATAGGGGAATATGAATGGTAAAAAAATTTAAAGCAAGACTCATCAGTGGAGGAATAGCTTTTCTTTTAGGGACAGTGATTGTGACAGGTGTAGTTGGCAATTATTTTGTGAATTATGCTTTAGTGCCTCAGTATGGAGGACAGGAACGAAAAGTGAAAGATCCTAAACAAGAGAATGAGGGACTCGCTCGGAGGAAAAAAGAAGAAAAAGAAGCGAGAGATCGTTGGTTAACGGCAGTTAAGGAGCAAACAGAAGAAGTAAATATTTCTTCGAAGGAAGGCTTACGCTTGGCGGGTCACGCTTATCGGCAAACTTCACCTACGCACGATTGGATGATTGTGGTGCACGGCTATCAATCGAGTGAAGAGGAGTCTCAAATTTTAGCTCAACATTTTTATCAAGCGGGCTATCATGTGCTCACCTATAGTCAGAGAGGATGTGGGAAGAGTGAAGGCGACTACATTGGGATGGGGCTTTTGGAGAAGGAAGATCTGAAGAGATGGACTCAGTGGGTAATTGATCAAGACGCAGACAGTCGGGTGATTTACCATGGAACGTCAATGGGCGGAGCAACTGTGCTATTGGCGAGTGGCGAACAGCTTCCGGATCAAGTGAAAGCTATCGTTTCGGATTGTTCTTATACAAGTATTTGGGCGATCTTTGCTTCTGAATTGAAGGCTCGTTTTTCTCTACCGAGTTTTCCAGTCTTGGATATGGCGAGAACTGTGGGGAGATTTAGAGCGGGATATGACATCAAAGATGGCGATGTAGAGCAGGCAGTCAGCCAGAGCCAGCTTCCTATCTTCTTCCTCCATACAAAAGAGGATACATTTGTTCCTGTAGAGATGGCCCAAAGTCTCTATCAAGCTAAAACAGGGGGTCAGAAAGATCTCTTCATTTATGAAACAGGAAAGCATGCAGAAGCCAAGTATCATCCCGATTACTATGAGAAAATTCAGAGCTTTATTGAAAAATATCAAGCAAAATAAAGCAAGGACGTTCGATTTTAAACGAACGTCCTTTTAAATTAGAGATGAGGAAGTTGATCTTCTTCCTGTTTGAGTGGAAGGGTAAAGAGTTGTGGATAGTCAAAACAATGGGGTTGACGAGCGGTACAGATATATCGGCCAAATCGGACAAGGGCTTGGTGAGCTTGGCGCCATTGGGTGGGAGGAAGAAGAGAAGTGACGCGTTGTTCGACTTGTAGAACGGTAGCGTCTTTGGGCACAATGGCGTGATGTTTACAGACACGTTGAACATGGGTATCTACTGCAAAGGCGGGAATATCAAAAGCGATACTGAGCACCACACTCGCTGTTTTTCGACCTACTCCACTTAAACTTTCTAAATCCTTTCGATTGGAAGGCACTTTTCCGTTAAAACGCGTCACAATTTGTTGAGCGGTTTGTTGGATATATTTGGCTTTATTTTTGTAGAGACCTATGGTATGAAGGTAAGGTTCTAAATCTTTAGGATGAGCTTGAGCGAGGGCTTCAGGGGTTGGATAGTCACGAAATAACGCAGGTGTAACTTTATTTACCCCTTGATCGGTGGTTTGAGCGCTTAAAATAACAGCTATTAAAAGTTCAAAGGGATTGCGGTGATGAAGTTCGGTTTCTACTTTTGGATAGAGAGCAATAATCTCTTGGAGTAGGTAATAAGCATTTTCGTTAGATAACATGAGCATTTTCCTTTCTTTTTGTCTATTGTAGCAAAGACAGAGGGAAAAAGGAGGAATCTTGCTTCTATAAAAAAGGGCTCTATAAAGAGCCCTAAAAGGTGATGACTGCATTAAAATTGACAGGCTCTTCTACCCGCAATGCGTCCGAAAGTGAAGATGTCTGAGAGAGAATTCCCATCTAAACGATTGCCTGCATGGATGCCACCGGCAACTTCGCCACAAGCGAATAGTCCAGCAATAACTTGATCTTGGCAATTCAAAACTTCTGCATTCGTATTAATTTTTAAACCACCCATGGTATGGTGAACAGCTGGTTTTCTAAGAGTAGCATAGAATGGAGCGACTTCAATCTTGAGATCGAAAGCATTCTTATGGAAGTCAGGATCTTCCCCTTGATCAACGTAGTGGTTATAAGTGTCTACCGTTTCTTTTAAGACAGCAGGGTTCTTGCCAAATCTTCAATGGTATCTGCACGGAAAAGAGCGCCTGAAGCAATTTGTTCTTCCATTTTTTCTTGATTGGTGTTGTAAGCGGTCTTCTTAATTTTATCGTCAGCAATCAAGTAGAATAGACTGCCGTTAGCGATGGCAGCTTTGGAGCTTTCATCGCGAGTTCCACATTCATTTACGAAACGTTTCCCTTGTTGGTTCACCATTAAGAAGTTAGCAGGAGGGACTTGTAAACCAGTGAAAAGTGCTCCTGTTTGAGGATCACAAATTGGTAACATTTGAATCATACCCATGTCTACGAGATCTGCGTTGACTTGTTGACCTAAACGAATCCCGTCCTCTGTAAGAGCAGGTGAATTAGAGGTCTTAATATCGTCATCAATTCTTTCCCAACAGGTATTGTATTGTTGCAACATCTTAGTGTTAGCACCAAAACCACCTGTGGCAAGGACAACAGATTTCGTGTGAACGGTGATTGGTTCTCCCTTGATGCCGCCATACGCCCATTTTCATCCGTTAAAAGCTCAGTAGCACGTGCATCGAGGAGAATTTCGCTCCCGTTGTTCGTGACATATTTTTCTAGAGCACTAATAAAAGCGTATCCTTGGTCTGCTTTTGGTCTATGTTCACGTCTCCACACAGCACCTACTGACATTTCAACAGTTCCTTTATCAAAATCAACCCCAATTTCTGCAAGCCAATGAACAGATTCTAGAGCATGGGCGGTTAATTCTTTCACTAAATCATAGTTACCATAGACTTTGTTGCTATTAAGATCTGTTCTTTTTCCGCCTAAGTAGGTTTGATAAGGTGGAATCGAATAAGTAATTTTCACCTTGTTTTGTTTTTTAGAGATAAGTGTGAATTTCTCTTTTTCAATTGACGGAAATCTTCAAGATATTCTGGATCAATTTCTTTTTCATATGTAGCAGCGATATTTTCGAGGGTGTGCGCTTCACCTGCTAGAGCTGAGAATTCTTTTTGCCATTCTGGATCAGCCGCATTCATGGGGCCGCCTGTCCGAATAGTGTTGCCTCCTAAAGCAGGGAATTTCTCAAGTAAAATAACTTTTTTATTGTTTTGAAGAACAGTAGCTGCAGCTGCTAGACCAGCTCCGCCTCCCCCAATAACTACAACATCTGTGGTTAAATCTTTGGCTTCGCCTGCTTCTTTTTTAGGTTTTGGACGTTTTTTGAAGATTTCGGGATCTCCACCTGCTTCTTGGATAGCATCTGCTACTTCTTCAATAATTCCTAAACTTGAAATGGTGGCACCAGAAACAGTGTCCACATTCAGCGCTTGCCCTTCAATAATAGAAGACGGTACAGTGGTAAAGACAGGATAGGGAATGCCCTTACTTTCTTTACTAGAGTCCACGTCGATCTTTTCAATCCGATCTGAGGACAAGGTCACTGGCAAGGAGCCGTTGTGACCTTTCGCGCGAACATGATACGTGCCTGCTTGAAACATTTCTTTCATAATATCTACCTTTCCTTTATGTATTTATTATATAATAAAAAGATAAAACTAAGTCGCAAATAGTGAAATCGCTTTCAACAGCTTTGTGAAAAAGGTTAAGATATAAGGCAAAAATAAAGCAAAAAATTGTAGATATATTTACAAAGAATTATTAAAAAAAGACTTAAATTTTATAAGAAAAGTGGTATATTAGTAACAATTTAAATAAAAAGAAGGGATGAGTGAGATGACAAGAAGAGTCGCTATTATTGGAATGGGAAATGTTGGCGCAGCTGTCGCCCATCAATTAATTATCGAAGGAAAAGTAGATGATTTGGTATTGATTGATAAGAATGAAAATAAAGTAAGAGCAGATGCGATTGATTTTGAGGATGCTTTAACCCATTTGCCTTTCCATGTGAATATCATCGTGAATGATTATGAACGATTAGGGGAGATGGATGTGATTATCTCTACCTTAGGAAATATGAAACTTATCGATCCTCAAAGACCAGATCGTTTTGCAGAGCTTCGCCATAACAAGGAAGAAGTGGCTAAAGTGAGCGAAAAAATTAAACGTTCAGGTTTTAAGGGAATTCTTGTGGTCGTAACGAACCCTTGTGATGCGATTTGTATGCTTTATCAAGAAGGCACAGGACTTTCAAAGGAAAGAGTGATAGGAACAGGAACTTTGCTAGATTCAGCTCGCTTGCATCGATCTTTAGGGAAATTTTTCAAGGTGCATCCTAAGTCTGTACAAGGTTACAGTTTAGGAGAACATGGAGATTCTCAATTTGTGGCATGGTCTAATGTTTCTGTTTTTGATCGAAATATATATGATTTATCTGAAGAGATGGCTGCCGATTTGGAAGCAATTGAAGAGGAGACGCGTCAGGGTGGACATACGGTATTTTTCGGAAAGCACTACACAAATTATGGAATTTCGGCAGCGGTTGTGAGATTAGTTTTAATCATACTTTCAGATGCCCATGAGGAGTTGCCGGTTTCAAATTATCGAGAAGAATACGGCACTTATCTTTCTTATCCTGCAATTGTGGGAAGACAAGGAATTATAAAACAATGTCAGTTAAAATTAACCGATGAGGAGTTAGAAAAGTTAAAACGTTCTGCAGAAACGATTCTTGCAAAAGCGAATTATTCAGAGTAAAAAAGCATAAATAAAGCAGCAGAGTATTTTTGAAACCTGCTGCTTTATTTTGATTTAATGATAGTCTTTAAAGTAACTTATAGAATTTTGAGGGGAAAGCTGACGAAGGTCATTTCTAGTTTCTTTAGGGAGGGACCCACCGTAATCCATAAATTCGACTAAATCTTTAAAGGCTTTTTCAGGAATTGCTAAGTCTTTTAGCCGTTCCGAACGGTAAGAAAGGTCAAGCTGATCTTCTTCCCCACGTTCTAGTTTGTCAACAAAGTCTGGTTCCATTACAAAGACAGAAGATAATCCCACCATATCTGCATTTTGTAGAGCTTCTAGGGCCTTATCAGGGGTGTTAATGCCGCCGGTTGCGATCAGAGGAACTCGACCATTAAGATGATCTTTGACAATACGGTTGACGTATTCTCCTTTATATTTTCCGCCTCTTGCCTTATCTAAGTAGATGTCGTGCCCCCAAGAAGCACTGGCGTAGTATTGAATATCTGCTACATCAAGTAATCGATCAAAGTAATCGTTGAATTCATCGACGGGGTACCCCACTTGTATGCCTCTTCTTTCTTCTGGGGTTCCTCTAAATCCGAGAATGAAATGTGTAGCGTGACAAGCATCAATCATTTTTTGGATAGCTTGGGTAGCTTCTACTCCAAATCTTGCGCGGTTTTCTAAGGTTTGTGGTCCGTACTGGTCGGTTCGCTTATTCGAAAAAGGAGAGAAGAATTGTTGAGGGAGCAAACGTTGGGCATTAGAAATTTCTACTCCATCAAATCCGGCTTCAATAGCTCGTCGGGTAGCTTGTGCGTATTGTTCTACAACGTGTTTAATTTTTCGCTCACTCATAGGTAGGACATCATGCTCCACTGGAGATTGGAGATGCATGTAGGAAGGTCCATAAACGACGTGATAGTCTTTTAAGGTAGCTTTTGCGAAACGTCCAGCATGAGTTAATTGAAGAATAGCTTTGGCTCCATTTTGTTTCATGGCTTTAGCCAGTTTAGAGAGTCCTTCGATAAATCGGTCATCACGGACACTTGGACCATATTCAAAGAGTTGACCATAATCCTCGATGTAAGCTGCAGTAGTGACTTGGAGAGGGGCAGAGTGACTTCTCCTTTTAGCGTAGGCAATATCTTCTTCACTGACAAATCCTTCGAGACTAGAAGAATTTGTCGTTAGAGGGTTGAGGGAGAAGCGATTAGCAAGCTCAATGCCATTGGGTAACCGAATAGGTTGGAACAAGGGTTGATATTTTTGTGTGGTTTGTGCATTCATATAAATCTCCTATCTTTATCAATTAAAAAGTCTTTTTCTTTTATTGTAAGCTCTAATAGGAAAAAATCAATTCAAAGAAGGCTGAGGAAGGTTATAAAAGTTTTATTCTCACCTTAAAAATGATAGTATAAGAAGGAAGAGGTTAGGGATTAGACGGGAGGATAAAATGATAGATTATAGTGTGTTAGATTATGCGATTATTGATGAAGGAGAAACGGCTCAACAAGCCTTAGAGCATACGATTGAAATGGCCCAATTAGCAGAGGAGTTAGGCTATAAGAGATTTTGGATAGCAGAGCACCACAATTTACCCGCTTTCGCTTCGGCCAGTCCAGAAATTATTATGGGGGAAGTGCTGAATAAGACCCAGCGTATTAAAGTCGGGTCAGGAGGCGTGATGGTTGTTCATTATAGTCCCTATAAAGTAGCAGAAATTTTTAAAACGTTAGCGGCTTATCACCCAGGACGAGTTGATTTAGGCTTGGGCAATAATCAAGGAACTGCGGTAGTTCATAAGGCTTTGGATACCAAAGATAAAACTTCTTATGAAGAAAAGTTAGCAGATGTTTATGACTATCTAACGGATAAGTTAACTGAAGAAGGCTCACCAAGTAAAGAAAAGACCTGTTCAGCTATTTTACACTGTAATCCCAAAATTACAGAGGTTCCGGAAATGTGGGTACTCTCTAATTCTGTGAAACGAGCTAAAATTACGGCAGAGTTAGGCTTAGGGTATGTCTATGGGATTTTCCCTCAAGCTCAAGAAAAAGCCTTAGAGATTGGACGCCAAGCAGCAGAGACCTATCGAAAATATTTTAAACCTTCAAAAGCTCTGCCAGAACCACATGTCATTTTTGCGGCTTTTGTTGCGATTGATGATGAAGAACAAAGGGCTAAAGACTTAACTAAGATTTTGGATTTGTGGTTAATGGGAAAAGATCAGTTTTCTTATTATAAACATTTCCCAACGCTTAAAGAAACTCGACAAACCACGATCAGCGCAAAGGAAGCAGTTGTTATTTCTCAGAACAAACATCGGATGATAACTGGGACTAAAGAAGAAGTAAAAGAGCAGCTTCAAAAATGGTGTCAAGGGATGCAGGTGGATGAAGTGCTCTTAATGCCTTTAATGCCCGGAGTTGAACAAAGAAAGAAAAGCCTGAAACTTTTGGCAGAATGTTGTCAAGAAATTCAGTTATAAATTCTAATTAAAAAGAAGGGCTGTTCAATTTAAAAGAATATGTTACAATGGAGTGAAAGCTATTAAAAGAAGTGAGGAATGATTTTATGATAAAACGTGGGAATTACCTATTTGTTGAAAAGGAAGGCGATACTTACACACTTTCTATGACACCAGAGTTACAAGATGATATCGGAACTGTGGGTTTTGTGGAATTTGCAGCTGAAGATTCTCTTCAAAAAGATGCTCCTATTTTGAACCTTGAAGCCTCCAAAACAGTTATGGAAATTCAATCCCCTATCTCAGGAAAAGTGGTTGAACGTAATAAAGCCGTAGAAGATAAGCCAGCACTTTTGAATTCTGAAAAAGCTGAAGAAAATTGGATTGTTCGTTTAACAGATGTTAACGAAGCAGATTTTGACGCATTAGAAGAAGCTTAAGACATTCTATGTGGAAAAGACTTGTCTTTTTCACATAGATTTTTTTGATTTTGAAGGCTATACGAAGAGGAAAAGAAATGGAAGAAAAAGCTAAAACGCTACTTAAAGAAATGATTAGGTATCTCTTAGAAGAAAAGGGCGAAGAAGTTTCTTTTCAAGAAGACGGTTTATTGGATCAATGGCGGGGGTTAATCAATCAAAGACCCGCTTCTGCTATTGATCCAGTTTATCTTCAATTAGAAGATCAATTCTTGCCGATATGGAACCAAGCGGGAAGAGTAAAGGTCCCTTTAAGTAAGATCTCTTTAAAAAAAGAAAATTTGTATCTTTTTAAAGGAGATATCACTAATCTAGAGGTCGATGCGATTGTCAATGCCGCTAATTCGAAATTATTAGGCTGCTTTATTCCTAATCACCAGTGTATTGATAATTGGATTCAAACACGAGCAGGCGTACGCATGCGTTTGGAGTTAGCTGATCAGATGGCGAAACAGGGTCATGCAGAAGCCATCGGTAAAGTGAAGTGGACGTTAGGCTATCATTTGCCCGCTCAAAAAGTTTTTCATACGGTAGGCCCTCACGTGGATAAGCTTCCTGTGAGTGGATTAAGGCAAGACCTCCTAAAGAAATGTTATTTATCTTGTTTAGAAGAAGCAGATAAACAAAGGATAAAGACAATAGCCTTTCCTTGTTTGTCTACAGGAGAATTTCATTTTCCTAAAGACTTAGCCGGACAAATTGCTTACCGGACTGTGAGAGATTATCTCGAAAAAAATCAATCTTCTCTTCGAGTCATATTCAATGTCTTTACATCAAAAGATGAAGAAATTTATCATCGCTTATTAGAAGATCACGTGAAATAGGAAAGGAAGTTATTATGGAAGAACCATCTCTTTGGCGTGCTATGCAATTATCGGCTGATAAGGAATCTGATTTTTTACGAACGGCTTTAGAAGAAGCCGAAGCGATTGTAGTTGGTATTGGCGCAGGAATGTCTGCAGCTGATGGATTTACCTATATTGGACCGCGCTTTGAAAAAGCTTTTCCTGACTTTATTAAAAAATATCATCTCTTGGACATGCTGCAGGCTTTTTTATATGATTATCCTACCTGGGAAGAATACTGGGCATTTGCGAGTCGCTTTGCTATTATGAACGGTATTGAGCAAGAAGCTGGTAAGTCTTATCAACACCTGAATCAATTTTTGCAAGGGAAAAATTATTATGTGATCACCACAAATGCAGATAATTCTTTTCCGAAGGCAGGCTTCTCAGAAGATAAAGTTCATTACTATCAAGGCAAATATGTGTTGATGCAATGTAGCAAGCACTGTCATCCAAAGACTTATCGAAAGGATGACCTACTTTATCAAATGCGCGATCAACAAAAAGATATGAAGATCCCTAGTGAACTCGTGCCTCGTTGTCCGATGTGTTCTGAACCTTTAGAAGTAAATAAACGAACTGCTGAAAATGGTATGGTAGAAGATGCAGACTGGCATCGTCATCAAGCAGATTATGAGGCGTTCATTCAAGCCAATAAAGGTAAGAAAATCCTTTACTTAGAAATTGGGGTAGGGAATACGACCCCTCAATTTATACGGGAACCTTTCCAAGAATGGACAGCAGAAAATCCAAAAGCCTTATATGTGATGATGAATCAGAAACCTTACCATATTCCAAAGGACATTCGCTCCCAGAGTCGTCGATTAAAAGAGAATTTAGCGGATGTGATTCAAGCCTTGTAAATGAAACAGCTCGTCTTCCTTTAGAGAGAAGGCGAGCTGTTTTAAAAGAGAAAATTCTAAAATAATTTGTGTGTTAATGAAGTGAGGACTTTTTTTCTAGAAGATGAGATGCGATATCTTTTAGAGAACTAGCAAAGATATAGTGATCGAACTCTTCTTGAGGGATTAATCCAGCTTCACACATGGTTTTTAGAGTGGTTTTTAATGGGTCATAGAAATGATCAAGATTATAAATGATAATTGGAGTAGTAGCGTGGTGGAGTCGTTTCCATACTAAAGCATCGAAAAGTTCTTCCATTGTTCCAATCCCTCCTGGAAAGACAATCATAATATCTGGACTTTCGATGAGTTTAGCTTTTCTTTCATCCATTGTTTTTAAAACGTGGAGTTCACTCAAATGTTGATGAGGTTTTTCGCGGTGAACAAGGATTTCGGGAATATAGCCGATAACATAAGCGCCGTTTTCTAAGGCGCTGTTTGCTAAAACGCCCATCAAACCTGTCTTAGCTCCTCCATAGATTAATTGATGATTATTTTGACCGATCCATTGGCCGAGTTCTTGGATAGCGGTTTTAAAATTCAATTTTTTCCCAGAATTTGCACCGCAAAAAACAGTAATTTTCATGACATAATGTCTCCTTTTTGACAATAAATTGATATAAAATATTTTGAATTTATAGAATTGAAAATCCAGTCCTTTAATGAAGAAAAAAAGTCTAAAAAGTGATGCGACTTTGAAAAACGGACTTTGACAAAAAAGTTTAAAAACGCTACAATAACTATATGATGATAACTCCTATTTAAAGGAAATGTGACCAGATTCACAGTTCGTCATCATGATTACTAACCCCTTAAAAACAGGTTGGCCTTATGACCAGCCTGTTTTTAATTTGTGTTAAAAGGTTGGAGACTATTCATCATAACCATGAGGGCTAGATTCTTGCCAATGCCAGGAATCTCTACACATATCGTCTAATGTTTTTTCTGTTTGCCAACCGAGTAATTCTTTGGCGTAAGAAGGATCTGCATAGCAGGAAGCCACATCTCCTGGACGTCTAGGATCAATCACATAAGGAAGGGAAAGATGGTTAACTTTTTCAAAAGTTTGAACTAAATCGAGAACGGAGTAACCTTGCCCCGTTCCTAAATTAATAGTTTCTAATCCTTCATGTTCTTCAGCATATCGAATAGCGGCCACGTGACCTTTGGCGAGATCTACGACATGAAGATAATCGCGAACACCGGTCCCATCAGGAGTATCGTAATCATTCCCAAAGATATGGAGTTTTTCTAATTTACCGATGGCTACTTGGGTAATATATGGCATTAAGTTGTTTGGAATACCTTGAGGATCCTCGCCGATCAATCCGCTTTCATGGGCACCAATTGGATTAAAGTAACGCAATATGGTGATTGACCAATTAGGATGGGCTTTGGAAGTATCCTTTAGAATTCGTTCTCCCATTAACTTGGTATAGCCATAAGGATTCGTAACTTGACCAGTTGGCATTTTTTCAGAGAGAGGAGAAGGATTCTCTGTTCCATATACTGTTGCGCTTGAAGAGTAAACAATACGCTGGACCTTATGTTTATTCATGGCTTTAAGAATGGATAATAATCCGCCTAAGTTATTAGAATAATATTTAATAGGTTTTTGAACAGATTCGCCGACCGCTTTAAAGGCAGCATAATGAATGATAGCTTCAATCGTTTCTGTTTGAAAAATATGGTCAAGCTTTTCTTCGTCCAGAATATTCACTTGATAGAAACGTGGACGTGTGCCAGTAATTTTTTCGATGCGATCAATAACGGTTGCCTTACTATTAGAAAGATCATCAACAATAACGACATCATAACCAGCTTGAATTAATTCAACAGTTGTATGGGAACCGATATATCCCGCTCCACCAGTAACTAATATGGACATAATTTTCTCCTTTTTTCTTTGCGTTTAATTAATTGTATTATATCATCGAAAAGGAGAAAGAAATTGAAAAAATTCGTTAAACATTATTAAAAACGTTTTC
>QWCD01000342.1_pt1 | contig 11912 bp, 10 predicted proteins | sample 1972461 | NCBI WGS metagenome assembly QWCD01 (sample SAMN09866717, study PRJNA288562) | Human vaginal metagenome isolate term4_vaginal, whole genome shotgun... | isolation source: vagina | host: Homo sapiens | place: USA: California | reverse complement strand
AAAGAAAGAACTGGAGCGAGCGAATAAAGAACGTAGAAATAGTAAATTACTTAATCTTTTACTTGGTGGAACGGTTATATATCTTGCTGTAAAGAATTAGCACGATTAATGTATAGGAAAGCAGGATATATTAAAGGTTAATATATATATATATACTGTAAGAGGACAAATAGGAATAAAATATAGTGTAGATACTTAATAAAAAATCTTAGAAAAAAAAAGAATCAGAAAATTAGTAAACTGGATGTGGTTGGCATAAAAATATATCTTGTTGCACACTTGTTGCTACCCAAAACATTGATAAACCATTATTTCATCGGGGTTTACTGGTTGCCAGCTGAATAATTAATTACAAATCAAGAGCCCAGTAACTACCATGGTTACTGGGTTCTTTCGCTACATTAATAGAGTTAAAGAAACATGGCGATTATTTTCCTCTTTTGGAGGTATGGGACAAAACGTGTTATTTTGAATACCGATGGAACCAGGAAATATCTAGATCTATCTGTATTTTAGAGTTATAGGACAAGACGATGCTCACTATTGGGATAGGTTTATCCGTACTGATACATCATAGTTGTGAGTGACTGTAATAGCTATGTATATTCTGCATCTAGTTAGAGAATTACAGTGACTCATTCTCTTATGATTGACGGTAGTAGATAATCTTCTTATAATAGATAAGATGAGTTATTATATAATATAGATTAGGAGAGTATATGAGATTACGAAGAAAACCTTGGATTGATGAGGCTATTTTGGAATATGCACCGTATACCATTATGGAAAACCATGAAATACATAAGGGGCATTGGCGTGATTTATTTAAGGAGCCATCAAAACCTTTGTATATGGAGTTGGGTACTGGAAAGGGACGATTTATTGCGGGTATGGCACAGGCACATCCAGAATCTAACTTTATTGGTTTTGAAGTGCAAATAGGTGTTATGTATTATGCGGCTCAAAAATTATTTGAACAGCATATCGACAATGCTAAAGTTTCATTATTTGATATTGCCGGTATTGAGGATGTTGTAGCACCTAATGAAGTGGATCGATTTTATATTAACTTTTGTGATCCTTGGCCAAAGGCAAAGCATGCTAAACGACGATTAACGTATCATACTTTTTTAGAACGATATGCTCGTTTGTTAAAGGATGATGGAGAAATTCATTTTAAAACTGATAATGAAGGGTTGTTTATGTTTTCTCTTGAAGAATTTAAGACCTGTGGTTGGACACTGAAGAATGTTACTTATGATTTGCATGCTACTGATATGCCTAATATACGAACTGAGTATGAAGAAAAATTTAGTGGAAAAGGACAACCTATTTTCAGATTAGAGGCCATTAAACCAAAGGAGGTTTAATGTATGAAACGCAAAAAACGACGACATAACGTATGGTGGCGTAGTATTTTTAAAAATGATGCACAAGGGATGCTTACTTTTATAGTGCTATTAATTATTATTGGTAGTATTAATGTGTATAGTGCTACTTTTGTAGAAGCGACTCTATCGGGTAGTTCCATGGGAGGATTTTTCGGTAAGCATCTAGGAATCTTAATCGTTTGTGGATTAGCAGGTATTGGGGCCTATCGTATGGACTACCGTCGGCTTCAAAATCAACGATTTAACTATATAGTCATGGGGATTATATTGTTTTTGCTGGTAGCCGTATTCCTTATAGGTGACGTTGTTAATGGAGCTAGGCGATGGATTTCGATTGGGTCTATGTCTATGCAACCATCAGAATTTGCAAAACTTGGTGCTATTATTTGGACTGCCACAGGATTATTGAAGTATAAATGGAAGGATTTACCAGTACGAAAGAAAAAAACCGTGACAGGTAGGCGTAGCCCTAGTATGGGTAATGGTATTCAGCGACTATTCCAATATATATGGCATACAGTCACCTACTTAGCTCCCTTAATGTCGGTGCCAATGGTGTTTTTTGTAGCCACATTATTGCAACCAGATATGGGGACGGCAGTATTAATTTTATTTTTCCCTTTCGTGCTGATTGTTATAGCAGGACTTAATCGAACTGTTACCCTTTCCTTATTTGGTATGGGGGCAGTAGGTGCTTTTCTACTAGCGATTATACAACCGTATCGTCTTGATCGTCTGCGATCACTATTTGATCCTTGGTCGTATGCACAGGAAGGTGGTTATCAAACGGTTCAAGGTTTATTGGCTATTGGTTCAGGAGGGCTATGGGGGCAAGGCTTTACTCATGGGACTTCACAATATTTTTACTTGCCTGAAGCACATACGGATTTTGCTTTTGCTGTGTGGGCACAAGAAACTGGATTTATAGGGTCATTGGTGGTTGTTTTCTGTGTGTATATGTTCTTTCGGATTGGATTTCACATTGCCAAACAATCACGAGATTATTTGGGATCATTGTTGGCGACAGGCATTACGTTGTTGATAGGATTTCAAGTAGTGTTCAACATGTTTATGGTATGTGGATGTCTTCCTGTTACAGGTGTTCCATTACCATTTATTAGCTATGGCGGATCGTCTATGCTATTAAATCTAGTGGCTGTTGGTATATTAGCAAATATTGCTAAACGTAATGAAGCAGGTGTAAAATCAATAGGGACACATGCTGCGATGCCGTCATTGCGCGAAGAAACACAAAGTCGTTTTAAAATTCATTCTAGTAAGGGAGAGTCACATGAATAATTTTATTGATGTATCAGAAAGACCAGCACTAGGTCGTATGTTGCCATTGAGTTTACAGCATTTATTTGCTATGTTTGGGTCAACTGTATTGGTACCATTTTTATTGAAAGTAGATCCATCTACCGCATTGTTTATGAATGGCATTGGTACCTTACTCTATTTGTTAATTTGTAAAGGAAAAATCCCCGCTTATTTAGGGTCTAGTTTCGCTTTTATTGCACCAGTTAGCGCCGTATTGGCTAGTGGACTAGGGTATGGAGCAGCGAAAGGTGCATTCATTGTATTTGGGGCATCTTTTGTCATTTTATCAATTTTAGTTCGCTATATAGGTGTAAAGTGGATTGATGTTCTATTTCCACCAGCAGCTATGGGCGCCATTATCGCCGTTATTGGATTAGAATTAGCACCAGTAGCGATGGATATGGCAGCTATTACAGGGCATTCTTGGGAAAATCTTGGCATGACACAGGCACAAGCGTTGACCTTATCTATGTTTAGCTTGATTGTAACCTTATTAGGAACAGTTGTATTCAGAGGATTTATGGTTGTGATTCCTGTATTAATCGGGGTTATAGCAGGTTATATATTAGCCGCCTTTATGGGTGTAGTAGACGTAAACAGTATTGCTACGGCTCCTTGGATTGCTCTTCCTACATTTTATGAAATGCCTGTATTCAATATTAATGCCATTGCTATGATTATGCCTGCATTATTCGTCGTATTTGCTGAACATGTAGGACATTTGGTCGTAACTAGTAATATTGTGGGTCGCGATTTAATGAAAGATCCCGGCTTGCAACGCTCATTATTAGGTGATGGGCTGGCTAACATTTTATCTGGTTGCTTTGGGGCTACGCCTAATACAACATACGGTGAAAATATTGGAGTTATGGCAATTACTCGTGTATACAGTGTGTATGTAATTGCTGGGGCCGCCATTTTAGCCATTTTGGTATCTTTCGTAGGTAAGATTTCTGCGTTAATCCATGCGATTCCAGTACCAGTTATGGGTGGTGTTAGCATTTTATTATTTGGTATTATTGCCTCTTCTGGACTTCGCATGTTGGTAGAAAGAAAGGTAGATTATACAAAATCAACAAATTTAATGCTAACTGCAGTTACATTAATTGTCGGTGTTAGTGGTGCCAGTGTTACACTAGGCCCTGTTACCCTACGGGGAATGGGATTAGCTACCGTAGTGGCTATGGTGATTAGTTTAGTATTTGTTATATTGAAAAAAACTGGAATCGGCAACAGTGAACTTAGGTAAGGCTTTTTATAAACAAGTACGATAGAGGTAGACGCTCTGTTGGGAAATAGTAATTACAAAACTAGTAGGATGACAATGCCTACTAGTTTTTTATATCTTTGAGGCGTTGAGATTTTGGGACAATTCGAAATAATTTATTATGTACTATGTAGGGTGGATAGAATTAGTTATATAAAATAGTTAATAGAAAGATACATACGTCGCACTATAGGCATATGAAACGTAATTCTACGAATCTTGATTAGGATGTGATTTGAATTATAAGAGCATCCACTATGTTAGTATGTAAGAATATTCGATAATAATTAATGTACTTAAATATAATGAGGTATACATGTACATAGGAAAATAAAGTTTAGAGTTTGTCTATACGTCACTATGTGACGATAAGAATTGTAGTATGTTATAATAATATTATGAAAGTCATTATCTATGAATGCAGTATCTAGGGAGGTGAATGAGTGGATATTTTATATTATTTTATAGTGGGAATTTGTTTATTGGCCTTAGAACTATTTGTACCAGGTGGCATCTTAGGTATCATTGGATATTTATGTATTATGTGGGGACTCTATGATTTACTTGGTCATACGATGGAAACGGTACTTATATTACTAGGTATATCTTTAGTATTAAGTATAGTACTATTGATAGTAGTTAATTACTTTCCTCAAACATGGTTTGGCCGGCATTTTACACTTAATTTACGTTTTACTTCGGATACAGGGTATACATCTAATGAAAGAATGTTTGATTTAGTTGGTAAAAAAGGAGTAGCCCATACAGTGCTTCGCCCTTCTGGTACAGCTCGTATTGATGATATGTTAGTTGACGTAGTAACAGAAGGAGATTTTATTTCCGCCGGGACGCCTATTGTAGTATATAAAGTGTTAGGAAGTAGAATTATTGTTAGAATGGATACAAATGTTCATAGATAATAGGTGCGTATATAAGTTGCTAAAGTAAATCGTATTGAGAAGATTAGTGCATAAAGAATTGTCATTAAGGAGGGTATGTATGTTTGCTGAATTTGGATTTGTATTTATTATTTTTCTTGCCATTATAGCGATATCATTATTTTTGCATTTCGTGCCATTAGGTTTATGGATTTCTGCATTGGCAGCAGGGGTTAATGTAGGTATTTTTACACTTGTAGGAATGCGGCTACGTCGCGTTAATCCATCGCAAATTGTGTTACCTTTAGTAAAAGCTAATAAAGCAGGACTAAATGTAAATGTTAATCAATTAGAGGCTCATTATTTAGCAGGTGGCGATGTAGACCGTGTGGTAGATGCTTTAATTGCGGCAGAACGAGCATCGATTCCATTAACCTTTGAACGCTCCGCAGCAATTGATTTAGCTGGTCGTGATGTGCTTGAAGCGGTACAAATGAGTGTTAATCCAAAAGTTATTGAAACGCCTAGTATTTCTGCAGTGGCCAAAAATGGTATTGAATTAAAAGTACGTGCTAGAGTGACTGTTCGTGCGAATATTGACCGTTTAGTAGGTGGTGCAGGTGAAGCCACTATTATTGCTCGTGTAGGAGAAGGGATTGTTACGACTGTAGGGTCCTCAGAAGAACATAGTAATGTGTTGGAAAATCCAGATCATATTTCGCGTACAGTGTTGAGTAAAGGCCTTGATTCAGGTACGGCTTTTGAAATTTTATCCATTGATATTGCTGACGTAGATGTGGGGCGTAACATTGGAGCTCAACTTATGACGGATCAAGCGGAGGCAGATAAAACCATTGCGCAAGCTCGTGCAGAAGAACGTCGTGCTATGGCGGTAGCAAAAGAACAAGAAATGCGTGCATATACACAAGAAATGCAAGCAAAAGTTGTGGAAGCACAAGCTGAAGTACCTCAAGCATTGTCACAAGCTTTACGTGAAGGTCGGTTAGGCGTTATGGATTATTATACTATGAATAATGTATTAGCTGATACTAAAATGAGAGAGGCGATTGGACAAACAGAAGAGATTGATTTGACGACACCTCCAGAATCTAAACAATAGGTGATATATGGATATTATTATTGGCATTATCATTATGATAATAGGGACCTTGGTATTTACTAAAAAAGGGAATACATCATCCACACCTAGTGACCAACAACAAATTGATCATGAGCCGCTTACTTGGGAAGAGATGGAAGCAAAGTATGGCATTCATATTGAACGAGAGGATGAATCATTAGGTGAAGCTACAGAAATCACTCCGGCACGTATAGACGAAGTACCTGCTAGTTATCATGAGGAACCTATTGAAGAGAAAAATAATACATCCTTTTCTACTGTAGATGTACATAGAATGGAACGGGAAGTAGTAACTTCTACACAGTCAGATACGTATACATCTGTACGACCATCTTATAAGATTTCTGTTACACCAACTACTAAGTTACAGGTTACGAAACCAGTTACAACGGTTTATCATGTACAATCACGATCAAAACAACATACCGCAGTACATAGCAATGATTCGCCTTATGGCATTTCTCTTAAAACTGCTAAACGTGGCATTGTGTGGTCTACCGTATTAGAAAGACCAAAAGGTTTACTATACTTTCAGAGAATGAAATATAAACATCATATGTGATTTATCAAACATGGAATGGGATTAGAGTACCTAATACAGTTCGTTTTTCTTGTAAGTATCATAAAATAGGCATTACAAAATATACACACCTTAGTAAGAGCATATTCTTGGTAAGGTGTGTATTTTTATGATTGTTTTTTAACTGTTGCGGTAGACGAGCTATTTTATAAAAAGATATAAAAAATTATGATTGAACTATATGAAAATTGTAAAACTAGAGTTATAAAAATCGTTTTTGTCAAGGAGAAAAGTCATTCTAGTAGAAGAGTTTTCAAAAAAGAAATTCTATGATACTACTTATGTGGTTTCCTCTGGTATTGAGATTAGACATGAAAGAATTATACTAAAAGTAATAGTAGTACTAAGTTGAGATACGTATAGGAGATATGATGCATGGGGTGGTACAATGGGAAACATGACAATTAGTATTGATGAAAATCGATTAAGAGAATTGTATAGTTATGAACAAAAAACAATTGCTTATATTGCAAAATATTTTGGTTGTAGTCCAGATACTATCCATAGACGATTAGCTATGTATGGTATCATAAAGCGGGGTAGAAATGTTGTAATTCCGCTTCACGAATTAGCAGCGCTATATAAAACTAAGTGTTATAGTGTGTATACATTAGCAAAGAGGTATAACTGTTCTCACACTACAATTTCTAATCGCTTGCGGGACTTGGGTTTATTAAAACCAGTAAAAAGAAATACAGCTACATCGATAAAGACCATAGATATTGTTCGTGCTTATAAAAGTGGGAATAGTGCTACTTTTATTGCTAGTACATTAGGTATTTCTAGATGGAAAGTACTAGAAATATTAAGACAAGAAGGAATACCGATTCGACAGAGTCATAAACAGGTGCCATTAGATATAGAAGTTATTAAACAAATGTATGAACAAGATAAATTATCTACCCTAGAAATAGCAAAATTTTTTCAAGTTAAATCGTGTACTATTACAGCACGATTGAAAGAAGCGCATGTGCCAATACGTGGTAATCATATACAAATAGAAGAGGCGCGCTTGTTGTCATTATTAGCAGCTGGAAATAGTTTATGTACAATAGCACGATTGGTTGGGTGCTCTTATACAGCTGTTAAACAACGGGCGATAGCGTTAGGTGTGACCATACCTAAACGGGCATGGCAAGAGCATAAGAAACATATTGTATATCAATATAAAGAAGAAGGCAGTACGTTGCAAGAATTGGCAACATCGTATGGATGCTGCCCTAATACTATTAAAAATTTACTACAACGGGAAGGTGTACGTCGGAGATTGCCTGGTGTTAGATAGAATATAAACACGTTGTTACATGGTAGCCATAGAATTGATATGTTACATGATAGGATAATTATATTTTCAGTATATGATGCTTAATGCTTTCATTATAGGAGATCCTATTATACTTCTGATGATATGATATAATAAGTACAATATCATGATTTTACAAGATCATGACTAGATGTATGGATAATAGTAATCTATGTAGTTAGGAGTTAGTAGTATGGAGTTACTTGTTCTATTATTACCATTTTTTTTGGCTGGCATTGGAGCAGCTCTATTGTCAAAATTATCGGGGGTAGCCATGTCGATGGTATTGGTACCAACTATATTATGTTTGGGTGCTACACCGATTGAAGTCGTGTCATTTATGTTTTTGTTTGTGTTGTATAATAATTTCACCGTAGAAACACAAGACGTACGACTTGATTTTAAACAGTTATTATTTTTTAAAGGGTGGGCGCTTATTATTCCTATTCTTATTATGATTGGGATAGCCTTTTTCTCTCCTGCTTTGTCTATCGTTTTATTTGTGGCTTATTTTATTGTTGAATTAGGCGGTGCTCTATATAAACGCTTACCTATACAGGAGCAACCAGACAAGAGTCAAGTCATCATTCATAGTGTATTGGCCGCTATCACTACATTACTTGGCATCGCTTTAGTGAGGTATATTCCAGATACAGTATATTTTGGATTAGTAGGCGTGGCTATACTACTTATTACTTGGTTTGCTTGGTATAGCAGTAAACATCGATCTATGTGCCAGACATGGTGGACCTATATTTGGTCAATCGGTCATATACTATTTGGCGTATTTGGCGTAGAAGCATCGCGTTATCCAAAGGCATTACGTCGTTATATACCACAAGCAATGGATACAATGATGCCATTGGTTACGGTAGTAGCTTCATTTGTGGGCATTATCTATGTCTATGCTGATGAAGGGCAATTCTCTTTACCGGCTTTTGCTGCTGCTATTGGTGCAGCGCTAACAATTCGAATCATAGGACTCTATGAATTTCCAAAACGAGGTACATTTTCTTATTTGGCGATAGCCATAGCAGTATTAGCCGTTATATGTTTATATTTAGTATCACCTATGCCTACTGGATTTAGTGGTATTACAACTATTTTTAATCAACCAGTTATGTAGAATAGTGTGTAGTATCTATGAGATTTTCTGTGGGACTATATAGAATTAAATATGTAGATGCATTAGCCTGTTAAGGGAGTTTACTAGTATGAAAACTTATTCATTTCCGTATGGTAGTACATATGTAGATTTTGCGTTGGATGAAAGTCGTGTAGTAGCAGAACTAGAAATGACGAAACAACCAGTGATTACCAATCCAAAAGAAGAAATTTTGAAGGCTCTTAATCATCCTATTGATGCGAAACCGTTAAAAGAATTGATACGACCAGGTGAGACGGTTACAATTATTGCTAATGATGCAACTCGCGTGGCAAATACACATGTTTTTATGCCCCTATTGATTCAATATTTATATGAAATAGGTATTTCTGATGAGCATATTACAATTTTATTTGCCTTGGGCGCACATCGAGAGATGACTCGTGAAGAAATGATTCATGAAGTTGGTGAAACGATAGGTGAACGAATTCGATTAGTAAATTCTAATGCGACTAAGACTAGTGATTTTGTATACGTTGGGACTACTTCCTTTGGAACACCAGTTCATTTACATAGATGTGCAGTAGAAGCAGATCATATTATTTGTACTGGTTCAGTGGTACATCACTTTTTTGCTGGTTTTGGTGGTGGTAGAAAAGCTATTTTACCAGGCATATCTTCTTATGAAACAATACGAAAAAATCATAGTTTGATGTTGCATGAAAATGCCGTTATAGGACAGTTAGAGGGAAATCCTATCTATGAAGATCAGCTAGAAGGCGTTGCATTCCATCCGCCGACTTTTTTGTTAAATGTAGTGTTAAATGAACATAATGAGTTTACAGGCATTTTTGCAGGCCATTATATAACGGCTCATAAGCGGGCGTGTGAATTTGTAGATGCACAAAATGGTGTGGTTATTAAAGAACGAGCCCCCATTGTTATTGCTAGCACAGGAGGCTATCCAAAGGATATTAACATATATCAAACACAAAAGACTATGGATAATGCTGTAAAAGCTGTACAACCTGGAGGGTGTATTATTTTATTGGCAGAGTGTCGAGAAGGATCTGGATCTGCTATTTTTGACGAAACAATTCATCGGTTTCATTCTATTCAAGCCATTGAAGATTCTGTGAGAACAGAATTTCAGATAGGAAGACATAAAGCGTATGCTGTTACTAGATTGATGAAACAAGCCGAATTTTTACTTCTTTCAAATCTGACAGATAGGTATGCTAAGGAAGCCTTTTTTTCGCCAGTTCATTCTATGGAAGAAGCCTTACATCGAGCAAATGAAAAGATGGGATGTGATGCACCTATTATTTTAATGCCTCATGGTGCGTACACGGTACCGATTGTAAAAAGTAAAAATTGACACTAGTTATCATTTGTTGGTAGTATATAACTAATAATACTTGTAAAGGAAGTTAGTTATGAATCATCTAGAAACTATAGATCAATTGGAAAATCCTAAAACAATGGGACTAGGACGTATTAAAGATATTATGCAAGATAGTCAAGTGACTATTAACGACATTAATAAATCATGTCGCGTGTATGAATTTGTTAATGATACAGGTCACGCTAAACGAATTTGTTATCAATTGTTTGAGGGAATTGAATTAACTTTTCAAGATGTATCATTAGAAGAAATCACCCATCATGCACAACCTATGGAAGGGTTGTTTGAAATTTATTATTGTCATGATGGTAGAATTGAATGTGACTTTACGAATGGAAAATATTTATATTTAAATCCTAATGATATTACTATCTGTTGGAAACGACAACAGGGTTATCAACATAGCTCCTATTTTCCATCATCTAAGTACCAAGGCGTTTCGTTAGCCGTGTATGTGCCTAAGGCACAAGCAGCTGTTGATGCTATATTAGGAGCTGGTAAGCTTGATTTAAGAGCCTTATGTAATCGATTTTGTCATGAAGGTGATTATGGCGTTGTGAGTCGCTTAGAATCGCATTTAAGTCAAACTTTTGCATCATTTTATGATGCACCGAAAGAGTTGGCTCCTTCCTATTATCGTGTTAAGGCAATAGAATTATTAGTTTTATTACATAGTGCAGCACCAGAAATTAATATTATTCGCTCCTGTTATAATAAACAACAAGTAGATATTGTAAAACAAGTTCATGAAGAATTAATGCAACATATTACGAATAAAGAAACCATTGATGATATAGCCTTACGATATCATATACCATCGACATCGTTAAAAAAATGCTTTAAAGGTGTATACGGTATTACGATGTATCAATTTATTAAGCAAAACCGTATGCAACGAGCGGCTAGTTTATTAATAAAAAGCAATGATAATATTGTTGAAATAGCACGACAGGTTGGCTATGAAAATGGTAGTAAATTTTCTGTAGCCTTTGCACAAGTGATGGGGGTTAAACCTAGTGAATATCGTAGATCTCATAAAGAGTAATATTCGTATATAGGATCCGAATATTACTGATTTGGAGAAGTAAATGCAATCTCGATAGAGTAAAATATAACTATATGCTTTTGTAATTGTATTAGTATAAAAAGTTCTTAGTAGTGTAATCTACTAAGAACTTTTTTATACTGAATAGTTTTAGATGGTAGATTCTATGACTGTGACTTTATAATTCATGAAATAAGAATAAAAAGTACTTGCATTAGGAGTATAACATATGATATTATAGGAAAGTACCAAATATGACATATGACTCAGTAGCTAAGCTGGATATAGCGTCTGACTACGAATCAGAAGGACGGGGGTTCGAATCCCTCCTGGGTCACCAGAGAACAAAGGATCTTACTTGATGTAAGGTCCTTTTTGTGTTGAGGGATGCTCACGCTAAGTTTCCAGCGTCACTATGTTCCTTGGAAACTAAGCTTACCGCTATCCCTCCTGGGTCACCAGAGAACAAAGGATCTT
>QWCD01000339.1_pt1 | contig 11988 bp, 7 predicted proteins | sample 1972461 | NCBI WGS metagenome assembly QWCD01 (sample SAMN09866717, study PRJNA288562) | Human vaginal metagenome isolate term4_vaginal, whole genome shotgun... | isolation source: vagina | host: Homo sapiens | place: USA: California | reverse complement strand
TAAAAGAATCCCTTTTTAAACGAGATTCCAATGCTTCTTTGAAATGAAATAAGGTAGTAGCCTTATTCATGAATTGGAAAGAAGACCCTTGAGACTCTTTTGCGTCAGTTTCCTTTTGTGAATCTTTATCAGACTTTGCGTCTGCTTGACTATTTTTTGAAAAATAAGTATGCAAAGAAGCGGCGCTCGTTTTTATGTCCGGTTTGAAATCTGTATGCTCTGACGTGACATCATTCGAATGAGATTCTGTATGCAGAGGAATGTCTGTTCCTTGATAAAAGCCCCAATACAAAGCACCCAAAAAAATGAGAAGAAAGAATAATTTTTTCATAATGGTTTTCCTTTTATAACTTTCCTTTATTTTAACATAGCCGAGAAGAGACAGGAGAGATTTTGCAGCAGAAAGAAAAATACGGGGTAAAAAAGAGAAAATAACGTTTGAGTGTAGGGGGATATTAGCGTGGTTATTATTTATTCACACGGTGTTATATGGTATAATATTTATAATTGTAAAATAAAAATCGTAACGGCGGATTCTCCATTCGAGAGGATGCTGTCCATAAGGAGAGTTTATGAGCGAAGACATTCATGAAATACAAGCACACCACCAAGAAGAAAATGGGAAAAAAGACTATGGTGCTAAAGATATACGTGTATTGGAAGGTTTGGAAGCTGTTCGCTTGCGTCCGGGAATGTATATCGGATCGACTTCGGACAGAGGACTCCATCATTTGGTTTATGAAGTAGTAGATAATAGTATTGACGAAGCTTTGGCAGGCTTTTGCACACATGTCGAAGTGCGTCTGAATGATGATGGCAGTTGTACAGTGACTGATAATGGGCGCGGTATTCCTACGGGCATGCATGAAACAGGGAAACCGGCCATGGAAGTAGTGCTTACCGTTCTTCATGCCGGTGGGAAATTTGGCGGCGATGGCTATCCTATTTCCGGCGGTCTCCATGGGGTTGGCATATCGGTTGTAAACGCTTTGTCCGAATGGATGAAAGTAGTCGTTAAAAGAGAAGGGCAATTTCACGAAATAGGATTGCAACGCGGTGAAGTGACAAGTCCGATGCGTGTCTATGGCGAAACAGATGAAAGCGGTACAGAAGTAACATTTAAGCCGGATAGTGAAATATTCAAAGAAGGCACCGATTTTGATTACGATACATTAAAAGTTCGCATGAGAGAATTGGCGTTCTTGAATAAGGGACTCACTATCACGCTCACCGATGTACGAGATGGAGCGAAAAGAGAAGACGTATTCTGTTATGCCGGCGGTATTACAGAATTTGTAAAATTTTTAAATGAAGGAAAAGAATTGGTCGATCCCGATATTATTTCCTTTGAAGGTGAAAAAAATAAAATCATCGTAGACATTGCTATGCAATACCAGACGGGATATAGCGAAGCGATGTATACCTTTGTCAACAATATTAATACCGTAGAAGGCGGAATGCATCTCACCGGTTTTAGAAATGCTTTGACGCGTACGATTAATGACTATGCCAGAAGCAATAATATCTTGAAACAAAATGAAGATAACCTTTCCGGTGACGATGTGCGCGAAGGCCTCACCTGTATTATTTCCGTAAAAGTTCCTAATCCTCAATTTGAAGGACAAACAAAAACAAAATTAGGGAATTTGGAAGTGAAAGGCATTGTAGATGTCATTGTAGCCGATGGGTTGCGTACTTATTTAGAAGAACATCCATCAGAAGCCAAAGAAATAGTGACCAAATCTATTATGGCAAGCCGTGCGAGAGAAGCGGCAAGAAAAGCAAGAGAGCTGACGCGGCGTAAAAACGCCTTGGAAGTATCCAGTCTTCCGGGGAAATTATCCGATTGCTCCGAAAAAGATCCGAAATTGACAGAAATATATATCGTCGAAGGGGATTCTGCCGGTGGGTCAGCAAAGAACGGGCGTGACAGAAAATACCAAGCTATTTTGCCTCTTCGCGGGAAAATTCTGAATGTAGAAAAAGCAAGATTGGATAGAGTGCTTACTTCTGATGCCATTCGTACGATGATTACCGCTTTTGGTACCGGGGTAGGAGAAGACTTTGACATTACCAAATTGCGTTACTATAAAATTGTTATCATGACCGATGCGGATGTGGACGGCGCTCATATTCGTACATTGCTTCTCACCTTTTTCTATCGTTACATGAAGCCTCTGATCACCGAAGGACATGTGTATATCGCGCAGCCGCCGCTTTATCAAATACGGAAAGGACGTCAGAAATACTATACCTATGATGATGCAGAACAAAATAAAGTATTGGATGAAATAGGGCGTGACGGATGCACCATTCAGCGATATAAAGGGCTTGGCGAAATGGATGCGGAACAACTTTGGGATACGACCATGAATCCGGAACAACGCGTAATGCTCAAAGTAGAACTCACAGACGCTATTGAAGCCGATCGATTATTTACCATCTTGATGGGTGACGAAGTGGCACCACGGCGGAAATTTATCGAAGAAAATGCAAAAAATGTTACGAACTTAGATTTATAATTAAATCTTTGCAGTTAAAAATGCGAAACTCCTGATGAAGGAATTTCGCATTTTTTTGATGAGTAAAAATGTAGCTATGTACTAATTACGTTACTTTATGATTTTTTCAAATGCACGAATATGATTTCTCCGGAATTTCAAATGATACAACGGTTTTACCACGTCTGAGATTGCACTTACGTTCGCGTTTGAGGGGCGAGGTCATACTTCAAACTCGACAAGAAAGTTAATGTGGGAAATATTTCTATAGACGGTAGTGAAAATCAAGAAACAATTACAATCGGTAAAGGCGACAACAATGTTATTGTAAACAACACCGGACTTACCATTGCAAAAGGTCCTTCCGTTACAAATACCGGTATCAATGCCGGAGATAAAAAGATTAGGAATGTTGCGGATGCTACCGAAGACAGCGATGCGGTCAACTACAAGCAGTTGAAGCAAGCAACGCAAGGAATGACTGAAGTTTTCGGAGAAATCAATCAGGTGGGTGCACACTCTGCGGCATTGGCGGGATTGCATCCTCTTAATTTTGATCCTGATGATAAACTGGATATAGCAGTCGGATATGGAAATTATAAGGGAGCAAATGCAGCAGCACTGGGGACATTTTATCGTCCGAATGAAAGCACGATGATAAGCGTAGGCGGTTCTTTCGGTGGAGGTCAAAGTATGATTAGTGCCGGGATGTCTTTAAGATGGGGACAAGGAAATAACGTATCTCGTGGACGGGTAGCTATGGCGAAAGAAATTAAAGATCTTCGAGAACAATTAGAAATTTTAAGACAAGCACTGATTCGTGTAAGTGAAGGACAGAAACCGGATCCTGTTAAGACGAAACTATTTCCCGATGTGCCTGAAAACCATTGGGCTTATGAATACATTCGGGAATTAGCTGATAAAGGAATCATAGAAGGATATCCCGATGGTACGTGGAAAGGCGATCGGATGATGACTCGATATGAATTTGCGGCTCTTATTTATAGAGCGATGCAACAAGGGATAAATGTGAACAAAAAAATAATTGTGGAATTTGAGCCGGAATTAGAACGCTTCCGTATAGATGTCGTTCAAAGAAATAAAAAAGGAGAAGTGATGATCGAAAGAGTTCGAGTGAATCAATGATATAGGATAGTAATGGGAATTTAGTCATATCTCATGTAAAGAAGCTTGTTGGCATTAATGGAGCTAACAAGCTTTTTACATGCCAAAATTGTCATGCGGATATGAATTTATTGTGCATAATGGGGTCTGAATCGAATAAATTGAATGTAGAATACTCGTAGTATCTATTAAATAAAGAAAATTTGAAAAATTTTTCCAATTTCTCGTGTTTCCCTCTTGGCAGCAGAGGGGTAAATGTATTAAAATAAGAAAAGATGAAGATAATAGTTGGCAAGTGATGAAAAGAGGGACAGTATGAAATATTTTTACCCGGCCATCTTTACCTGTCATGAAGAAGAAGGGAAATATACCATTGAATTTCCTGATTTGATAGGTTGCACAGCCACGGCAAGTACAATGGAAACCGTAGTGAGAAAAGCCAGAGAAGCTTTAGGTATGTCATTGTGGGAATTGGAAGAGAAGGCGATTCCTGCGCCTTTACCATCGAAGGAAATTGATTTGCGTCATGAGAATAGAAATGCGCATATATGTATGATGGTCGTAGATATGGATGAATATCGAGCTTATCGCTTATATAAAGTTCAGCAGGCAGAGCAAGATGCAGTAAGATGGGCAATGAGTAAGAAAAAACAGCATGCCTCTCTGTGGAGTCGAGTATTTGGCTTGAGATAATTATGAGACCTTTTTAAGGTCTTTTTTTATGTCTGCTACCCTTTTGCGGTAGCAGTGGCGAAAATGAGGATTATTTTATCACCATGAATAGGGAAATTATTTCTTTTGTTCAAAATCAATATAGATGAAATGGAAATACTGTGGTATACTATTCACATAATTAAAGGTAGTGATGGGAAGAAGCTATGAATGACCTTATAGAGAGCTGCTCCGTGGCTGAAAGAGCGGTAGGGAAAACATAGTAAGTCACCCCGGAACCGACCGGTAGGTCCGCGACGTGCGTTATCCGTGAATGAGTGATCGTTATGATTAGTTAGGTGGTACCGCGGAAGTCTCTTTCGTCCTATGGGATGAAAGAGTTTTTTATTTGATGGGAGTGTATGCCAATGGAAAAAGAAAATTTGTCAGTAGACTTAGGAACTTATCAGCCTTCTGCTATCGAGGAGAATTGTTATGAATTTTGGGAGAAAAATGGTGTATTCCATGATGAACCCGATGAAAGTAAAGAAGCGTATAGCATCGTTTTACCGCCGCCTAATGTCACCGGACAGCTCCACATGGGGCATGCGTTGGATAATACACTTCAAGATATTCTCATTCGTTATAAGAGAATGGAAGGATATAATGTGCTTTGGCTTCCCGGAAAGGATCATGCGGGTATTGCGACACAGGTAAAGGTGGAAAAGGAAATAGCGCAAGAGGGCTTGTCGAAATATGATTTAGGGCGAGAAAAATTTTTAGATCGTGTATGGCAGTGGAAGGAAAAATATGGAAATCGTATCGGACAACAAATTCGGCGTTTGGGATCTTCTTGCGATTGGAGTCGTGAACGTTTTACTATGGATGATGTTTGCGCTAAAGCGGTACGGGAAGTTTTTGTTTCTTTATATGAAAAAGGGCTGATTTATCAAGGATTCCGTATCACTAATTGGTGTCCTCGTTGTCAAACGGCGTTATCGGATATTGAAGTGGAACATGAGGATGAAAATGGGCATTTGTGGTATATTAATTATCCCATTGTCGGGGAAGACGGTTATTTGCAAATTGCGACCACGCGACCGGAAACGTTACCGGGGGATATGGCAGCGGCAGTACATCCGGAAGATGAAAGATATAAGAGTTTGATAGGAAAAGAAGTCGTTCTTCCCACCACGGGGCGGACAATACCGGTTATTGCTGATGAATATGTGGATATGAATTATGGTACCGGTTGCGTAAAAATTACACCGGCACATGATCCGAATGATTTTGCGGTAGGCGAGAGACATCATTTGGAGAATCTGGTTATCATGAATCCGGATGGAACGATGAATGAAAAATCCGGGGCATATAACGGGATGGATCGCTATGAATGTCGTAAAGCTATTCTAAGAGATTTGGAAGAGATGAAGCTTTTGGTGAAAACGGAAGAAAAAGAACATGCGGTAGGGCATTGTTCGCGTTGTCATTCCGTTATTGAACCTCTTACGACAAAGCAGTGGTTCGTAAAAATGAAGCCTTTGGCAAAGCCGGCGATGGAAGCGGTACAAAGTGGAAAAACGAAATTTGTTCCTGAACGGTTTTCACAGACGTATATTCGTTGGTTGGAAAATATTCATGATTGGTGCATTTCAAGACAACTTTGGTGGGGACATCGTATTCCCGTGTGGTACTGTGATGATTGCGGTGCGGTTATAGCGTCAAGAACGGATGTGACTATTTGCACTCAATGTAAAGGTACGCATATTCATCAAGATCCCGATGTATTGGATACTTGGTTCTCATCGGCTCTTTGGCCATTTTCCACCATGGGGTGGCCGGATAAAACGGAAACGCTTAAAACATGGTATCCTACATCAACGATGGTCACCGGGTATGATATTATTTTCTTCTGGGTTGCACGGATGATGTTTATGTCTATGGAATTTATGAAAGAAATACCTTTTAAGTATGTATTTATTCATGGGTTGGTGCGGGATTCTCAAGGGCGGAAAATGTCCAAATCTTTAGGAAATGGTATCGATCCGTTGGAAGTGATAAATCAATACGGCGCTGATGCATTGAGATTTACTTTGGTGACAGGGAATACGCCGGGGAATGATATGCGTTTCTATTATGAAAGAGTGGAAGGAAATAGAAATTTTGCCAATAAAATTTGGAATGCTACGAAATTCGTTCGCATGAATTTAGATGATTATGATGAGGATTTTGTGCCGAAAAAAGAACAATTCACCTTGGCTGATCAGTGGATTTTAGAAGGTTTGGCGCAAACGGAAATTCATGTAAGTCAAAGTCTTGATGCTTATGAATTAGGGGAAGCGGCAGATAGTATTTACAATTTTGCTTGGAATTCTTTCTGTGATTGGTATATCGAAACGGCAAAATCTCGTCTTTATGGGGCACATAATAGTGATAGAAAGGTGACACAGTATGTTTTGGTGTATACACTCACAAGAATGTTGGCGCTTCTCCATCCGTTCATGCCTTTTATCACTGAGCACCTTTGGCAGCATTTGCCGCATGAAGGGAAAATATTGGCTCGTGCTTCTTGGCCTAAAGCAGATGAAAATCTTCGTTTCCCGAAAGAAGCGGAACAGATGGAACGAATGATGGATGCCATTAAAGCTGTCAGAAATATGCGTGCCGAAGCCGGAGTTATCCCGAGTAAAGCTTGTAACATACAAATTCATTTCCTTAGAGATGATTTAAAAGAGGCAGTGGTCAATCATAAAGAGTATTTCGAAAAATTAGGACGCGTAGAAGCTATTCAAGTTTTGGATGATGAGGCGGAAAAACCGGAGAATGCATTGGCTGCTGTAGTAACCGGTATGGAAATTTACTTGGAGTTAAAGGGGCTTATTGATACCGTAAAAGAAAAAGAACGCATAGAGAAGGCAAAGAAGGGATTGGAAAAGGAAATAGCACGTACGTCGGGGAAATTGAATAATCAAGGATTTATGGCTAAAGCACCGGAAGACGTTATCGAAAAGGAAAGGGAAAAACTCAAGGAATTTGAGGAAAAAATGAATTCTCTGAATGAACGTATTGCGTTTTTGGATAAATTATGAGGAAAGATAGGGAATTATATTTCTTGTAAAGGAGCATGTATGAATTATAAAGAAACAATTCAATGGCTGGAATCGATGAATACTTTTGGTATTAAACCGGGACTTTCACGTATTTCTGCCATTATGGAGAAGTTGGGGCATCCGGAAAAGACGTATTCTACTATTCACGTGACAGGAACAAATGGAAAAGGCAGCGTTGTTGCTATGATGACTTCGGTGCTGGAAAATGCGAATTTGACTATAGGTCGTTTTACTTCTCCGCATTTATTGGAATATACAGAGCGAATTCACGTAAATGGAAAAGATATCACACAGGAGGATTTTGCCGCATCTGCCACGGCGATCAAAGACGTTGTTGACAAGCTTATTGAGGAGGGGAAAGAAAATCCCACGCAATTTGAAATTTTGACGGCAATGGCGTTTTGGTATTTCCAAAAAGAAAAAGTGGATTACGCAGTGATTGAAGTGGGTATGGGGGGATTATATGATTCCACCAATATCATTACGCCGGTAGTGTCAGTTATTACTAATGTGGCCATGGATCATATGGCGTATTTGGGAAATACCTTGCAAGAGATTGCAGTGCAAAAAGCAGGAATTATCAAAGAGGGTGTACCGGTAGTGACTGCGGCACAGCATGTGGCATTAAAAGAAATAAAGAAGGAAGCTCGACGGAAAAAGGCGCGGTTATATTTCTATGGAAGAGATTTTGAGATAGACAGTCGAAATAAATATGGTAATGGACAGGTGGTAGTAGTAAAAAGAAAAGACATGCCAAAAGAATTGGAAAAAGGTCTTTTCTTTGTTCCCTTTGTCGGGCCGCATCAAGCGGTGAATGCAGCGGTAGCTATTATGGCACTTACGATTGTGATGAAACAAGATGATCGAGTGAATGAAAATGATATGCGCGAAGGATTAGCACGTACTATCTGGCAAGGGCGTTTTGAAATGCATCAAATACAAGGTAAAACCATTATCATAGACGGAGCGCATAATGCCGCCGGTGCAGAAGCATTGGCAGAATCTTTGGAGGAACAATATCCGGATAAAAGGCGAATATTTATATTTTCTTCACTTCAAGATAAAGAAACGGAAACGGTTATTCAGATGTTACTTCGGAAAGGTGATAAGCTTTATGCCTGTGAAGCGCCTACTGAAAGGACACGTACAGCAGAAAATATTTGTCAAATTATTGATAATCAACAAATTCATGCAGAGCATGTAGAAGCAAAGGATGAAAAGAAAGCATTATCCATGGCGATAGAAGAAGCGACAGATAAAGACATTGTTATCGTTTGTGGCTCTCTTTACATCATAGGTGAGGCTCTTTGTTGGATGAAAGAGAAAGAATAAAGGAAATAAATAAAACGCATACAACCGATGCAAGATGATCGGCGGTATGCGTTTTTTGTTGTAATAATGATTGGTATGTGCAATTTACGTTGATGGACATAAAAAAATGATATTCATCTTATGAGATAGAGAAAGGAAAAATATTTTTTAAAAAAGTATACATTTTATATGAGAAAAAGTATAGTATAATAAAATGAAGATATAACATGAAAGGAGACGGGTATGCGTATTTGGTGCGTGGAAGATGATGAGAATATACGTGACTTGATAGAGTATGCACTGCGTGGGCAATCGTACGAGGTGAAAACTTTTTCTCATGCGGCACCGTTCTATGAGGCACTGAATGATGCATGTCCTGATTTATTGTTATTAGATATCATGCTTCCCGGTGAAGATGGATTATCTTTATTGCGACGCATTCGGAGTGATGAAAAAACGAAAAGGTTGCCTGTGATTATGATGACGGCTAAGACGGAAGAGGTAGACATCGTCAGTGGTCTTGATGCCGGTGCGGATGATTATGTGACGAAACCTTTTGGCATTATGGAACTTTTATCTCGTATTCGTTCTCTTCTCCGGCGTACGTATCCGGAAAAGGAATCGAAGCTTACTTTTTTAGATATTACGGTGAATCGAGATTCTTACATTGTGACTGTGAGGGATAAGGAAATAGGATTGACGCGGAAGGAATATGAGCTTTTGTGTTATTTCATTATTAATCAAGGTATCGTTCTTTCGCGGGATCGGATTATGGAAGTTTTATGGGGAGAGCCTTTTGAAACAGAAAGTCGTACTATCGATATGCACATTAAGAGTTTACGCAAGAAATTAGGGAAAGCCGGGAAATGGATACATACCATTCGCGGTGTTGGTTATCAGCTTTGTGAAGAGAAAGAAAAGGAAGTGTAATATGCGAGCCAGAATTTATAAAAGTGTACTCATTGTGAGCATAATCACCGTGGTGATTACTTTTTTATTATCCGCTATTTTGCACTATCAAGGGCGGCAGGAGCAATCGAGTCAAGAACTTTTGCATATGACAGAAACCGCTGCGGCAGCTATTTCTAAAGATGAAGAAGAACAAAGTAAAGAGTATTTGAATGCTTTGTATATGACATATCAAAAAAATATTCACATTGTGTGGATTGAATCAAATGGGAAGGTACTTTTTGATACAGAGGGTACTTTTGATCGGAGATATTTAGACAGTCCCGAAGTTTTGCAAGCTTTGCAAGAAGGCGTGGGACAATCTGTGCAAAAATCTGCTGATGCACAGCCGAGGACTTATGCGGCGTGTCAATCAGGAGATAATACCATCCTTCGTTTTTCCAGAAATAAAATGATTTCTTTTGATTTTCTATCTGATCTTATTCCGGAAATCATCATGTTCTTTTTGGTGTTCTTAGTGGCTGCATTAGCTACTGCGGAACAAGTGACCAATCGAGTGTTAAGTCCACTTCATACGATGGGAGAATTGATTCAGCAAATTATGAATGGGAAGCATATTGCTCATTTACCTTCTGATTATGATGAACTTATGCCGCTTATTCATAAATTAGAGGAACAGCATGATGAAATACAAAATTATGTAGATGATATCGAAGAAGAACGAAGTACGATGCGTACGATTTTAGATACTATCTCCGATGGGATTATTTTATTGAACAGTAAAAAAGATATTGTTGATTATAATAAGAAAACAGAGGATATATTTCAACTTACGAAAGATAAACATTTCCGTCGTATTTCCTTTTTATATCATGATGAAGATTTCTTGCGCGCTATTGCACATGCGTACAGTGAAGAAGGACGGCATGAGTATACGATGACTCTTTTCGAGAAGCCTTTTCGTATGGTGACGGCAAAAACGGAATTGGTCGATGGAGAAACAGGGCTTCTTATTGTTCTTCGTGATATGACTGCTTATCATATGGCAGAACAGATGCGTAGAGAATTTTCTGCTAATGTTTCACACGAACTTAAAACGCCTCTTACGTCTATTAGTGGTTATGCGGAAATTATTTCCAAGGGAATGTATCAAAATACAGAGGATGTAAAACTTTTTGGCGGTCGAATCTTGGATGAAGTAAATCATATGATATCTTTGATTGAGACGATTATGCACTTGTCGCAAATTGAAGAAACAGAAACGACGATTAAGTGGAAAACGGTGGAAGTGTCGGGATTGATTCGTTATGCCGTGGATTTAGTGAGAGGGCAGGCGGAAAAGAAAAATATAGAACTTACTATGGATGTGACGCCGGTATACGTTTATGGCAATGCGGCGCTTCTTTCGGAATTAGCTATGAATTTATTGGATAATGCAGTGAAATATAATAAAGAGGGTGGGAAAATTCACACGACTCTTGCACAAGAAGATGATAAAATGATTCTTTGCGTATCCGATACAGGCATAGGCATTCCAAAGGAAAAACAAAATCGCATTTTTGAACGTTTTTATCGAGGGGAAGAAAGTAGAAGCAAGGCCACCGGCGGGAGCGGTTTAGGGTTAGCGATTTGTAAACATATTGTAGAAAAACACAAAGGCACAATGAATATTTCCAGTATCGAAGGAGAAGGCACGACTTTTACCGTCGTTTTACCGGCCATGACAGATGAGGCTGTGTCAAAGGAAATACATAATGAAGCTTTTGCCAAAGAAGAAGCATCAGCCGGAGAATCAGGCGCATTGGCGGCTTTGGAAGCGGAAGAAATGAATCAGGAAAGTGAAGGCAAAGCAGAAGAGAGTGTAGAAAATAAAGAGGGGAAAAACAAGGGTAAATCAAAAAAAGAGAAAAAAGGCAAGAAGGAAAAGAAAAAGAGTTTAGGAGAAATGATTAAAGAGCGAAAGAATAAGAAAGAAAAGCATGTAAAAGATAATAGGGAAACGGATAAAATGAAAAAGCGAAAGGTGAAAATGAAGAGCGAAAAGTAATGGATAGTAGGGGATTATTGGCGGCACTTTCGTGTGAGTAAGGTGAATTCTTGCGTTTTCGTAAAATAAATCAAGTATTTTCTTTTTTTGAACGATACATGTATAATACAAATAGTATGGTTATTATTTAGCAAAGGAGAGAAAAAATGGCTAAAGAACATTTTGAAAGAACAAAACCACATTGCAACATTGGTACCATCGGTCACGTTGACCATGGTAAAACAACACTCACCGCTGCTATTACCAAGGTATTGGCAGAAGAAGGGAAAGCAAATTTCCTTGACTATTCTTCTATTGATAAAGCGCCGGAAGAAAGAGCACGTGGTATTACGAT
>QWCD01000357.1_pt1 | contig 12016 bp, 9 predicted proteins | sample 1972461 | NCBI WGS metagenome assembly QWCD01 (sample SAMN09866717, study PRJNA288562) | Human vaginal metagenome isolate term4_vaginal, whole genome shotgun... | isolation source: vagina | host: Homo sapiens | place: USA: California | reverse complement strand
GTTCAATAATGTCAATATATAAACTTTACGAGTTAGTAAATATATACAAAGGATCTAATTTAATAACAAAAAAATATATTGAACAAAACGAAGGAATTTATCCCGTTATTTCATCAAAAACTACAGAAAATGGTGTATATGGTTTTATAAATACATATGATTATGAAAAAGATAAAATAACTATGAGTTCTGATGGAGAAAATGCTGGAACAACCTTTTGACAAGAAAAAAATTTTTCTTTAACAAATCATGCTCTTGTGTTTATTATGAATAAATTAATTAAATATAATTATAAATATTTATTTTTAACACTTAAAAAACATGAAAGTAAAATTAAGGAGCTTATAATCTCTGGATCAACACGCCCAAGTGTATCATTAAGTCTTTTAAAATCTATATTGACATTATTGAACAAGTTATAACTTGTTCAATTTTTTATTATTAATAATTAAAAGTAATAGTTAAATAAAATTTAACTATTACTAAAATTAAAAAAATGGGGGTCAAAATGGGGGTCAAAATGGGGGTCAAAATTAAACAATTAATCTTTTGACAATTTTCAGTAAACACTCATTTAAATTTTTTTCAATTTTATTTGCTTTAGTAGACAAATTTATTAGTGGTTCAACAATTTTAGAAAATTTTTCTTGAATTTCTATATTTGGTAATAATACTTTAAATTTTTCAATTACACTATTACCTAATCTAAATCTTGTTGTTCCAATAGCTAAATTTTGGATTTCTTTTTCTTTAGTTTTTAATAAGTAATAAATATAATCTATATTTGTTAAATTTTTATTTGGATTACTTAATACAAGTACATCAGAATTAGCTGAAAATTTTCCAATTTGATAAAAAATACATCCTGCATTACCATTCATAGAAATAGTTATATTTTTTCCATCATACATGTAATCATTGAAATAGCCAAAAATACCATTGTTCTTAGAACTTGCTGAAATAAGTGGATAATATCCTGGATTGTTTGATATATCTTTTGCTGTTATAGGCAATCCTCTTTTTATGTCTAATAAATCTTTTAATGAAAATTCGATTAGGTCATTTTTTACTAAATTATCATCTATAAAATTGAATGTTTTTTCAATAAAAAGTCCGATTTTAGTTTGTAATAAATTTATAGTTTTTATGCTTTTTTCTATTGGTTCAATAATGGAAAATAATAAACAAACAAAAATCAATATTGATGATATTGCTAATGATTTATGAGCATCTTGTGATGAGTTAAGAGGTAATATTTCATCATAGCAATACATGCATATTATTATTGGAATTATTTTTTTAAAAACTATTTCTGATAAATACAATTATGCAATTAATTCTTTGAAAGATAAATATAAAGATAAATTTAATGATTCTATAAAAAATGATAGTGATTTAATTAGTGAATTTTTTCCATTAGGTTTAATTGTTCCAGATGAAGCACATTGAAACTATATTTCAGGGTTTACAACTGATAGTTCAATTGGTGAAAAGATTGATCAAGCATTTCTTAAAATTGAAAATCAAAACCCAAGACTAAAAGGATTATTTAATAAACAATATAATAGCCCAGAATTAGATAAAACACGTTTAGGAAATGTGGTACGTAAATTTAATGATTATGATTTTTCACAATTCAATGAGGATTTAGTAGGAAGAATTTATGAATATTTTTTAGGCGAATTCTTTCGTAAACAAGGGCAAAAAGGTGGAGAATTTTATACACCAAAAACAGTTGTAGAATTATTAATTGATATTTTGGATCCAAACGATAATATTAAAATGTACGATCCTGCCTGTGGAACAGGTGGTATGTTTGTTCAAGCGCGTAATTACTTACATGAACAAAACAAAGATTATAATAAATTAGTTATTTATGGCCAAGAATACCAATCACAAACTTGAAAATTAGCTAAAATTAACCTTTTATTAAATGGTTTTAATGAAAATGATATTCATTTAGGACGTGGATCAGAAGATACTTTTAAAGAGGATCTACATAAAGGTCAAAAGTTTGATATCATTGTTGCTAACCCTCCTTTTAACCTAAAAAAATGATATCGTGAAGAATTATTAAACGATGAACGTTTTAGTTGAGGAATGCCACCAGAAAATAATGCAAACTATGCTTGATTATTACATATTATTTCTAAATTAAATTCACGTGGTAAAGCTGGTGTAATTTTAGCCAATGGTTCATTATCTTCATCTAATAAAGAAGAGTCATTATTACGTAAGAAAATGATTGAAGAAAATATTGTTGACGCAATTATTAGTTTGCCAGATAAATTATTTTATACAACACAAATTTCTGCATCAATTTGATTCTTTAATAAAAATAAAGAAAACGAAAATGTTTTATTTATTGAAGCAAGCAAAATGGGCGAGTTAAAAACTAAAAAATTACGTTTTTTAACTAAAGATGACATTTTAAAAATTAAGAATGTTTATGATCGACATGAACAAGGTGAAGACGTTAATGTTGTAGGATTTGCTAAAACTTGTACAATTGATGAAATTATTGAAAATGATTATTCACTAGTTCCTGGACGTTATGTTGGTTTTGAACAAGAAGTGATTGATCATGAACAATTAAATCACGAAATTAAAGGATTACAAGAAGAATTATCAATTTTATTTGATGAACTTGAAGATTTAATTTCTCAAGCCAAAGAATCAATTAAAAAAGTATTAGAAAAATAGGTTAAAAAGTTGTCTCTTGTAAAATAATAGGCAACTTTTTAATTCTTAATTTATCAAAATTAAAAGTACATTAAAATGTCTTATTTTTTAAATTATGTTATATCTAAATATAATATTTATAAGCAAAGAGGTGCATGAAATGAAAGAAATAACACCATTAATTGTTGCTAATTGATTTTTAACAAAAGAATCAATGACTCCCAAAAAAGTTCAAAAATTAGTGTATTATGCATATTCATGATACCTAACTTTAATGAATGAAAAAGTTGATGATTTAAAAAATAAATTATTTGATGAAAAAATCAAAGCTTGAGTTCATGGACCAGCTATTCCTATGCTTTATAATGAATTCAAAGAATATAAATATAATAGTATTCCTAAAATAAATGATTTTAATGAACAAGAATATTTTAATTTAGATACTATTGATATATTGAATCAAGTTTGAGATGAATATGGTCATTATAGTGCTAATCAATTAGAAAGTATTACACATCAAGAAGACCTATGAATTAAAGCTCGCAAAGGGTTTGAACCACTAGATAGTTGTAATGCAGTAATAAGCGATAAAGAAATATTTAGTTATTATATAAAACAAATGAAGAATAATTAAATTATTAATGTCTAAGAAAATAAATAACGATAAAACTCCTCGTAATAAAGTTAAAAATAACAATGTTTCAAAAGATAATGATGACATTGTTATTTCTTTGCGTTATGAAAATTGAGTTAAAGGGGAACGAGTAAATAGTTTAACGACTTATACTAAGGATGAAAACCAATTTTTAAAAAATATTATTTATATTCTTAACACATTATTTCCCTATGTTTATAAAAATTGAAAAAATAAAGGAATTAACGATCATTGCCATCCTATTAAACAAAATGATGAAAAATCAAGAAATGTATTTAGTAAATATATTAAATTAATTAAAAAACTCCATCCTAATTTATTGAAAAATGATAATGAAGAATTAGAACTTTATCAATTAGGCCTTGGAAGATCAGTTAGAGTAATATGCTCAAAAATCGATAATATTTTATTTCCTTTACTTATTGATCATCATCATTTAGGATATGAAAGTCAATCTTATAATGATAAAGATACTAAAAAATATGATTATTGTCCTTTAAGAAAATATAATAAAAATCAAGATAACTAATTATTAATCACTTTGTTTTGTAAAGTAGATTTTTAAATATTATCACTACTTTTAACTTAACTTAAAAAGATACTTAGACTCAAAATGATTTTAATAACTATTTGAACTAATAGTAATTGATTTTCAACTAACTTTTTTAATTAAGATTATTAAAACGATAAATGAGCAAAAATAAGGTAAATAAGCAATAAAGTTATTTTCATAAATAGTATTTTTTAGATTGTAATTAAAACTACTTATTCACTGAAAATTATCATTAATAATTTCTGGATATAATAATCCACAACTAAAAGTTGTTCAATAAGTTAACATACCATTATAAAAGTTTGTATGTTCTAAAAAAGTAAATGAAGTTCCAATAATCATTAATATAAAATTAACGAATAAATATAATGATAAAACCTTTATCATACTTCTTTTATCATGAATAAATTTTGCTATAAATACTGTTAATAAAATATAAAATCCACAACGTAATAAATAAATGTAACTATATTCTAAAATTTTAATTTCATCAATTCTTATTGGTATAAGTAAATTATGAATACGTTTAATGTAATAGTAATTTTGATTAATAAAAACAATCATTAAATTAATAAATAGTGTTAATGAAAGTATTGCAACTACACTAAAAATTACAGTAAGAATCGCATTATTTTTAATTGATTTTATTTCATTAAAATTTTCATATTGTACTAATTTTTTACGAAAACGATAAATGCTTACGCAAAAAATACAAGATAGTATAATTGCAAAAATTTTATTAATTAATGAAAACCGTAAGAAGAAAGCTAAAGCGATTGGTGCGTGATATCATTCTGATGCATTTACGTTTATTTTAGCAACAATGGCCATGATAATCAAATATAAACAAAAACAAGTTATTAAAATAAAAGCAAACAAAAAAGTTTTAATTAATTGTCATAAAACATTATTATGGGTAAATGTTTCCCTTTTGTAATGAATTGTAGATTTCTGTCATTTCATTTCCATCGTAGTATTGTCCTTTATAATTAAAAACTTTTTTAAATTTGGTTTAATATTTTAGTTCGGTTTTAAGGTATAAAATAATTTTAATATAAAGAAGATTAGGTAATACTATGTATTCGCATAAACCTACTACTTCAGAACCACTAGCTGCGTAACTCACTTTTATAATTATTTCTAGAAGCTCAACATATGATTCTTTTAATAAATTACTAATATTTGGTATAGATGAAAGAACATTCTCTTTTACAAATTATTTTAAATTAAGAACTAACTTTAGGGTTTAGTTTATAAGTGTAAATATTTTCAGCTTTTAGTTTTTTTATCACCGCAGCTCTTACATCAATATCACCACTTAAGTCTTGGGATTGAGCAACAAATAAATTACCAATCATTGAATCATTTGGCGCACCATAAGCACGCGAATTTAAAGAAGCAAAATGAATACCTACTAAATTAAAGTTAGAATCAATAATCATTGAACCAGATGAACCAGAACCCAAATCACCTATTTCATCAGAGGTAATAACTCGTGTTCCAACATTAAATAATTTATTTAAATAACCTTCACCAACCTTTTGATAACCATCAATATTATTAATTTGCTTTGGACCATAATAATCTAAAATTGATTCATTTTTAATTTCACGATCAAATGCTTGAATTAGTGAACCATAAGATTTAGAACCGCGCCATGAAACAATCGCTGAACTATTAGGATTAACATCACCAGGATATCCTCCACTAAATAGTTGTAACTGCGGCAAGTATTTTTTTGAATTGCCTAATCCAATATATCAATTTGCTTCATCTTTTGTATTTAATACTTTATAATAATTTGGTAATTTTTCTTTAATATCTTCAATATCAAAAACCATTGGGACCAAAACAAAGTCTAAAGTTCCATTTTTAATTGATTTAATATCTTCTTGATTAATTTGATATCATGTTCTTAAATTTTCATTGATTTTTATACCATTAGCACTTAATTGTGGTATATATCATGCTCGATTAATGAAATTTTGATTTGTAATATTATAAACCTTTGCTAAATTTGAAAAACTAATACCACTTAATGAATTATATTTATTACTTACTGGAGATTTTAGAGGCGCAGTCCCCCATAGTAAATATTGATAACGGTCTTTATCTTCATAAATGTTTGAGGATATGAAACCAGCGTTATTTTCTAAATAATTTATATATTCTTGTTTATTAAACCAGCGTGATTTCATTCTGTTATCTTTTGAGATTGCTAAATTCGATCAGCCCATAACATGATTATTAGTTGCAATAAGTAATTTAATTTTATTTTTAGGTAAGCTATCGTCAATAATACGATCAACAATTCAACCAGTTCCAGAATTTAATTCAACATTTTTTCCATCTTTTGTTGTTAGTAAATCAAGTGAGATGGTACGATCAAAAATATATTGAAAATAATCTTCATTTTTTAATAATCCTGAATTCTTTTGATTAAAATTAGCACTTAAATATACGGTTTGTTTTGTTTTTTTGTTATAAATTTCTAAAATAAATTCTAATTTTGCATAACGATCAATAATCCGATAATAAATATCTTTAACAACAATATTGTCAACAGATTCGTTTTTAGTAATTGTCAAGAATTTAGGATATTCTTCTTTTTTAATTAAATTAATTAGTTGAGCGAAATTTGTGGGGAGTTTACCAAAAGGATTAATTTGGATTAATTTTTTGATTAATTCTATATTAATACTATAATTGTTGTTTGTTTTTTTATCAATATAAGATGTAAGCGTTTTTGTTTCTTTAGCTAAAATTTGCGGAGAATTAATTTGATAAATATTTTGCTCATCATAACGAATTTTAAAGGCGTTTTCTAATCTTTTTTGGACATCACTACCAAATTCAGAATAACCGATTTTGTTCATATAAAGTTTAGAATCATCAACATTAGCTTCATTTTGATTAAAATAAATTTTTGCACGCAATAATTGTTCTCTATAGTATGGATTATTGTGAATTAAATTATAAGGGTTGTTTGAGAATTTTAAGATTTCATCAATACTATAAACAGCAGGTGTTTTATATTTTAATTCTTGTAGATAATTGTTTTGTTTATCTGTTAAAAAAACAGGCTTAGTATTAATTAAATAACTTTGTTTAGTGGTTTTAATGTAAATGTTAATACCTAACGTTCCATCATTATCATTAGCAGCTCAATTAAGAATTTCATAATCATTTTTATCTAAAATTTTTTCTTCAATTTTTTGATTTGTTTTAATTAAATTAAAAATAAAAATAAAATAAGAATTAATTTGTTCTTTGTTGATATTTGATGCTAACATTTGTTTTGTTTTATAAGGATTAATATTAACAACTTCAACATTTCCTTTCAAGTTTGTTTTAGCATTGTCAAGTTCATTAGAATTTATATGTGCACAATTAGCTAAAATAGTTGGAATTATAACAATTGGAGCAATAACACTTATAACTTTTAAAAAAAATTTTGTTTTTAGATTCATAAAATTTCTCCAATTATCTTTTACTTAGTAATTATAAAGCATTTAAATTAACATAACTAATTTTGACTATCAAAAGTTTATAATTTATTAATTCTAAAAGGGGTCCAAAATGATTGATTTAATTATTAAAACACTAGTTCAAAAATTAAAAATTGAGGCAAAATATATAACAAATGTTTTGAATTTATTAGCTGATAATAATACTATTGCATTCATTGCTAGATATCGTAAACATTTGACTAACAATATGGATGAATTTCAAATTCAAGCAATTGCACATGAATATGAATATCTTACAAAATTAAATAAACGTAAAGAAGTAATTATTAAAAATTTAGAACAAAAAGGTTTATTAACTAATGACTTATTAGAATTAATTAATAATTGTCAACGGCTTGTTGATCTTGAAAATCTTTATGAACCTTATGCTTCAAATAAAAAAACAAAAGCATCAATCGCCATTGAAAAAGGATTAGAACCATTAGCATTATTAATATTAAAAAATAATCCTAATTCTAATATTAAAGAAGTTGCAAAACAATATTTAAATGAACAAGTTTTAAGTGTTGATGAAGCTATTGCTGGAGCTTGTGATATTATTGCCCAAAAAGTTGCTAACGATACAACTTTAAGAGAAATGCTTTATGAAACAATTAACAAACATGCTAAATTAATCACAAGAATTAATAAAATAACAAATGACCCAACTAAAAACTTTGCTTTATATTATGAGTTTAGTTGCCCAATTAAATATTTAAAAGCATATCAATTAATGGCTATTGATCGAGCTAATGAATTAAAAATCATTGCATTTAAACTTGATTTTAAAAAAGAATTCCTTATTGATTTTGCTATCAATAAATATACTAGAAAAATCAAAAGTAACAGCTATGACTACATTAAATCAGCTGTTAATGATGGTTTTGATCGTTTATTAATTCCTTCAGTTTCAAATGCTGTTTACAAAGAAAAATTAGAGGAAGCTCACCAACAATCAGCACAAATTTTTAGTAATAATTTACAACAATTATTATTACAAAAACCTTTAAAAGGCCATGTGGTTTTAGGATTTGATCCAGGATATGTGCATGGTTGCAAATTAGCAATTGTTAATAAAAACAATCAATTATTACATACTGATATTATTTACCCTCACAAACCACAAATATTAATTACACAAGCTAAAAATACGTTAATATCCTTAATTAATAAATACGAAGTTAATACAATAGTAATTGGCAATGGAACAGCATCAAATGAAAGTGTAATTTTTATTAGTGATTTAATTAAGGAATTCAAATTAAATCTTAATTATTGTGTAATTAGTGAAGATGGTGCTTCAATTTATTCAGCATCATCAATTGCAAGTGAAGAATTTCCTAACTTAAGTGTTGAAAAACGTTCGGCAATTAGTATTGCACGAAGAATCATTGATCCTTTAAGTGAATTAATAAAAATCGATCCAAAAAGTATTGGCGTAGGTCAATATCAACACGATATTAATAAAAACATTCTTCAACAAAAAGTTGATTTTTGTATTGATTATTGTGTTAATCAAGTTGGTGTTGATGTTAATACTGCTTCAATTCCTTTGTTATCTAAAGTATCAGGTTTAAATAAGCGAAGTGCAAAAAAAATTTTTGAATATGTTAAAAAACATCAATTTATTGAAAATCGTGAACAATTAAAAACCATTCCTTACATTACCGATAAAGTTTTTGAGCAAGCCGCTGGTTTTTTACGAATTAATAATGCTAATAATTTTTTAGATAGAACAAGTATTCATCCAGAAGCATATCCAGTTGTTAATGAATTATGTAAATATTTACAATTACCAATTAATAAATTAATAAATAACTATCAAGTTTTAAATCAATTAAATCCTAATGAATTAACTACTATTCTAAAAACAGATATTTATACTATTGAAAACATTATTAATAACTTAAAAAACCCTTTACAAGATGTTCGTGATGATTATGATATTCCTATTTTACGTTCACAAATGGTTGATATTAATAATTTGAAAATAGGGATGTTAGTACAAGGAACAATTCGTAACCAAACAGAGTTTGGTAGTTTTATTGATATTGGTTTAAAAAATGATGCATTGTTACATATTTCAAACTATTGTGAAGAAGATAATTTGCATGTTAATAAAAATATTAATGTTTATATTGATAAAATAGATACAATTACTCAAAAAATTTCATTAAAGTTAAAATTATAGAAATTATGAAAATAAAATTAAAAAAAATAATCATGTCTTTTTTGGGATTGCCAATTTTGGCAATTCCCCTTATCGTTAGCGCTTGTTCGCAATTTAAAATTAACCAGGATGTTATTTTAACTTATCGTCCAACAGTTTCATTAGCAAAAGAATTTGCTAATGATAACAATACTATTGATGATGTTTTAAAAAAAGTAAAAATCAATAAAGACGGATCAAATAACCTACTAGTTTATGATTTATCAAGAAATCCAAAGAATGTCCAGTATAAAATTGTTGATATTAAAAAGGATTCAGAACAAATTCTTAAAGTTACGATTAATGCTAAAATTCAAAAATATAAAGAATCAATTAATTATGATTTTTATTTTCAACCTTTTTTAACTCCTAAACAAAAAGAAGATAAAACAATCCTTCAACAAAATTTAAATATTATTAAAAGTGCTTGGGATTATGATCAAAAACAAAAAATAGGTTTTTTTAATCTTAGAATAAAACCAGAATATCAAAAAAGAAGTTTGGTTGAAATTAAAACATTAGGTGAAAAAGCTTTTAATTTTGGTGAGGATTTAATTCCTCAATTAAAAGTAGACTCAAAATTTAAAGATATTAATATTAAAATAATAGACATTAACTATTTTGAACCATTAGATGAAAGACAACGTGAATTAGTTGTGGAAATAATGATTAGTAAAGGTAAAAATGAACAACAGGCTCAATTATTTAAAAAAATTAAAATTAATTTAGACTAAAGGGTAAAGAAACAGTGAATAAAAAAATTAAAACAGTTTTCATTAGTAGTTTAATTGTTGGACTATTAGGTTTGATAACAACAAGTGGTGTTGCGTGCAGCTCATCAATAAAATCAAAACAAGAGAATGAAATTTATCCAACCATTAAAGGTTATGATCAACATGATTTTTCAAAGATTTTAGCTTCAGAATTTATTAAGATTATTAAAACTAATATTCAATTTTTGGCACCAAATAAAGATATTAAATATGAATTATATGATGCACGATTGAATGAGTTAGATGAAGATGTAATTGATCTAATAATTCGTTATCATTTTAAAGGTCAAACGCACACTTACAAAAAAATCTTAAAAGGTTTTAAGAATGCTAAACAATATCGTTTATTTTTAGAAAATAAAAAATATTTAGAAGATGAAAAAAACCATAATACTCTTTATTTAATGCCCATAGTTAATTCAAGTATTAACATTAGTAAAACAACAGTAGATGAAGCATTAAAATGACAAAATAGTTATTTAAATATTAACAATAGTAATAATGATTTAAAATATGAAATTCTAAAAATTACTAAAAGTAAAACTGCTAATTCTATTGATATCGAAATTAAAATCAGTAAAGGTAATGGGGAAAATTTAGCAAGCATTACTTATAACAAAACACTTAATGGTTTTATTTCTGAAGCTGATAAAAAGATTTATTTAGCTAATTTAGAAGCGATTAAACAAGATAAAAATCAACTTGAACCACAATTAATTGATGAAAAAACAAAACAAAAAACAATAAAAGAAGTTATTGAAAATTATAAAACATTATTTAAATTACCATTCCAAACAGGTTTTATTTATGAAATTCAAAGTGTTGAACCTGATGTTAATAACAAAACAGCGGTGGTTTTTAAGATTTTGATTAAAAAAGGCAATGGAAGTCAAGAAGCAGTTTTAGAATATTTAAAAACGATTAAAGGATTTAATCAAAATAAATAATTTATTTAAAATAATATATTTTTGTTAAAATTTATAAGTTATTTTATTTTTTTGATTTAAATAACAAACAAATATTTAAAATTACGAAAGGTGGATTCCATGTCTCAAATGGAAAATTCGACGAAAAAAGTTGAATCGGTAGCTAACGTTGAAGTAGTTACTACTGAAAATGCAAAAGTAGAACAAAAACCTACATCACCGGCTGATGCAATTCAGCTTAAAGTCAATGCAAATTCAACTATAAAAAATCTTAAAACTTTAGTTTCAATTGTAAAATTAACTGAATCAGGTGCTCATATTGGGTTAAATCCTAAGAAATGAAATCCTAAGATGGCTAGTTACATCCATGCTAAACGTTCAAATAACCATGTAATTGATATTTTAAAAACAATTCTATTTTTAGATCGTGCATACAAATTCTTACAAGAGGTTGCTCAAAACGGGGGCACTGTGATGTTTGTGGGTACAAGAGGTCGTGTTGTTAAAGAATTAATTAAAGCAGAAGCAGAACGTACTAATTCATTTTATGTAACTCAAAGATGATTAGGTGGAACTTTAACAAACTTTACTAACATCTCACGTTCATTAAAAAAATTTAATAGTAATTTAGCTTTATTAGAAAGTGAAGAGATTAATAAATATTCTAAAAAAGAACAAATTGCAATTAATAAAGAAACTGCTAAATTAG
>QWCD01000338.1_pt1 | contig 12038 bp, 9 predicted proteins | sample 1972461 | NCBI WGS metagenome assembly QWCD01 (sample SAMN09866717, study PRJNA288562) | Human vaginal metagenome isolate term4_vaginal, whole genome shotgun... | isolation source: vagina | host: Homo sapiens | place: USA: California | reverse complement strand
CTAGACATGGAAAAGGACATTCCATTCCTCCCCATTTAATCAATTATAGAGCTAATATTTGGGGATTGAAAAAACTAGGAGTTACTTTTATCATATCTACTACGGCAGTCGGTTCACTTACTGAAGAATTTAAACCAGGAGATTTTGTGTTAACGGATCAATTTTTAGATTTTACAAAATCTCGTATCACTACATTTTATGATGGAAATGAACGTGGTGTAGCTCATTTGGACGTGACGAATCCGTATTGTCCAGAACTTAGAGAAATTATTATGAAAGAAGGACTTGCTTTAGGACTTCAAATGCATAATGGCGGTACCTACGTGTGCACAGAAGGACCACGTTTTGAAACACCTGCAGAAATTAAGATGTTTTCGTTATTAGGTGGCGATACAGTGGGAATGACAAATGTACCGGAAGTAAATTTAGCCAATGAAGCGGAAATTGCATATGCTACGATTTCAATGATTACTAATTATGCAGCAGGTATTTCTAAAACAGTTTTAACACATCATGAAGTGTTAGAAATGATGGATGCATCAGCAGAGAATTTGAAAAAACTTATTATGCAGGTGATTGATCAATTAGATCCTAATGTGGTATATGACTGCCATCATCGCATGAGTGAATATGGTGGCTTTAAATTATAAGAGGATTTGTAGCATGAAACCTATTACGTGGAATGGTAAGGAGCTTATTTTACTTGATCAATCAAAACTTCCTAATACAGTTGAGTATATTCATTGTACTGATTGGAGGACTGTGGTTGAAGCTATTAAAATGTTGCGTGTTAGAGGCGCACCAGCCATTGGAGTAGCAGCTGCATATGCATTAGTGTTAGTAGCGCGAGAAGTAGAAACTAAAGAAGGTTCCTATAAAGATAAATTAGAAGCATTTATTCATAATGCATGTATACTGAAAGAGTCTAGACCTACGGCTATTAATTTAGCATGGGCAATAGAACGTATATTACAAAAAGTTGAAAATCATGTAAGAATATTTTCTGACGTGATTAATAGTATCGAGCAAGAAGCAATCGTTATTGAAGAGGAAGATAAAGCGTTAAATGAAGCGATTGGAGAAAATGGGCTTACTCTATTTGAAGGAAAGAGAGGTGTGAGAATTTTAACGCATTGTAATGCAGGTGCCTTAGCGACAGCCGGTATAGGTACAGCACTAGGAGTTATTCGAAAACTTCATAAGAATGGACAATTAGAACGCGTATATGCTGATGAAACTCGCCCTCTCTTACAAGGAGCACGACTGACTAGTTTTGAATTATATGAAGAAGGCATTCCGATTACCTTGCAAACAGATAGTATGGCGGCCTATGCTATGCAACAAGGATTTATTGATGCCGTTATTGTAGGAGCAGATCGCATTACTACCAATGGAGATGTGGCTAATAAAATTGGCACCTATGGTGTGGCCGTATTGGCAAAAGCGCATGCTATCCCATTTTATGTAGCTGCTCCATATAGTACATTTGACTTTACATTACAAGATGGTACACAAATTCCTATTGAAATGAGAGCTGATGAAGAAGTGACATCTTTATATGGAAAAAATGTAGCTCCCCTAGGTGTTGATGTACTCAACCCTGCCTTTGATGTAACACCACATGAATTAGTAACTGCTATTATTACAGAACAAGGCGTATTGCAGCCTGATTATAGAGCGTCTATTAGTGCATTACAAAAAGGATGTATGTAATCAACATAATTATTAATTAACTAGATAGACACTATTAATTAAATTTATTTGTACCATTCAGTAATAGATAGTATAGTAATTTATAAAAGAAAGGAGTGCATAATACAATATTTTCTTCCGTATTATGCAATGTAACTATGAAATCTCTAATTAAAGATATTAACTTGGCTGTTGAAGGTAGAAAGAAAATTGATTGGGTTGCTAATTTTATGCCTGCCTTAAATGAATTAGCAGAAGAATTTACTAAGAATCAAATATTTAAGGGGAAAACCGTTGTAGTTAGTGTTCATTTGGAAGCTAAGACTGCGTATTTAGCTACTGTGTTTGCCAAAGCTGGTGCTGAAGTTATAGTTACTGGTTCTAATCCGTTATCTACACAAGATGATGTAGCTGCAGGTTTAGTAGATATGGGCTTAACTGTTTATGCATGGCATGATTGCACAGAAGAAGAATACTTTATGTTCCTCAATAAAGCGTTAGATCATAAACCACATATTATCATTGATGATGGGGGCGATTTAGTAAACTTATTGCATACTACACGACAAGATGCAAAGGAACGATTAATTGGTGGTGCAGAAGAAACAACGACTGGCGTTCACCGTTTATATGCGTTAGAACATGCTAATCAATTGACATTCCCTATGATTGCTGTTAATGATTCGTATTGTAAATATTTATTTGATAATCGATATGGTACAGGTCAATCTGTGTGGGATGGCATAATGAGAACCACTAACTTAATTGTAGCGGGGAAAAATGTAGTTGTCGCCGGTTATGGTTGGTGCGGTAAAGGTGTAGCTATGCGTGCTAAAGGCCTTGGAGCACATGTATATGTTACAGAAGTAGATCCTATTAAAGCTATTGAAGCTATTTTTGATGGATTTAAAGTTTTGCCAATGGATGAAGCGGCTAAAATTGGTGATATTTTCATTACCGTCACAGGATGTAAAGATGTCATTCGCAAGCATCATTTTGAAACTATGAAAGATGGAGCCATTATGTGTAATGCAGGACACTTTGATTGCGAAGTAAATGGTGTTGAGTTAAAAGAACTAGCGGTGGAACATCATAATGTGAGAAAAAATATTGAATGCTATACTATGAAAAATGGCGTCCGATTATATTTATTAGCTGAAGGTCGTTTGGTTAATTTGGCAGCCGGTGATGGACATGCAGCGGAAGTGATGGACTTGTCATTTGCTATGCAAGCATTAGCAGCAGAATACATTATGAATCATAGCACTACATTGGAAAATAAAGTATATGTATTACCACATGAATTAGATATTCGTATTGCTAGTATAAAATTAGCTGCATTAGGATATGCTATCGATACATTGACACAGGAACAAATTGATTATTTGACAAAAGTAAATTAATAATCAATTGTGATTGATCTTTCATAGATGTTAACATCAGTGATTATCTATACCAGAGGTATTGCTAGTTCTATATGGGATACAGTAATAAAAATTATCAGTAAAGCATTGGGTGAATTAAATGGGACAATTATATATTCATAATATTGATATTTTGAGTGGTCATACAATTATTAAAGATGGTGCCTTAGTCATCGATAATGGGTATATCAGTCGCCTGTTAACAGCGGATGATATACAAGAAAAAGAAAAGGAACGCACTATTGCTAATGATGTGTTAGATGGACATGGACAATTAGCAACACCAGGTCTAATCAACACACATACACATATTGCTATGGGATTGTTTCGTAATTATGCTGATGATTTGGAGCTTATGGATTGGTTAGAAAATGCAATTTGGCCAACAGAAGCTAAATTAACAGATCATTATGTAAAATGGGGTACGCAATTAGGCATAGCAGAAATGTTGCGTAGCGGAACAACTTGTTTTAGCGATATGTATTTTTTCATGGATACTACGGCACAAGAAGTTGCTAAAACGGGGATTAGAGCGGTGCTGTCAAGAGGACTTGCGGGCGTTGCTCCCACAGCAGAAACGGCTTTAGTTGAGAATAAACAACTATTCATGGATTGGCATGGATATGATCATGATCGTATAAAAGTAATGTTGGGGCCCCATGCACCATATACCTGTCCAGATGAATACTTGAAAAAAGTAATTGCTCTCAGCCATGAAATTGGCGCACAAATTCATATGCATTTGAGTGAAACTAAGGGTGAAGTAGAGAATGTTATTTCACAAACAGGTAAAACACCGATTGCACATATGAACGAGTTAGGATTGTTTGATATGGGGTGCTTGGCAGCTCACTGTGTACATATAACAGAAGAAGATATGGATATTATGGCCGCTAAAGGTGTACGTGTGGCTCATAATCCTCAGTCTAATTTAAAATTAGCAAGCGGCATTGCACCTGTACCAGAAATGCAAGACAAAGGAATCATAGTAGGTTTAGGCACTGATGGATCAGCAAGTAATAATAATGCAGACATGTTAGAAGAAGTTAGATTAGCGGCTACTCTTCATAAAGCTCGCTTATATAATCCAAAAGCGATTCCTGCCTCTGTTGCATGGAACATGGGTACCATTGATGGTGCTAAGGCGCTTGATTATTCTGACTTAGGCATATTACAAGAAGGTTTTAGAGCTGATATAGTCTTGTATGATGTATCTGGTGCACATTGGTTACCTCGCTATAACGATGTGGCTTCATTAGTATATGCGGCTAATTCATCAGATGCGAATACTGTTATTGTAGCTGGAAAAATTCTTATGAAAGATAGAAGTTTATTAACCATTGACGAAGAAAAATTACAGTCAGAAATCATAAAGGCACAGGAATATTTTTCTCATTAACCTATAATAGTAAAATATACTTGAAGAATATATCTCTACCATGTACAATATGGTTAGAGATATATTCTATTTTTTTTATTTTTTGCGGGACGTGAAACGTCCATTTAAGAAATTAAAGTATGAATAGAGGTTTAGTGTGAATGATTTATCAGAAATATATCAACGAATAGCTCCAGAATTAATGAAAATCGTTGAAGAACGATATTTATTACTGACACATATCTCGTACGCTCATCCTGTTGGAAGACGAATGTTAGCTATGTTGAGTAAATTATCGGAACGTGTAGTACGTTCACATGTAGAAATTATGAAGGATAATGGACTGATTGAATTTACGCAACAAGGGATGATACTTTCTAAAGAAGGAGAGGAGTTGTTGCCAATATTATCTGCATCATTACATGAACTGAATAAAATCAGTGAATTGGAGCAGAATATATGTAACGCATTACAGTTGGACCGTGTTATCATTTCTAGTAGTGGACAAGAGCGAGAAACTATATTAAAAGATTTAGGCTATCGTGCCTCTAAAGTTTTACAAGAAATTATTAAACCGGGACAAATAATGGCCGTCAGTGGCGGAAGTACTATGGCAGCGGTAGCAGAAGCATTGCCTACTAAGAATTTACCTATTACGATTATTCCTGCAAGAGGTGGGATTGGTGAGCGAGTAGAATATCAGGCCAATGTTATTTCTTCTGTCATTGCAGAAAAATTTCATGGTACCTATAAAATGCTTCATTTGCCAGATGGACTTTCAGCAGCGTCCTTGCGGATATTGACAGAAATGGAACCACAAATTAAAGAAATTCTTATGTTATCGAAACAAACTAATATTATGATGTTTGGTATTGGTGAAGCAATGCATATGGCAGAACAACGACATATTTCTTTAGAACAACGACAAAAATTGAAAGAAGAACATGCTGTTGGTGAGTCATTAGGTCAATATTGTGCTATCGATGGGAGAATTGTATATGCCACAAATAATGTGGGAATCTCTTTATCGCATATAGAAACTATTGATCATGTAGTTGCTGTAGCAGGCGGAAAACATAAAGCTCGCGCTATTATTGGCGTTATGAGGGCCTGCAAGAGGGGAACACTTATTATTGATGAAAGTGCAGCAGAAGAAATTGCTAAATTGCTTTCTATTTTATAGAATTGATTACTATAAGCATATTTTATAATATGTATTTTATATAGTTATTATTTAGGAGGATATAAAAATGGCAGTAAAAATTGGTATTAACGGTTTTGGTCGTATTGGTAAATGTGCTATGCGTGCAGCAATGACAAATCCAGATGTAGAAGTAGTTGCTATTAATGATACTGGTGTTACAGAAAGTACGGCGATTCAATTAAAATATGATTCTGTACACGGCAATCTTCCTAATGAAATTTATGCTAAAGGCGATGAATTGTTTGTGGATGGCAAACAAATTCATGTGTTTCATACAAGAAATATTGATGAACTAGATTGGTCTAAATATGGTGTAGAGATTGTTCTTGAATGTACTGGTAAGTTTAGAAAAGCAGAAGAGGCTAAAGCTCATATTGGTGGAACTGTTAAAAAAGTTTTGATTTCTGCACCAGCTAAAAATGAAGATATTACTATTGTTATGGGTGTGAATGAGAAAAACTATATTCCATCTAAACATCATGTCATTTCCAATGCGAGCTGCACTACGAATTGCCTAGCACCATTTGCAAAAGTTTTGAGTGATACTTTTGGCATTAAACGTGGTATGATGACCACTGTACATTCTTATACAAATGACCAACGTATTTTAGATGGACGTCATAAAGATTTACGACGTGCTAGAGCTGCTGCCTTGTCAATTATTCCTACTACTACCGGTGCGGCTAAAGCAGTTGCGCTTGTTTTGCCTGAGTTAAAAGGTAAATTTGATGGATTTGCACTACGTGTACCAACACCTAATGTATCTGCTACAGATTTAACGGTAGAACTAAATAGAAATGTTACGAAAGAAGAAATTAATGATGCGTTCCGTAAAGCAGCAGAAGGCGAATTAAAGGGAATTTTAGGTGTATCTGACATTCCATTGGTATCCACTGATTTTAATGGTGATCCTAGAAGCTCTATCGTTGATACTGATTTAACAATGGTTATTGGCGATAACTTAGTTAAAGTAGTGGCTTGGTATGATAATGAATGGGGCTATTCATTGCGTTTAGTAGATTTAGCCGCTTATATAGCACGTGTTGGTTTAGAATAAATAACGGCTATATTTATCGAGAAATATGATGGATGAGTAACTACTATTTTGGGATATATGATAATAAAGGTGATATGTATATGAAACAAACGATAGAAGACATTGATTTACGGCATAAAACTGTATTAGTTCGAGTTGATTTTAATGTGCCTTTGCAAGATGGGTGTATTTCAGATGATACACGTATCACTGCGACAATACCAACTATACAATTTTTAATTGATAAAGGATGTAAAATTGTATTAGCGTCTCATTTGGGCCGTCCAAAAGGAGAACGTAAGCCAGAATTTACATTAGCACCTTGTGCCAAACGATTGGGTGAATTACTTAATAAACCAGTACTATTTATTAATGAATGTATTGGTAAAAAGGTGCAAGATACTGTTTCTGCTATGCATGAAGGTGATATCGTTTTATTAGAAAATTTACGATACCATGTAGGTGAAGAAAAAAATGACCCTACATTTGCAAAAGAACTAGCAAGTCTTGCGGATCTTGCAGTTAATGATGCTTTTGGTGTATCCCATCGGGCACATGCATCTGTAGCCGGTATCGCAAAGTATATTCCTGTGGTAGCAGGGTTATTATTAAAAAAAGAAATTATGTTTTTAAGCAAAGCTACAATGCGACCAGAAAAACCATTTGCTGCGATTATTGGTGGAGCTAAAGTGAGTGATAAAATTTCTGTTATCTCTAATTTATTACCTAAAGTTGACTATATGATTATAGGTGGCGGTATGGCTAATACTTTTCTTGGGGCCTGTGGCAATCCTGTAGGAAATTCATTAGTTGAAACTGATAAATATGAGGTGGCACGTGATTTATGTATGGAGGCACATAATAACTGCGCTAAGTTGTTATTACCTGTAGATGTGGTAGTGGCGGATGCGTTTTCTAATGATGCTAATCGTAAAATAGTATCTGTAGAAGATGTGGAAGATGGTTGGATGATTCTTGATATAGGTCCTAAGACATGTAAGATGTATGCGGAGGTTATCCAACAGATGAAAACAATTGTATGGAATGGGCCAATGGGCGTTTTCGAAATGGATAACTTTGCTACTGGTACTAATGAAATAGCAAAAGCGGTAGCAGAAACCAGCGGTACAACAATTGTTGGCGGAGGAGATTCTGTATCGGCTATAAAGAAATCTGGGTTGGCCGATAAAATTTCTCATATTTCTACCGGTGGCGGTGCTTCTTTGGAATTTTTAGAAGGATTAGAACTTCCTGGTATCGCCGCATTAGCAGAGGTATAAGATGCGAAAAAAAATTATTGCTGGTAATTGGAAAATGAATGGTACCGTGACAGAAAGTACTATATTAGTCGAGGCTATTAAAAAAGCTATATCTTCACAAAAGGATAAGCTAAGTTGTGATATTGTGGTATGTCCTCCTTTTACGGCTATGAGTACAGTCAGTGATTTACTAGATGGATCATCTATACAACTAGGTGCTCAAAATATGCATGCTATAGATAAAGGAGCGTTTACTGGTGAAATCTCTCCCCCTATGTTGACAGAATTAGGATGTACTTATGTTATTATTGGTCATTCTGAAAGACGGGAATATGCTCAAGAAAGTGACAGCGATATTCACGCAAAAATTAAGGCGGCTTTTCATTATGGAATGACACCTATTTTGTGTGTAGGAGAGAGTTTAGAGCAACGAGAAAAGAATGTAACGTTGTCATGGATTAAGAATCAATTAACTTCAGCATTAAATGAGTTATCAAGTGAAGAAGTATCTAAAATGATCATTGCCTATGAACCGATTTGGGCCATTGGTACAGGTATGACTGCAACAGCAGAACAGGCAGAAGAGGTATGTTCCTCTATTAGAAATATGATAAAAACTATGTTTAATGATGAAGTCGCTTCTTCTGTGCGTATTCAATATGGTGGTAGCGTGAAAGGTGATAATGCTAAGGCATTATTACATAAGCCTAATATTGATGGGGCACTCGTTGGTGGCGCGTCATTAGATGCAGATGAATTTATGAATATTATTTTATCAATATAATAATGAGGCTATCAAATGAGAAAAGAAAAACGGACTGTAATGCTAGCGATTTTGGATGGATTTGGGATTGGTGATGCTAATGATTTAACAAATGCTGTTGTACAAGCAAAACCAAAATACTTCACATCATTTTGGAATGCCTATCCTCATACTATGTTAGATGCTTCTGGGTTAGCCGTTGGATTACCACAAGGACAAATGGGAAATTCTGAAGTAGGCCATTTAAATATTGGTTCAGGGCGTGTTGTATATCAAGATTTAACTCGTATTACTAACGATGCAGAAACTGGTGAGTTTTATGATAAACCAGTTATCAAAAAATTATATGCACAGGCAAAAACGGGGAGATTACATATTATTGGATTGATTTCTAATGGAAATGTACATTGTTCGTTGGAACATGTGAAAGCTGTTATTAAAGGGGCTAAGAAGGCAGGCGTTACACAACTATATGTGCATGCGTTGCTAGATGGTCGTGATGTGGCACCTAAAAGTGCTAGTACGTATATAAAAGATTTAGAATCTTTTATGAGTGTTATAGGTCTAGGATCGATTGCTACCATTGGGGGGCGTTATTATGGGATGGACCGTGATAATCGTTGGGAACGCATCGAAAAGGCATATAAGGCCATGGTGAATGGCATTGGAGATTCTGATACTTCAGCTATACACGCTATAGAATCTTCTTATGACAATAACATTACTGATGAATTTATAATTCCTACTGTTATTGATAATGCTGGCACCATAAACGATGGAGATAGCGTTTTATTTTGTAATTTTAGACCTGATCGTGCTAGACAACTTACTAAGGCGTTAACAGTAGATACATTTGATGATTTTTCTAGAATAGGTGGACAAAAGCATATTTTCATGGCTACCATGACAAAATATGAAGATTCGTTGCCTGTAGAAATTGTGTATACAAAGGGCTTGTTAAAAAATACATTAGGTGAAGTGTTAAGTCATCATGGATGTCATCAATTACGCATTGCAGAAACAGAAAAATATGCACATGTAACGTATTTCTTCAATGGAGGTAAAGAAGAACCTTGGGAATTAGAAGATAGAATATTGGTTAATTCACCAAAAGTCGCTACCTACGATATGAAACCAGAAATGAGTGCCTATGAGGTTTGCGATAGAGTTATAGAGGCTATTAATAAAAATTTGTATGATGTAATTATCCTGAATTTTGCTAATCCAGACATGGTTGGACATACAGGTGTTTTTGAAGCCGCTAAACAAGCAATTACTGCAGTCGATACTTGTTTAGGACGAATTGCTAAGGCGATTCAAACTATAGATGGTGATTTATTAATTACTGCTGACCACGGTAATGCCGAAGTTATGGTTGATCACAATACGGGTGGCCCTAATACAGCACACACTACTAACTTAGTTCCATTTATATTAGTAAGTGATAAACATGCATCTTGTACATTACATAGAGGTGCATTATGCGATATTGCTCCCACAATTCTTGAATTAGCAGGGATTCAACAACCTCCTGATATGACAGGAATTAGTTTACTTGTTCAAGATAAATGATGATGGAGTTACGCATATTTCGTATAATAGATATATAGGCATTATAGTTTTTATTAAATAGATGACACTATCTGTTTTATTAGAGTGCATGAATAATTTTTATAATTGGCAATTGCTATAATGTATTGGTTAGACAGACAATACATTGTTATATTAGCTTTATGATTTCGTATAATTAATGGAGGTATTATCAATGGCAGCTATTATTGATGTATACGCAAGAGAAATTATGGATTCTAGAGGAAACCCTACTGTAGAAGTTGAAGTGTATTTAGAAGATGGAACTATTGGACGAGCAGCAGTCCCATCTGGGGCATCCACTGGTATGTTTGAAGCTGTTGAATTACGTGACGGTGGCACACGTTATAATGGTAAAGGTGTGCTAAAAGCGGTCGCTAATGTAAATGAAATTATCGCTCCTGCCATTGAAGGCTATGATGCATCTGAACAAGTGGCTATTGATAAGATTATGTGCGAATTAGATGGTACACCTAATAAAGCAAATCTTGGAGCCAATGCAATTTTAGGCGTTTCTATGGCAGTAGCTCGTGCTGCTGCAGAATCGTATGATTTACCATTATTTCAATATATGGGAGGACCTAATGCAAAAGAGCTTCCTGTACCTATGATGAATATTTTGAATGGTGGTGCTCATGCAGATAATAATGTAGATATTCAAGAATTTATGATTATGCCTGTCGGGGCAGCATCATTTTCTGATTGCCTATGTAATTGTGCAGAAGTGTATCATACATTAAAGGCAGTATTAAAATCAAAGAACTTAGCTACGTCAGTTGGCGACGAAGGAGGATTTGCACCTAATTTATCCTCTAATGAAGAAGCTTTACAAATTATTTGTGAAGCGATTAGGCAAGCAGGATTTGAACCAGGTAAGGACTTTATGTTAGCCATTGATGCTGCGTCTTCTGAGTTCTATGAAAATGGCACTTATAATTTAGCTGGTGAAGGCGTTATTAAAACTTCAGATGAAATGATTGATATGTATGAATCACTTTGCAAGAAATACCCTATTATTTCTATTGAAGATGGTTTAGCTGAAGAAGACTGGGAAGGTTGGAAACGACTTACTGAACGAATTGGAGATACAGTTCAATTGGTGGGTGATGATTTATTTGTTACTAATACTGAGCGACTTGCTAAAGGTATTGCATTAGGTGCAGCTAATGCGATTTTAGTAAAAGTTAACCAGATCGGTACATTAACCGAAGCATTTAATGCGATTGAAATGGCTAAACGTGCTGGATATACATGTATTATTTCTCATCGTTCTGGAGAAACGGAAGATTCTATTATTGCAGATATTGCCGTAGCAGTTAATGCTGGTCAAATTAAAACTGGTGCGCCAGCTCGAAGTGAACGGGTGGCTAAATATAATCAATTACTTCGCATTGAAGATATGCTAGCAGAAACAGCTGAATATCATGGAACGGATGTTTTCTATAATATAAATAAATGATTTGTTATTACACAACTATGATATTTCTAGAAGAATTAGTAATAGCAGGTACTCATTAGATATTCTATATAGAGATACAAGAATACAATATAAAATTTCTATTAAACTATGTAGTGAATGAATAAGTAAAAGAAGGCTTATAGGACAAAACGTGTTGCAAATTTAATCCCATGAATTGTTAAAAGAATAATCATAATTATGCAAATCACTCCATACTATGGCATCTCCCCATG
>QWCD01000527.1_pt1 | contig 12136 bp, 8 predicted proteins | sample 1972461 | NCBI WGS metagenome assembly QWCD01 (sample SAMN09866717, study PRJNA288562) | Human vaginal metagenome isolate term4_vaginal, whole genome shotgun... | isolation source: vagina | host: Homo sapiens | place: USA: California | reverse complement strand
TTGATACTAAATAAGTTGATTTAATAGGATTTTTACCAAATCTTAAGTGAGATCTTGTAACTCCTCCTGATTTTTTAGAGTCGTATGCAAAGTATCCTTGTGCATATAAATCTGTTTTATCTCCAATGATTTTAATAGAGTTCTTGTTTGCTCCAACTGTTCCATCGGCTCCTAATCCATAGAATAGACAAGCTTTTGTTGATGGATCAGATACTACAACTGGTGCTCCTACTTCCAATGATGTGAAAGTAACGTCATCTACAATACCAACGGTGAATAAATCTTTCGGTTGTTCTGCTTTTAAGTTATCAAATACAGCAATCACTTGAGCTGGAGTTGTATCTTTTGAAGATAATCCGTATCTTCCTCCTACGATTACAGGAGCATTTTCTTTACCATAGAATAAAGATTTAACATCTAATAATAATGGTTCTCCTAAAGATCCAGGTTCTTTCGTTCTATCTAGTACAGCAATTTTCTTTACTGATTTAGGGAAAACATCAAAGAAGTATTTTTCAGAGAAAGGTCTGTATAAGTGAACTTTTAGCATACCTACTTTTTCTCCCTTAGCATTTAAGTAATCAATTACTTCTTCTGCTGCTTCACAAACAGATCCCATTGCTACGATAATTCTTTCTGCATCTGCAGCTCCGTAGTAATTGAATGGTTTGTAATCTCTTCCTGTTACTTTTGAGATTTCAGCCATATAATGAGCTGTTACATCAGGTACTGCATCATAGAATTTATTTTGAGCTTCTCTTGCTTGGAAATAAATATCATCATTTTGTGCAGTTCCTCTTGTTACTGGATGTTCTGGATTTAAAGCTCTGTCTCGGAAAGCTTGAATTGCATCATAATCTACTAAAGATTTGAATACTTCATAATCCATAACTTCTACTTTTTGAATTTCGTGAGAAGTTCTAAATCCATCAAAGAAGTGCATGAAAGGAACTCTTGTTTTAATAGCTGTTAAGTGTGCTACTCCTGCTAAGTCCATAACTTCTTGTACAGAGTTTGTTGCCAACATTGCAAATCCAGTTTGTCTTGCTGCATAAATATCTTGGTGATCTCCAAAGATAGATAATGCTTGAGCGGAAAGTGCTCTTGCTGAAACGTGAATAACTCCCGGTAATAATTCCCCTGCAATTTTGTACATATTAGGAATTTTTAATAAAAGTCCTTGTGATGCTGTATACGTAGTTGTTAATGCTCCTGCTTGTAAAGATCCGTGTACAGATCCAGCCGCTCCTGCTTCTGATTGCATTTCTACCAATTTAACAGGTACTCCAAAAATATTTTTCATTCCTTTGGAAGCCCATTCATCAGTATATTCTGCCATTGGTGAAGAAGGGGTAATAGGGTAAATTCCTGCTACTTCTGTAAACGCATATGATGCATATGCCGCAGCTTGGTTCCCATCCATTGTCTGCATTTTTTTAGCCATAATCATATCCTCCTTAATGTATTTTGCCTTTTTTCTATCTACTACATTATTTTATACCTTATTGTAAAATACTTTTTGGAAATTTGTCAAGTATAATTTAATACTTTGTAAAGAAGTATCAATTATTTTCCAGAAACGATTGCAAATGTATCTCTTGCAATTACTAATTCTTCATTTGTAGGGATTTTATATACCAATACTTTGGAATCTTCTGTTGATAATTTTACATTTCCTTTTTTACGAACAGAATTTACTTCTTTGTCTAATTTTACTCCTAAAAATTCTAATCCTTCTAATACTTTTTCTCGAATACCTGCTGCATTTTCTCCAATTCCACCAGCGAAGCAAATAGCATCTTCTCCACCCATAGCAGCTGCATAAGCACCAATATAAGATTTAATTCTATAACAGAACATATCATCTGCTAAAATTGCTCTTTCATCTCCTGCTGCTACTCCATCTTCTACATCTCTACAATCAGAAGATTTACCAAAAATTCCTAAGAATCCTGATTGTTTATTTAAACGGTTATCAATTTCTTTATCGCTTAACCCTCGTTTATCTTTAATGAACATAACTGCTGCAGGATCAATATCTCCACAACGAGTTCCCATCATAAGCCCTTGCAATGGAGTTAATCCCATAGAAGTATCTACTGATTTTCCATCTAAAACAGCTGACATAGAAGAGCCGTTTCCTAAATGACAAACAATAATCTTAGAATGTTCCGGATTTCCCATAATTTCTCTCATAGTTTGAGAAACATATAAGTGAGAAGTTCCGTGGAATCCATATTTTCTAACTTTTAATTCTGTATAATCTTCATATGGCAATGGATACATGAATGATTTTGCCGGCATTGTTTGGTGGAAAGCTGTATCAAACACTGCTACATTTGGTTTCCCTGGCATCAATTTCATACAAGTATGGATTCCCATTAAGTTTGCCGGGTTGTGAAGTGGTGCTAAATCATTGTTATCTTCAATTGCTTTCATAACTTCTTCTGTGATTAAAACAGAACTTGCAAAAGTTTCTCCTCCATGAACCACTCTATGTCCAATCGCATCTACTTCTTCAACACTTGCAATAACCCCATGTTTTTTATCTACTAAGTTATCTACTACCAATTTTAAAGCTTCTTGGTGAGTAGGCATAGGAGATTGTAATTTAATTTCAAAATCCTTTGCAGGTACTTCATATTCAAATTTAGATCCTTCGATCCCAATTCTTTCACAAAGTCCTTTTGCAAAAACTTCTTTTGAATCCGGATTGATCAATTGATATTTTAAAGACGAACTTCCACAGTTAATAACTAATACTTTCATTCTTCTAGTATCCTCCCTAATATTTTATTCAAATGTACAATCAGTACATGCTTGTGCTGAAGTAATAGCAGTTAATACCACGATGTCGTTAACAGAACATCCTCTTGATAAGTCATTTACCGGAGCATCCAATCCTTGAATGATAGGTCCATAAGCATTTGCTCCTGCCAATCTTTGTACCAATTTATATCCGATGTTTCCTGCAGACAAGTTAGGGAAAATCAATACATTTGCATTTCCGGATACATCTGATAATGGAGCCTTGATTTCTCCAATGGATTTTACTAAAGCAGCATCGGCTTGTAATTCATCATCAAAACGGAAAGATACATGTCGGTCTCTTAAGATTCTTCCTGCTTCAATTACTTTATCTACACATTCGTGGTTTGCAGACCCCTTTGTTGAGAAAGTTAATAAAGCAACTCTTGGATTGATATTTGCAATAGATAATGCTGTTTCTGCAGAAGAGCAAGCAATATCTGCTAATTGTTCTGAATTTGGATGAGGAATTACAGAACAATCTCCAAATACTAAAACACTTCCATACATTTCTTTAAATTGAGATAATTCCATAATAAATACAGAAGAAACTGTCTTCATTCCAGGTTTTACTTGGATTCCCGCTCTCAATACTTTTGCTGTTGGAGAAGATGCTCCTGATACCATTCCGTCTGCATCTCCCATTTTTACCATCATAGCTCCGAAGAAGTTGATATCATTTTTCAAAATTTTAGTTGCTTCTTCTCGAGTCATTCCTTTTTTAGATCTTAATTCTACTAATTTGTCTACATATACTTCAAATCTTTCAAAATTTTCAGGATCTACAATTCTAGCTCCTTGTAAAGAAATTTCATAAGCTTTTGCATCATTCATAATTTGATCAGGATTTCCAACCAAAATAGGTTGTGCTACCTTTTCTTTTAAAATTTCTGCAACCGCTCTCAATACTCTTTCATCAAATGATTCTGGTAATACGATTCTTCGATTTGCTTGTAATGCTTTTTTTCGAACTTGTCCTAAAAAACTCATTTTCTCCACTCCTTACTCTTTGTTTAGTTTCATTAAATTTATCTGCTATTTGTCAATCATATATTAACAAATTTCACATACAATTACAATCTTTTTATTCAAATAATGCCGCAATAAAATCTTTTTTTGAGAATTTTCTTAAATCTTCTATTTTTTCTCCTACTCCGATAAAACGAATTGGTTTTTTCAAGAGTTCAGATAAACTAAATACAATTCCACCTTTTGCCGTTCCATCTAATTTTGTAATAATAAATCCTGTTAAATGCGTTACCTCATTAAATTCTCTCGCTTGATTCAGTGCATTTTGTCCTGTTGTTCCATCAATCACTAAAAGAGATTCGTAATGTCTCTCCCCTATTTTTTTACGAACAACATTATTGATTTTTTCTAATTCTTTCATTAGATAAGCTTTGTTATGTAAACGCCCCGCTGTATCGATAATGGCAACATCAGCTCCTAATTCTTCTGCCTTAGTCAAAGTATCAAAAACCACCGAACCCGGATCTGCTCCTTCTTTTCCTTTTACGATTTCTGCCTCGGAACGCTTTGCCCATTCTTCTAATTGTTCCACAGCAGCAGCCCGGAAAGTATCTCCAGCTCCAAGTACTACTTTCTTTCCTTCTTTTTTCAATTTGGCAGCAATTTTTCCAATCGTTGTTGTTTTCCCAACTCCATTTACTCCTACAATGAGAATAACTTGTAGCTCATTTTCTTCTTTAGGAAACTCCTCTTCGGATTCTATTAAATATTCTTCCATTACAGTTTTTAACACAGGATATACTTCTTCCGGATTTTGAACTTCTTGTTTTTTTACCGCTTTTTCCAAGTCAGTTACAATTTTCTCCGTCATCTCTAAACCAATGTCCGATTGAATTAAAAGTTCTTCTAATTCTTCGTACATTTCCTCATCGATAATGCTTCTAGAGGAAAATAAAGATTTCATTTTCGAAAATAATCCCTCTCTTGTTTTGAATAATTTTTCATGTAAAGAAGCAAAAATTCCTTTTGGTCTTTCTTCTTCCTTGTTTTTTTCTTCCAGAATTTCTATTTCTTCTTGCTCTTCTTCTTTTTTACCGAATAACTTTTTCCAAAATGCCATTTTAATCACCTATTTTTTCTAAAATTGCTCGAACTGCTAATATCCCCATGACAGCAGCAATATTTAATCCGCTTCCGTACCCCGAACTATCCCCTGCTGCATATAAGCCTTTCACAGAAGTTTGCATATTTTCATCAATATCTAATCTTGTACTTCTAAATTTAATCTCCGGAAAATATAGCAATAAATCTCCGGAAGCAAAACCTGGAGTAATTTTATCATGTACTTCAATGAATTCCATAATATTATCCAGAATTCTCTTTGGACAAGCCAAAGAAATATCTCCCGGAATATAATCTTCCGTCGTAGGTACAATATTTAATCTTGTCATACTTTCTTCTGTGGAACGCTTTCCTTGTTTTAAATCTCGATAGGATTGCACTAACAATTTTCCTCCTGTTAACATAGCTGACATTCGAGCAATGGCAGTTGCATACTCAAACGGTTCTTTGAAGGGTTCTGTAAAATGTTTTGTACATAACAAGGCTAAGTTTGTATTTTCTGATTTTCTATCTTTGAAAGCATGCCCATTGGCTAGGATAACATCATCTCCATACTTTTCTGCTGCAATAAATCCTCCCGGATTGCTACAAAAAGTTCTCATCTTATCTCCATACGTCTTAGAGTAATAAATCATCTTTGCTTCGTAGAAATTTTCATTGATATCTCTCATCACAAGATTTGGAATTTCAGCCCGAACTCCAATATCAATGGCTCCTACTTGGTAAGAAATTTTATGTTTATTCGCAAATTTCATCATCTTTGCAGCACCACTTCGCCCCATAGCAACTACAACGTTTTTCGCATAATATTCTTCGATTTCTTTATTTCTCTCTACGATAGCACCTTGAATTTCATTATTTTCCACAAGCAAGTCAGTAATTTTAGCATCAACAATAAAATCCACATTTTTTTCTACTAAAAACTCTAACATCTTTTGATACAGTTTTCGAGAACCATCTGTTCCTAAGTGCATGGTTGGAGTATCTACTAATTGTACTTCATTTTCAATACATTTTCTTTTAATCTCTTCCATCACTTTATTGTACTTTAATCCTGCCGGCTCTTCCTGAAAACCAAAATCTCGATAAATAGAAACGACATAATCAATCGTATCATTGACAATTTTCTTTCCTACAACTGTATGAACATCTCCCCCAACTCGATAATCCATATTAAATTTAGAATCTGAAAAAGCTCCGGCTCCGCTGACTCCATAAATAATGGCACAAGTTGGACAATTCACACAGTATCCCAATTTTTCTTTCGGACAAATTCTCTTATCTAACATTTTCCCACGATCAATAATTGCAATTTTTAAATTCGGATTTTTCTTAGCTGCTTCATAAGCACCAAATACTCCCGACTGTCCTCCACCCAAAAATAAAATATCGTACTCTTTCTTCATAACTTTCCTTTCTTTCCGTTCTATCTTTTACATAACATGCCAATCAATTTTCTGATGAAAACAATCAAAATCTAAATTAGCACGAATTTCGCCTGTTTTTGGGTTGTAATTCCAGCCACCATCATCCGTAACTTCTTTAAAATCTTCTGTTATGTGTACTTCATTATTTTCCTTACTATCTCCACGAGATCTTGTCCCATCTAAATCTGTTTTCCCATAAATTTCCATAAATTTCTCATCTTGCACTAAATTTTCTGGATAAATTTTATACTCTTGATAATATTGTTCTAACGAAACTCTAAGATGTTTTAAAGACAAGGCGGTTTGCTCTGCATTTTCCATTTCTGTCAAACTATCCGGTCGACTCATCAAAGCAATTCCTATAATAATTGCTGCTAAAACTGCAATAATTCCTCTCAAAACGATACCCTCCTTGGATGAATAAAGGCTTTTCGAATCACAATATCTCCACCTTCTGGATATTCTACTTCAATGTGTAAAGGACCTCTTTTTACAGATAACCATGCAAAACCTTTCCATACCAACTCTTCACCAGCTGCAATCGTGAATATCTCTTTACAAAACTTTTGTTTCTTTTTCAAATGTAAACAATTTTCATTTTCTTTTTGTAAACTTGCCTTTTCTAAACTGGTTTCATGAAACTGTACTCCCTGAGAAGCATACAAGCTAAAAATTGGTCTTTGTTCCTCTTCATTTAACACTCGTAATTTCACAAATTCACCCAATACAATACAACGATCTTTCTCTAATTTAAAAGTTTTTCTTGAAATTTCTGTTGACGGAATCACTCGCAACTGATCTTCTTCTATCATTAAATCTGAAAACCTTCCTTCCGGAATCAGTCCCGGAGTATCAATCAAACAAAGCTTTGTCCCCAATATTTCATTCATAGTACTAAGCAAAGTTGTTCCGGGATATTTAGAAACTGTCACTCGATTTTTCCCTAATAGGCGATTGATAACGCTAGATTTTCCTACATTGGTGACTCCCAAAACCAAGACTTCTACCCCATTTGGATAAAAATGTTGAATCTTTCGCAACACTCCATTCATTCCATAATTATTCTTACAACTTACGATGGCAATGTCCAAAGGAGAAATCCCCTCAGATGCCAGTCTTCCTTTTACCCAATTTGCTACTTCCGATGGATGTTTTTCTCCAGGAATTAAATCGACCTTATTGATAACAACGATGGAGTCCATTTCTCGTAAAATATCCAAAATATCATCTTGAAAAGAACCCTCAAAATCAATAATATCAAAAACAGCTAAAGCCAATCGCTTTGGAGAAACCCATTGTTGTAACTCTTTTTGATAATCCTCTCGACTTAAAAAGCTGGAAGAATGCTCTCCATAATGCGATACTCGAAAACATCTTTGACAATAAAGTTCTTCTTTTCCATTGATATCCTTTGGAGTATAGCCATCTTTTTTACTATCTGTATTTTGTAAAGGAATCCCACATCCAATACATTTTTTCCCCATTCTTTCACTTCCTTTATTTATATGTTTCATAACGTTGTAATAGTTCGCCTTGCTCCAAACCTAATAAATACTGTAATTCAGATTTTGGCATTCCTGCTCTCAATAATGTAATTGCAAAAGTATGGCGAAAACTATAAATTGTCATATTTTCTAATCCTGAAATTTTCTCTCGATATTTCTTGAAGATATTTCGTAAAGTCTTTTCAGAAAAATCCCAAATACGTCCTTCTTTCATTCCTTTTTCTTCACAATAATTCCAAAGAGCTTCCTTCGCCCTATGGCTAAAAAAAACAGTTCTGCTTTCCTTTTTCTGAAAAAAATAAATCTCTTGTTTTTCCCACTGAATTTGTAAATATGTCAAAGATAAAAATTCCTTAGGCTTCATTCCTGTTGAATATAATAATTCAAAAATTGCTTTATCTCGAAGATTATTTTCAAAGATTCTACGAAATTGCTCCCATACATCTTTTTCAAAAAATAAAATAGTATCTTCTTCCTTTCGAACTTTTGTAAAGTAAAGAGAGAAGTCTTCTTGCACAATATTTTCTTCTTTTAAAAAACGAAGAAAGACCTTAATAGAAGAAATTTTTCTCTGTATCGTATTGCTTGCATGCTTTTCTTGTAAATGAAAAAAATAGCTTTTCAGAGTCAAGACTGTCAGTTCTCCATCTTGATATTCTTCCATATAGTTTAAAAATTGTTCCAAATCTTTTTGGATGGCACGAAGACTATTCTGACTTAATCCACGTTGCAATTCCAAATGATGAATATACTTTTGTTTCCATAAAATAAACTCTTTCATAACATTCCTCAATTTATTTTATTATAACATTTTTATCTTATTTTTCAAATACTCGATTGCTATTCTTGACATTTCTAAATATCTTTCTTTTTTATCTCGGATTCTCTTTCCCTCTAAAGAACGAATAATTCCAAAATTAGGTCCCATCGGTTGAAACTTTTTCTTTTCTTCGGTAATATATCGAATCAAAGCTCCAATCGCTGTGACATCTTCCAAAATAAAAGGCTCTTTTCCTTGAAGTTTATTTGCAATGTTAATCGCTGCCATACATCCCGTTGCCATAGCTGCTACATAACCTTCTCCACCCGTAATTTGTCCTGCAAAATAAAGATTATTTTGAGTCTTTAATGATAAATCTTTCTCCAATAATTTTGTAGAATTGATAAAAGTATTTCGATGCATCACTCCATATCGAATAAATTCTGCCTGTTTCAAAGCAGGAATCATAGAAAATACTCTTTTTTGTTCTCCCCATTTCAAATTAGTTTGAAAGCCTACCATATTATATAACTTTCCATCTTTGTCATCTTGACGCAGTTGTACAACAGCGTGATCCATTCTATCTGTTTTAGGATTGATCAAACCCTTTGGTTTTAAAGGTCCAAATAAAAGACTTTTTTCTCCGGACATCGCTATCTTTTCTACTGGCATACAAGCATCAAATAACTTTTCTTCTTCAAATTTTTTCAGAGGAGCTCTTTCCGCGTGAATCAACTCCGTATAAAAAGCTTCATATTCTTCTCTTGTCATAGGACAATTGATATATTCCCCTTCTCCTTTTCCGTAACGAGATTGAAAATAAGCAGAGTTCATATCAATGGACTCTAAACTCACAATCGGAGCTGCTGCATCATAAAAATATAAAGACTCTTCTCCTGTCAATGTCAATAGTTCTGTAAATAAAGCATCTGAAGTCAAAGGTCCACTCGCAATTAACACGTATTGATCTTTGGGAATTTCTTTAAATTCTTCCTCTACAATCGTAATATTTTCCATATTTCTAAGAATTCGAGTTATCTTTTCTGAAAATCCATGACGATCCACTGCTAAAGCTTGTCCCGCAGGTACTTTTGTTTCATCGGCCACTCGAACTAACAAAGAATCCAAGAGACGTAATTCCTCCTTCATCAAACCAGAAGCATTTCCCAAATGATCCCCTCCTAAAGAATTACTACATACTAATTCTGCAAAATAATCATAATGATGAGCTTCTGTTTTTTTCTGTTGTTTCATTTCGTAAAGTCGAACTGGAATTCCTCTTTTGGCTAATTGATAAGTTGCTTCTGATCCTGCTAAACCAGCACCTACTACAATGACTTCTTTTTTCATACTTTCTTATATTCCTCTCTTCTATTTCTTCTCAATTTTTCGAATATTTTTACAGTCAGGATAACCAGTACAAGATAAGAATCTTCCCCATCTTCCACGATTTACTTTAAATGGTTTCCCACATTTTTCACAAACTCCTGCTTCCCGAATCAAAGCTTCTTCTTCCTCTTTAATTGCTCTTATTCTTTGTGCAAATTGGTAGACTCCATCCAAAATTTCAATCTTTCCTGCTTTTAAATCTTTTCGAATTTCTGCCGGCAAAGCCTCTCGCAAGGAATCTTCTTTGAAATTTTCACTTTCTAAGTAACTTCCGAATCTTCCTTCTTTTAACAAATAATAAGCTCCGGATTCTGTTTTTACATCCGTTCTATGCCCTGCTTTCTTTTTTAGGCTTTCTTCCAAAGCATCTTTTACAAAAATTTTTCCTTGTTTCCATTGTTCCATAGAAATATTTATATTTTTTAAGGAAATTTTCGTATCATCATTTTCCACAGGACTCGCTAAATATCTTCCAAAACGTCCTGTTTTTGCAATCATATAATCTTTACCATTTGCACACAATACATCAGAAAGAATAATTTTTTCTGTTTCCGCTTGTACTGCTTCTCGGCAAGCATCCATCTCTTCCTTCAATCCATCATAAAAACGATGTAGTAAGGAAATCCAATCTTCTGTTCCCTCTTCCACTCCATCTAGTTCATTTTCTAATTCTGCTGTGAATTTGACATTCATAATTTTAGAAAAATATTTTTCTAGCTGTGCCTTCACCTCATAACCAATTTCTGTTGGAATAAAGCTTCGTTTTTCCATAACAATATATTCTCTTTTTTTCAAAGTTTCAATAATGCTCGCATAGGTTGAAGGCCTTCCAATCCCCTCTGTTTCCAACATTTTTACTAAAGAGGATTCTGTCAGTCTTGCCGGCGGTTTTGTCATATCTTCTTTCATCTCTAATTTAGAAAGTTCCAACAAATCTCCTACTTCAATTTTTGGAAAATCTTCCAAATTCAATTCTTCTTCCTCTTTAAAAACTTTATAATATCCATCAAATAAAATCTTATTCATACTTCCACGGAATTGTACTTCTTCCTGAGCACACACAATTTCAAATTGTTCATATTTCATAGAAGCCAGTTCAGAAATCAAAAATCGTTCCCAAATCAGTTTATACAGCTTTGCTTGATCTTTGTCTAAGACTTTTTCCAAAATTTCCGGAGTCAAATAAACATCTGTCGGTCGAATAGCCTCATGGGCATCTTGAATTTTTTGTTTACTTTCCTTCTTTTCTTTCACATCACTCACATATTCTTTCCCAAAAGTTTCTATCACATAGCTTTTTGCCATCTCTTTCGCTTCTTGAGAAATTCTGGTAGAGTCTGTTCTCATATAGGTAATCAGTCCTTTATGACTTCCATTAATATCAATTCCTTCATATAATTTTTGTGCCAGACTCATCGTTCTACTTGCTGAAAATCCTAAATAAGAAGAAGCTAATTGTTGTAAAGTACTTGTTTTCAAAGCTAAAGGTGGTCGCTTACTTTTTTTAGAAATTTTGGCTTCTAGAACTTGAAATTTTTGTTTTTGTAGAGTTTGTACTCTTTTTACTATTTCATAATTTTTAATTTTATCTACTTTTTTCCCATCTATTTTATAAAGAGGCCAAAGCCATCGTTCGTCAAATTGCCCTTTAATATCCCAGTATTTTTCCGGAATAAATTTTTGAATCTTATCTTCTAAATCACAAATCAATTTTAAAGCAACAGATTGTACCCTACCAGCACTCGTATTTGGAGAAATTAACTTCCATAAAAAAGGGCTAATTTCATACCCAACCAAACGATCCAAAACCCTTCTTGCCTGCTGAGCATTTACCTTATTTTCATCGATTGCTTTTGGATTCTTCACTGCTTCTCGAATAGCCCTTTCAGTAATTTCATGAAATTCAATTCGATTTTTTTCTTCTTTATTTAACTTCAAAGCATTTGCAATATGCCAAGCAATCGCTTCCCCTTCACGATCCGGATCCGAAGCTAAGTATACTTTGTTTGCATTTTTTGCCTGCATCTTTAATTTTTTAACAACCTCTCCTTTTCCTTTAATCGTAGAGTAGGAAGTTTTAAAATCATTGTCTACATCTACACCCATTTTAGTCTTTGGAAGATCACAAATATGACCAAAAGAGGCAATGACTTCAT
>QWCD01027760.1_pt1 | contig 12202 bp, 9 predicted proteins | sample 1972461 | NCBI WGS metagenome assembly QWCD01 (sample SAMN09866717, study PRJNA288562) | Human vaginal metagenome isolate term4_vaginal, whole genome shotgun... | isolation source: vagina | host: Homo sapiens | place: USA: California | reverse complement strand
GTAGAAGGCAACGACGTACACACTAAGGTTGTTGTTGCTGGCCCAGTTTCTAGCCACAAGGGCATTAACCTTCCAGGCGTTGCCGTTTCTCTTCCAGCATTGACCGAAAAGGATGAGTCTGATCTTCGTTGGGCTATTCGCACGGGTGCAGACATTATTGCAATGTCGTTCGTGCGTTTTGCTACCGATATTGATCGCGCTCACGAAATCATGGACGAAGAAGGCCGCCGCATTCCAATCGTTGCAAAGATTGAGAAGCCACAGGCTGTTGCAAACTTGGAAGAGATTGTTAAGACCTTTGATGGCATTATGGTTGCTCGTGGAGATATGGCAGTGGAGATGCCACTTGAGCAGGTTCCACTCGTTACCAAGCGCTGCATTGAGCTTTCTCGCCAATACGCAAAGCCAGTAATCGTTGCTACTGAAGTTCTTGGATCAATGGTTAACTCTCCAGTTCCAACTCGTGCAGAGGCTTCTGATTGCGCTAACGCTGTTCTTGACGGCGCCGATGCAACTATGACATCTAACGAGACCGCAGTCGGCAAGTATCCAGCAGTTACCGTTCAGACCATGTCTCGTATTTCTCAATACGCGACTGAAAATGGCTATGATCGCATTCCATCTGTGGAGCTTGACATGTCTAGCACGGGTGCAGTTTCTTCTGCAGCTGTTGACTTGGCGGACAAGCTTAACGCTAAGGCGATTGTTGCTTACACTCAGACTGGTCGCACTGTGCATCGCATTTCTCGCGAGCGTCCAGCTGCTCCAATCTATGGCTTGACCAACAATGAGCACACTTATCACTGGTTGGCTTTGAGCTGGGGCACTGAAGGCTTCTTGATTAGCGAGGACTACCACGATATGAACCGTCACGATCTTATGATCTTCACCGACAAGGTTCTTCGTGAAGCTGGCAAGGTTGAAGACGGAGACAAGATTGTTGTTTTGAGCACTGCTCAGGGTGAGCGCCAGGCTGGTCGTACCGACTCTATTTACGTTCACACCGTTGGTGCTTGCGATTAATCGCTAGTTGATTGCTAGTTAATCGTTAGTTTTTTTAAACGCGCATCCTTTTGGGTGCGCGTTTTCGTTTAGCATGAATCTGGTGATTTCTCACGCTACGATTTAAACTCGAAGTCGTCTATTCCCGCGTTTGTTTACCATTTGAGCCAAAAAGGGAACAAACGCAGTAATGAAAACGCTACGAGGATTAAGTGTGTCGTTTGTGTATCGTACAAAATCGCGTGAGAGTGATGGGGAAGATAACAAAAACGCCACTTAGAATGTAAGCGGCGTTGTGCACGTGCCCCCGGTGAGACTCGAACTCACACTGCACAGATTTTGAGGCTGTTTCCTCTACCAATTGGGATACAGGGGCATCTTAAATTATCCGCGTTTTAACGCGACTTGACGACTATACCACATTTTGTAGAGTAATCAAATATACCGCGTGTTGCGTGTAAGAAAGCTAGTTGCGTGCGTGCGGAAGAATCGCAAGCAACCGCTCGCTAAAAACCCAAAGTAAAATGCAATAAATCAAAACGGAATCAAAACGGAATCAAATATTACAAATAAGAATAAAATCAGAATCAAAACAGAATACAAATCCCACAAATCAGAAATATTAATTTGCAAATTATTTAAGATTGGGTGTGTTGATGTAAGAATTTTGGTATAATTGCAACTTGCGCCTCTGTAGCTCAATGGATAGAGCAACGGCCTTCTAATCCGTTGGTTGCGCGTTCGAATCGCGTCGGGGGCACTTTGCTTTGCTCTTATGTTTGTGTTGAAAAATCTTTCGGCACGTATTATGCAAAATAAGGAGCGCGTGTGGAAAATCATAATGTAGCCGCAGCAATAATTCTGGCAGCAGGTGATGGGACGCGCATGCGTTCAACAACGCCGAAAGTGTTGCACAAGTTTGCGGGAAAAACGTTCTTAAATCGCGTAATGGACGCAATGGCAGGCGTAAACCCTAAGGAACTTGCTGTTGTAGTGCACGCTCAAGCGCAACGAGTTTCGGCCGCTGCACAAAGCTACAACAACGCTGTGCGGATTGTAAATCAAGACGATAAGCCTGGAACTGGCAGGGCTGTGCAGTGCGCAATGCAAGATCTTAACGAATCTTCAAAGCAGCAATATGGCAGTGCACTTAAAGGTTCTGTGGTAATCGCGGCAAGTGATATGCCACTTTTAGATACGCAAACATTGCAATCGTTAATCGATTTTCACAATAATCAAGGAAACGCGGCAACTGTTTTAACTGCTGTTTTAGACGATGCCACTGGCTACGGGCGAATTGTGCGCGGCGAAAATGGCGATGTTCTGCGAATTGTTGAGCACAAAGACGCTAATGCAGAAGAGCTTGCGATTAAGGAAGTGAACACATCTGTGTATGTGTTCGATGCAAAAGTACTTAGCGATGCTATAGAAAACCTTGATTCAAAGAACGCTCAAGGCGAGTTTTACTTAACAGATGCGCTAGAGCACGCTCGCGCAATGGGGCGTGTTGGAGCAATGGCGGCAGCAGACTCGTTGAGCGTGGAAGGTGTAAATACGCGCGTTCAGTTATCTGCGCTTGCAAAAGCATATAACAAGCGCGTTTGCGAAAAGTGGATGCTTGAAGGCGTGACTATTTTAGATCCAGATACTACGTGGATTGAAGACGATGTTGTTTTGCAAGAAGATGTTACGGTTCTTCCAGGCTGCTTCTTGCAAGGGCATACAACTGTTAAAAGCGGCGCTGTTGTAGGACCGTACACTACGCTTATTGATGCGCAAGTAGATGAAGACGCGGTTGTGGAGCGCTCGCGTGTGCAGGAATCGCATATTTGCCGCGCTGCAAACATTGGGCCGTGGACGTATTTGCGACCAGGAAATGTGCTTGGCGAGGAGAGTAAAGCTGGCGCGTTTGTGGAAATGAAGAAAGCGCATATTGGAAACGGCACTAAGGTTCCACATTTGAGCTACATGGGCGACGCTGATTTGGGTGAGCACACGAATATTGGCGGTGGCACGATTACAGCAAACTACGACGGCGTGCATAAGAATCACACGACTATTGGCTCTAACGCGCATGTTGGCGCAGGAAACCTGTTTGTAGCTCCCGTTACTGTTGGAGATGGAGTTACAACGGGTGCAGGATCTGTTGTGCGTCACGATGTTCCAGCGGATTCCATGGTGTATTCAGAAAATACGCAGCACGTTGTAGAAGGCTGGAAGCCAGCTTGGGAGCGTTAGTTCGATAGTTCGCTAGTTCGATAGTTAAGGAGAAACAATGGCAGCTTTAGAAAGCTCTGTTAACGCGATTAGGATTGCTGCGGCTGCAGCCGATAGGTTAAAAGCCACTAATATCCAAGCTTTTGACGTTAGCAATCTGCTTGGAATTACAGACGCAATGCTGGTTGTTTCTGCATCTAACGAGCGTCAAGTCTTAGCTGTTAGCGAAGAAATCGAAAAAGACTTGTACTTAAAAGACAATAAGCGTAAAGCTTTATCTCGAGAAGGCTTAGAACTAGCGCAGTGGATTTTGCTTGATTTTGGCGACTTTGTGGTTCATATTATGCACGAGGAAGCGCGCGAGTTTTATCGCCTTGAGCGCTTGTGGAATGATTGCCCTACAATTGATTTGCAACTTCCAGAGCATGATGAGAGCGATGCACATGGCGATGATGGCGATGATGTGCAAAATGGCGATCAAGAGTCTGAAAGGTAGCGCAAGATAATGGTGGATTTTGTTGAAAGCGCGACGCAAATTGCGCATAATGCAAATAAAAACAGCTCTCACGAGGGTATTGCGCGTTCTGTAATGCTTGTTCGCCACGGTCAGACGCCTTATAATGCTCAATTTAGACTTCAAGGCATGATTGATATTGCTTTAGATGAGTCTGGAATAGACCAGGTGACTCGCTCTGGCAAGGCTTTGCGCGTGCTATTTGGAGCTTCCGACTTAGAAGACCCAAAGAATCCAAATAGCCAGGAGCATGTGCGCATTACTCCAGAAGAAGCAGACGCGAGTTTTGTTGCAATTGTTTCGCCGCTTATTCGCGCTCAGCAAACGGCGCATGCTTTTGCAGATAAGATTGGTCTTAATGTTCACGTTGAAAATGGCGTGCGCGAGCGCTTTTTTGGCGAGTGGGAAGGCCTTAATCGCCAGCAAATTAGCGAAAAATGGCCTGAAGATTTTAAGTCATGGGTTGATGGCAAAGGTGGTGAACTCAACCACGGTGCAGAAACTAAGCAAGAAGTTGGCGATCGCGCGGCGAAAGCTGTTGAGGATTGGGCGCGCAAAACTGGCTCGGATCGCGATTTGCTAGTGTTTTCGCACGGCTCTTGCCTATCTCAAACTGTTCATAAGCTTCTTGGATTAGACAAGGTAGATCCTTCTTATAAGACGATTGGTGGAATGGGAAACGGTCGTTGGGCGCGTTTAATTCCAAGTCTTAACGCGGATGGTTCAATTCATTGGCGTTTGGATGCTTACGATCAAGGCCCTGCAGCCGACCCTACAAGTCAGCGTCTTATTCGCATTTGGGGAGCAGCTTAATCTGCGTAATCTCTCCTTTTTACCGCTTATATTTCGAAAACTACCGTTTAGCGATTTTGTAAAGACAGACTATTTACAGTGCCGTATAGTCAAAATTACAAAACAAAAAGCTAGCAAACGCTAAGAAAAGTTAGCAAAGCTAGCAAAAGCTAACGGTAGTATACGGAAGGGAGGCTTGATGAAAGTAACAATTGCTATTGTGCCGCCAGAAGAGGAGCAGAACGCTCAATTGTCAGTTCACAATATTGACGATAATCTTAAACGCATTATAGCCAATTTGCAAAGCATTGATTCTAAAAATGCAAAAGCAAGTAACACTGAAAATAATACTGTAAATGCGGAAAATAGCAACAATAATTCATTTATATATGGTTATATTAACGATTCGATTATTGTTATGCACGAGCCAGATGTGATTATGATTTGCGTAGAAAATTCGCGCGTAATCATCCACAGTGATAAAGGCGAGTGCGTTTCTTACAAGCGCCTAATGGATTTTGACAATCCGCAATTCGCGTCGTTTGTGCGCATATCTAAATCCGCAATCGTGAACTTGAATCGCATTGTTCGAGTAGATCCAGGATTCGGCGGAAGTATGAGCGTAAAAATGGACGACGGAAGCGTTGAGTGGATTAGTCGCAGATGCTTAGCAGGATTCAAAAAGCGCTTAGGAATGTAGTTTTAAGCGTAGTCAAATATAAAACTATCAAAAATTTTAATACTAATTTTTTAATACTTAAAAAGGAAATGATTATTATGGAAAAGCAAGTTACAACTTTAGGCAAAACAATGGCAAAAAACATTGTCAAAGGCATTGGCATAGGGTGCACTATTTTTACTGCAATCAGTTTTGTATCTAGCCTGTTAGCGCATAGCGCAGTTGGAAACAGAATTGCATCTTATGCTGTAGCATCGTTTGTTATAGGCATAGGCTATGGAGTGTTCGCTATTTTTTGGTCGAATGAGCGTATGTCAAATCTCGCAAAATTCGTTTTTGCGCTAGTTCCACCAATTGCTATTCAATTTATTGTATCGGTGATTGTTGGGTGGATTTCATTCAAAGATGGGCCAGCTGTGATTTGCGGATGGATTGTATTCACTGTTATTTTCCCGATTGCGATTGCTGCAATAATTTATTACTTCGAGAAGAAGAAAGCGGAAGAAATGAACGCTAGGTTGCAAGCATTGCGTAAAGAAAACAAGTAAATTAGTGACAATTAAATAATCAAATAAAAATTAATCAAATAAAAATTGAGTGGTGTTCATCTTCGCCATTGAGGACGAACGCCACTCGATATTGTATTCCGCGTATTAGAGACCTAAAAATTCGGCGTTTTGTTAGATTTTTACTAAAAATTAGTATTTTGACTAATCTTTAGTAATTGTCTTTCCAGCATTAGCTCCAGAAGTCAAATCCTGAATCTCATTAATCTCCATAACAGGAACGGCAGCAGGCTTCTTTGTGCCCTTTTCTTCGGCAACGCGAACTTGCTCATTGTAAATCGCGTCATCCGTGTGAAGCGTAACAGTTCCGCGGAAGCGATAGCCCTTCTTTTCTGCCAAATTTGCAACCGCTACAACCAACTGGCTGCCATCTTGCAAGTTCTTAAAATGCTGACCTGCAGTGCGCTCGTGGTAAGCAAGGTGATTATCGTCTAGAACAAACATTGACATCTTTGGTCCAAGATCAAGCTCTCCATCTTTGCTAATCGTTGCAATCCAAGCCAAATTGTTCTCAATAAAAGTCTTCATATCTTCACTAAGAGTCGCCATGTTGAGTCCTTTCTTCAACTGATTATTTTGCAATCGCGCAATCATATGATTATGATTCAATCACATCTAAGATTACGCGCAATCCTGCATATAAATGCTTAAAATTCGACAAGTTTTTGCAAAAACGCCTAAACTTGTGACATAAATCACCAATTGCACAAAGTGCAAACGTAATTTTCCGCACTTTGTACCATATTTGACCTAAATCACGTACAAAAAGCGGAAAATCGCTAACGCGCTACGCTTTAAGCGAAAAGGCAGGTCGTCGCGCAAGAAAAATCTCGAATCTCGGTGATAAAAACCACGCAAAAGTCCTAGCATGTAAGAGGGCTGGGTGATTCTTGGTCGAACAATATAAGAGCGGCAGCCGATACCAAATAATCCAATGATCAACCACTACAAACAAACCTCAACACAAAAACAAAATCAAAGACAAAACGGAACAACCGCAACTCTAGACTACACGTAATAGGCGGAGCGTTGTGAGACAAGGATTAGCCAGCCCTCTCACAATAGTAAACAGAGAATACCGTTCGCGCGGTCTAAGCGCGCTCACGTCTTCGCTTGCGTTGAAAGCACACTGTGCTTTCAACCTTAAGCAAGCTCAGCGCTCCGAATTACCTTTTCGCGCTACGCTTTAAGCGAAAAGGCAGGTCGTCGCGCATCAATCATTAATCGTAAATATTAAGGTAAAGTCGCAGTGTGTACAACCAATTCAGTTGTCAATTAGGAAATTTTCCGAAGGAACGCCGATAGGTTGTACTTTTCTTGTTTTTGTGGCTATTCTATAAAGTTTATAAGGCAATTTAGCTACCTTAAAGAAAAATTTAATGTTATAGACTTGTGATTTGCAAGAAATTGAGGGGAGTGACATGAGTGAAATAAATAGCGCGGTTCAACCAAGACAGAACAATCGAATTAACGTAAACTTCGCGCGAATCATGTTGCTCTTATGCGCCGCAATTTGGGGCGGAAGTTACGTCTCATCTAAATACGCTCTAGAGGTATTCCCACCTCAATGGCTTATGGGAGTTCGCATGCTTGGAGCGTGCATAATAATGGGCGCAGTCTTCTTTAAAACAATCCGCAAAAATTTTACTAAAAAGCTAATAATTCCTTCGCTTTTAACAGGTGTTACATACTACGCATCTTTAGTTACTCAAACAGAAGGATTAAGGTGGATAGACCCAGGTAGAAGTGCTTTTCTTACAGCCGCCTACTGTGTTATAGCGCCATTTTCAGCTTGGATGATTATTAGAAAAAAGCCAACGCTTTTAGGAATTATTGCAGCTCTAACATGCGTTGTGGGCGTTGGATTCGTTGCATTAAAGCCAGGATCTCTTGTTCTTACACTTTCTCACGGAGATGTTTTAACTCTTATTTGCGCGGCTGTTTTTGCGTTTAACTTAACATACTTAGCGTATTATTCTAGACAATACAATCCCGTTGCTTTAACATTCGGTCAGTTTAGTGTTTCTGGAGTTCTATTTTTGTGCGGAGCTGCAGTAAGTGAGCCTTTGCCTAATTTTAATGCCGAAGATAATTGGATAACTATTACGAACATGTTCTATCTTATAGTGATAGTAACTGTTCTTGCGCAAATCATTCAAAATTATACTCTGATTTATCTTTCAACAGCTAACGCTTCCGTGATTATGTGCACAGAATGCTTATTTACATTGCTATTTTCTAGCATTCTATACAACGAGCGCGTAACAAGCGTTGCTTTTATTGGCTTTGCATTGATTTTTGCTGCGATTCTGCTTGCAAGTTTGGCAGAACATATTGAGCTTATAAAAATCAAAAATAAGCAGAAAATTTCTGAAACAGAGTCTAAAGTTGCATCTGCAGCAGCATCTACAATTTAAATAGTTGTCAATTTAAATAGTTGTCAATAATTGTCAATTTGAATAGTAGTAAATAATAATTTTGTAAGGTGGTACTTGTGAAGAACTTCTTCAAAGGAATATCGTTTACGCAAGTGCTGGCTGGTTCTTTAGCAGCTGTTACAGCATTCCTTCTATCGTCAAAAATCGGTATAGCAGGATCAGTAATTGGTGTTGCAATAGGTTCGATTGTGTCTGCTGTAGCATCGCAACTTTATCAAAATGTTATTCACGCGTCTTCAAAAAAGATCCAGTCTTCTTCTGCATTAAAATCAGTTTCAAGCCATTATGCAGATGATGACACTAAAGTTGTAAATAATGCACGATTTATTGCATTAGAGGATGATATGCCAGAAGAATATGAGGTTCATGAAGCGAACGAACCTCGCAGAATAAAAACAGTTAGAAAAGTTATGGCTACTGCCTCTGGGCAAAATACTGATAATAGCGTTGATAACACAAGCATTATGGAATTGTCTTCATTAAGAAAGATGAAAGAAGAAGATAATTCGCTTTCGGAAGGAGATTCGGATTCTCTGCTTACGCTAACCGACGCAAAGCGTAGATTAGGCAACAATAGTGATTATGACTATGCAAAGCAGAAAAAATACGTGGATGATGAGTCAAGGTACAAACGACTTACTATTTTAGTTGCTGTTCTTAGCGCTCTTGCTGCGGTGATTATTACTGCTGGCATGGTTCTGTTGTTTACGCAAGGAAAAGGCACTGATAATTTAAACAATTTACCGCAGAATCCTGCGCAAAATAACAATCAGACTAATAGGGGAAATCAGACTCCTGAAAATGGTGAGAATAATCGTATTCAAAATCAGAATCAAGATTCAGGCAACTATTCTAAATCTAATGAAGACAATAAGAATGATGAGAATGGTTCGGATAAAAAACCGTCTGATAAAAAAGATGCGAATAATCATGAAGGAAACTCTTTAGATGATAAAAACTCTTCGAATAGTGGTGATTCAAAGGGTGCGGATGGATTAAACAATTCTGGATCTGACTCAAAATCTAGCGGATCTAAGGGTGATTCTTCACAAAACACAGATTCTGGATCGGCTTCGTCTCCTTCATCTCCTTCTTATTCTTCACCTAATGGTGCAGATGGTGGTACTTCTGTACAGCAGGGAGAATCTGGATCGCAACAATCATCGGGTAGTGGCGAATAATAGTTTTATGCGGCAAGAAATCCATATTTTTACAACAAAAATTGAGGAGTTTACGACACGCCGAGTTTGGTTGGTAGCAAAATCTGTTGTATCCTATCAAAGGTTCGTTTGAGCCGCACAATTAAAAACGGGGCTATGGCGCAGCTGGTAGCGCATCTCCATGGCATGGAGGGGGTCGGGGGTTCGAATCCCCCTAGCTCCACAATTTGAAACGTCACTTCTAAGCGAGGTGGCGTTTTTTGTTATATTTCGATACGTATCCTATATACTTATAAGTCCTAGGTGCATAAACTTTATCGCATAAAATTTATATGCCGTAAATTGTTAAACAAAAGTCGAAAGTAAAAAGTCGAAACTAAAAACTAAAAGTCAAAAATAGAAAATAGAAAATAAAAGATAGAAAATCGGAGGGAAGATTTACATCATGCTAAGACGCTCTTGGAAAACAGTATGCAAAATAGCCAATAATGAGCGTACATCTGGGTTAATTATGCTCGGATTTGCTTTAGCTGGATTAATGCTTGCAAATTTGCCATTTACGTCTCCGATTTTTGAAGCTGTTTCTCACACTCAAATAGGAATTCCGTACACAAATATTCACATGTCGATTAGCCACTGGGTTCAAGACGGCTTGTTAACTATTTTCTTTCTTACAGTTGGTTTAGACTTAAAACACGAGCTTATTGCAGGATCGCTTAGAGACCCTCGCGCGGCAGCAATGCCAATGATTTGCGCGATTGGAGGTATGGTTGTTCCTCCTATTCTTTTTGCGGGAACTGTTACAATATTCTCGGAGTTGCACGCTGGTCAAGAGATTATGCGACTTACTTCTGGAGCGCTTCCGTCTTTAGACATGGTTCGCGCTGGCTGGGCTATTCCTACGGCAACAGATATAGCATTCTCGCTGGCTGTTCTTGCGCTTTTTGCTAAAACGCTTCCTAAAGCCTTGCGCGCATTTTTAATGACTCTGGCTACAGTAGACGATCTTCTTGGAATCGCATTAATCGCATTGTTCTTCTCTTCGCTTAACGCATGGTATTGGTTTGTGGGCGTTGTTTTATGCGGATTAGTATGGACTATGCTTGTGCGATTAAAGCGCGTTCCATGGCCTGTTGTGGCTCTTGTTGGCTTGCTTGCGTGGGTTATGATGTATCAAGCTGGCGTTCACCCAACTCTTGCAGGCGTAATGGTTGGTTTGCTAACTCCTGCGCATCTTGTTCACGGCGAAAAGTCGCTTAGGGCCGAAAGGTATCGCCAGAAAATTCAGCCTTTGTCTTCTTTGTTTGCGCTGCCAGTTTTTGCGCTTTTTGCAACTGGAGTTCATTTTGAAACATTGACTTGGCAGCTGTTCTTGTCTCCAATACTAATTGCGATTACGATTGCGCTAGTTGTTGGAAAGCCACTTGGAATTATGATTACAGCTTGGCTTGCTAAGAAAGTTATTGGCTTGCGCGTTCCAGACGATTTGCGCGTTCGCGACCTTTTGCCTACAGCATGCGCGTGCGGAATTGGCTTTACTGTGTCTTTGTTAATCGCTTCGCTTGCGTACAGCGACGCGGATCTTTCGGGCGAAGCGCGATTCGGCGTACTAGTGGCGTCTATTATTGCGGCTGCTGTTTCTGGATTCTTGCTTGCAAAGCAATCGAATCATATGGAAGAAGAATTAGACGATATTGAAGAGTGACTTTAATGCGTTTATTTAACGCGATTACAAGATGACTAGAAAGTGACTAGAAAGTTCTAAAGGTGACTTATGGTTTCTAATAATAATTTAGGTAATTTAGATAATTCTGGTAAATCTGATAATCCAGATAATTCTTGCGACTTGCGCGCGCAAAGCGAACAGAACTCACCTTGGAAAGACACTTATTACAGCGGTGCCGTAATGATGCGCGGGCCAATGATTCCTAAGGAAAGCACAACGGAAACGCTGTTGCAACACGATTTGCCTAATAGCGATTTGCATAATAATCATGCGTGGCAAGGCCTTGACCCTTGGCGAGTTCTTAGAATACAAGCCGAATTTATTGATGGTTTCGACGCTTTAGCAAAACTTGGATTAGCTGTTAGCGTGTTTGGTTCTGCTCGCATAAAGCCAGACGAGCCAGAATACAATAGCGCTCGCATAATGGGCAAAGAGCTTGTAAAACGCGGTTTTGCGGTGATTACGGGTGGCGGCCCTGGAATTATGGAAGCGGCAAATCGCGGAGCGGCAGAAGCTGGCGGAACAAGCGTGGGGCTAGGAATCGAATTGCCTCACGAGCAGGGCTTAAACAAATGGGTAAATCTTGGAATGCAATTCCGCTACTTTTTTGTTCGCAAAACAATGTTCCTAAAATATTCTTCGGGAATTATTGTGTGCCCAGGCGGTTTTGGCACAATGGACGAGCTTTTTGAGTCGCTTACGCTTGTTCAAACGCATAAGGTTTCTAAAATTCCTGTTGTTCTTTTTGGCAGCGAATATTGGAAAGGCCTTATGAATTGGATTGAAACTACAGTTAAAGAAAGAGGACTTATATCGTCTTTTGACCCTAGTTTGCTTGCGATTACAGACGACCCTCTAGAAGCTGTGCGAATCGCAACTGGAGACAAGTTTATTAACTAGTTTTGGCTAGTTTTGGCTAGTTTTGGCTAGTTTTGGCTAGTTTTGGCTAGTTTTGGCTAATTTTCCTTCATTTTGCGCTCGTTTATAAGCGTTGTAAGCTGCCAAATTTCTTCTCCAACGTCGATTCCGCGTGGGCATTGCCTGGAGCATGCTCGCACGGATTGGCACGCGCTTATGCCGTCGCTAGAATCCGCCAAGTCTAATCTTC
>QWCD01027777.1_pt1 | contig 12242 bp, 10 predicted proteins | sample 1972461 | NCBI WGS metagenome assembly QWCD01 (sample SAMN09866717, study PRJNA288562) | Human vaginal metagenome isolate term4_vaginal, whole genome shotgun... | isolation source: vagina | host: Homo sapiens | place: USA: California | reverse complement strand
TAAGCCAGCGTCTTCCTTAATATTTAGCGCAGAGTAGTCAATCCAATGATTAGTATAACCAATATTTGGTTCAAACTTGCTAAGCTTTTCCAAAGCCTTTGCTTTAGTTTCCTCGCCAAGCCAGCTGCTGTGAGAAATCGACTCGCGGTAAGCGTTAATAAGATTGTCAACTAAGCCTTGCATATACTTTTTAGAAGACTCAGGGAAGTGCAAGCGCACGTATTCTTTACCGACTTCCTCGCCGCAAGCATCGTCAACAACTCCGATTGCGCGCTTCCAGCGGTCGCGCGGCTTGGTGGCGCCGGAAAGAACTTTGCCGTAGAAGTCAAATCGCGCTTGTGCAAAATCCTCGCTTAACATGCTTGCCCAGCACAAAATCACGTGCACGCGTGCCCAAAGCTTTAGATCTTCTAAGTCGGCTTCTTGCCAAATCTTATTCAATCCTTCTATAAAGCTTGGCTCGTGAACTACTACTTTGCTAAAAGCTTTACGAAAATCTATTGGCTGATTCTTTGCTTCTTCGGAATCGTCGTAAGATTTTTGAGCAGCATCCAAGAAGGCGTCAAGATTTAACGCTTCAAGCGTTTTTGCCAAATCAGCATAATCGTAAGGATTATAAGTTTTTTGAGAATCGCGTGTTGCTACGTTATCCCAGTGGTTGCTTGCGATTTGTGTTTCAACCTTCAAGAAACGTTCCGATTGCTCTCTTGTAGTAGTGGCATCACCGTATCCAGCTAAGCGCAACAATGAAGCCACCATTTTTACGTATTCAGCGCGAATCGGAGCGTAATTATCTTCGCGATAGTATGCTTCGTCTGGCAAGCCCAATCCAGCCTGCTCAATGTGCATAATATTCGTCTTAGGGTCTTTAGGGTCTCCGCAGACGCCAAAAGCAAACATTGCATTAGGTCCGCCATATGGAGTAAGAGAAGCAATAGTGCGAACCAGGTCTTCCTTGCTGTTTGCCGCATCAACAGCGTCTAAATCGCTCTTAATTGGCGTAATTCCAGCTTTTTCAATAGATGCAGTATCCAAATAGTTGCGGTATAAGATTCGCGACTTTTTGGCTGGGCAATCCTCGCTTTCTAAAATATCTCGAATTTGCGTCTCTGCATCTTCTGCGAGCTTGTAGAAAGCACCATACATTGGTTTGTCTTCTGGAAGAGTGTAAGTGTCAATCCAAGGACCGTTTACGTAACGGAATAAATCGTCTTGTGGTCGAGTAACCGATGAGAAGGAAGCTGGGTCAAAATTTACAGCAGAAATTTCCTTCTGCGATTCCTTATTGTTATTAGCATTATTATTATCATTGTTATTAGGCATGTGCCTAGATTACAAGTATTAAGCGACATCATTAGCTAGTATTTTCGCTATATTTTGCGCTATTTTCGTGCCTGCGCGTTAGTCTTAAATCATGATTGAACTTAAAACTCCATCCGAGATTGAAGCTATGAAGCCTGCGGGTCGCTTCGTTGGTAGTATTCTTAAAGATTTACAAGCAATGACAAAAGTTGGAACAAATCTTCTTGAGATTGATGACTTTGTTCGTCAACGCATTATGAGCCGTAAAGGTGCGTCTTCTTGCTATGTTGACTACGCTCCTGATTTTGGAACTGGTCCTTTTGCGCACTACATTTGCACTTCTGTAAACGATGCTGTTCTTCACGGAGTTCCTTTTGATTACAACCTTAAAGACGGCGATTTGTTGACTCTTGACTTAGCGGTTAACGTTGACGGATGGGTTGGAGATTCTGCTATTAGTTTCGTGGTTGGAAAGCATGCGGATCCTGAAGATTTGCGCTTAATTAAGTGCACTGAGGAAGCACTTGAGGCTGGAATTAACATGGCTCAGCCTGGAAACCGTCTTGGAGACATTTCTGCAGCTGTTGGATGCGTTGCTCACGAGTATGGTTACAGCGTAAACCTTGAGTTTGGCGGTCACGGAGTCGGTCATATTATGCATGGTGATCCGCACGTTCCTAACGATGGCACTGCTCACCACGGCTACAAGCTTCGTCCAGGTCTTGTAATTGCAATTGAGCCATGGTTCTTAAAGACTACTGACGAAATTTACCAGGATCCTAAGGATGGTTGGACTCTTCGCTCTGCTGATGGTTCTCGCGGTGCACACACTGAGCATACGATTGCAATTACGGAAAACGGTCCTGAGATTTTGACCGTGCGCTAAACTTATAAATAGTTGATTTTGTAAGTATTTTGCGAGTAGTAATTGCGTAAAACAGGTATGTAAAGAGGTACTTTAAGTAAATGGCGGAATTTGATTTTTCCCAAGCATTAAATGATGTTGAAGCAAAGTATTCTTCGATTTCTAAAGCACTAGATGTCGATTCGTTGAAAGTTACGATTGCAGATTTAGAAAAGCAGGCTTCGGAGCCTGGACTTTGGGATGATTCTGAGCATGCGCAGCAGGTTACGAGTAAGCTTTCGGCAGCTCAGTCTCAATTAAAGCGTTTACAAGCCGTTGAGCAACGCATTGAAGATACTAAGACTTTGATTGAACTTGGTCAGGAAGAAGAGGATGCTGATTCTATGAGCGAGGCTCAAGAGGAGCTTGGCTCTATTGCTCACGAGTTGGACGATATGGAAGTTCAAACTCTTCTTGACGGCGAATATGATGCTCGTGCAGCGGTGGTGACAATCCGTTCTGGTGCGGGTGGTGTGGATGCTGCCGATTTTGCTCAAATGCTTCTTAGAATGTACTTGCGTTGGGCAGAGCGAAACGGCTATAAAACTAAGATGATGGATACGTCTTACGCAGAAGAAGCTGGTATTAAATCCGCCACTTTCCAAGTAGATGCCCCATATGCGTATGGTCGCCTTTCTGTAGAAGGAGGCACTCACAGAATGGTTCGTATTTCTCCATTCGACAATCAAGGCAGGCGTCAAACTGGCTTTAGTGCCGTGGAAGTAATTCCTCTTGTTGAAGCTACAGATCATATTGACATTCCAGATTCTGACATTCGTGTGGATACTTTCCAGGCGTCTGGCCCTGGCGGACAAGGCGTAAACACTACGTATTCCGCTGTGCGCATCACGCATTTGCCAACTGGTTTGGTTGTTTCAATGCAAGATGAGCGCAGCCAGATTCAGAACCGAGCTGCTGCAATGGCGGTTTTGCAATCGCGTTTACTTGTGTTAAAGCATGCCGAAGAAGCTGCTAAAAAGAAGGAGCTTGCTGGAGATATTAAGGCAAGTTGGGGAGACCAAATGCGCTCATACGTGCTTCACCCATACCAGATGGTTAAGGATTTGCGCACTGGCTACGAAACTTCGCAAACTCAGGCTGTTTTTGACGGCGATATTGACGGTTTTATTGAAGCTGGAATTCGATGGAGACACGAACAGAGAGTTGCAGCTAAAAAAGAAGCCGAGGAAAAGTCGCAAGCTTAGTCTGCACTAGGTAAAATTCAAGATAAAAGTCAGAATAAAAATCAAAAATAAAATATAAAATAGTTAAAAACAAAATTAAAGTATATCGTTCAATAGTTCGTAAAGGAAACTGCAGAATATGTCTCTGATTTCACTAGAACATGTGTCGAAGATTTATCCTAAGGGTACGCGCCCTGCTTTGGACGATATTTCTTTAGACGTTAATCGTGGCGACTTCGTGTTTCTCGTTGGTGCTTCCGGGTCCGGTAAAACAACGCTTTTGAGCTTGCTTTTGCGAGAAGAAGAAGCCACAAAGGGCGAGATTCACGTTGCTGGCAACGACTTGAGGCGCTTGGTAAATCGTCAGGTTCCACAGTATAGACGCACTCTCGGCTTTATTTTCCAGGATTATAAGCTGCTTAATAATAAAACCGTGTATCAAAATGTGGCTTTTGCACTAGAGGTTATTGGCACAAGCCGTTCTACGATTAAGTCGCTTGTTCCGCGAGTTTTGGAAACAGTTGGTTTAACTGGCAAAGAGAATAATTATCCGCATGAGCTTTCGGGTGGTGAGGCTCAGCGAGTTGCGATTGCTCGCGCGTACGTTAATCATCCGCAAATTCTTCTTGCAGACGAGCCTACTGGAAACTTGGATCCTACAACTTCTCTTGGAATTATGGAAGTTTTGGACGCTATTAATCGCACGGGCACTACGATTGTTATGGCTACGCATAACGAGGAGATTGTGAACTCAATGCGCAAGCGAGTTGTGGAGCTTCATGCTGGTCATATTGTGCGAGATGAGCGAGAAGGATCTTACGATTCTGCGCTTTACTTCCCAGATGCAGATGTTGAGCAAAAGTCGAAAGCTCAGCAGGCAGTTGAAGGCGATTCAGGTGTTCGTGCTGTGGCAGATTCTGGCTCTGATAACACTAGTTTTAACTCGTCTTCTGAAGATCCTAAAAATTACAGATTTATGTCTAAACGTGCAAAGCGTGCCGCTCAAGCAAAGCAGGCTATGGATGCTGTTGCGCAAACTTTGCAAAATGGTTCTGAAGATAATGAGGGTATTGCTCGACTTGCGCAATCTGTTCATTCAGGCAGAACGGGTAGATATGGTGAAGTTTTTCAGCCTTTAGAAACAACTATGACTTGGGGGCGTGGTCTTTCGATTCCACCAGCTCCTCCTGTGCAAAAGTCGAATGATGCTGAAGATAAGAACAATTCAGATTTTGCAGATTCTGGCGACTCTTCGGATTCTGGTGATTCTTTGGATTTGAGCGAGAATCAAAAAGATAAAAATAATACAGAAAATATTGTCGAAAACGATATTGAAAATTCTGGCGATAATTCTGTAGATAATTCTGGCAAAAACGTTGGCAATGCAGGCGAAAACTCAAGCGAAACTGGCGATTATACTGAATCTAAAGAATCCAATGAAAACAGTAAATCTGAAGCCAGTAAAAGCGAAAATCTTAAGAATGAAGGAGACGAGTAATGCGATTGCGGTTCATATTCTCAGAAACGTGGATTAGCTTGCGCAGAAACGTTTCTATGATTGTTTCGGTAATGCTCGTTACCTTCATATCGTTCTTGTTTATAGGCGCATCTGTTCTTATGCAAGCGCAAATCACAAAAGCCAAAGGCGATTGGTATGACAAGGTAGAAGTCGTAGCATGGCTTTGTCCAGACGGTACAAGTCAGTCAGCATCATGTGCTTCTGGAAAAGCTCCTACTAAAGAAGAAATTGTAAAATTAGAGAACATTATTAACCAAGAGTTAGGTGATGATGTTTCGAATATTACTTATGTTAGTAGAAGCGAATTTTACAAGAACACTTTTCTTAAGCAATATCCTAATGGCTTATACCAGGGTCGCACTTTAACAGCTGCCGATATGCAAGATTCTTTGCGACTAAAGCTTACAAATCCAACAAAATATCAGGTTGTTTCAGAAGTTCTTTCTGGCAGAAATGGTGTTGAGGAAGTAGTAGACCAAAGGCAGATTTTTGACCCAGTGTTTAGCGTTTTGAATCATGCTACGGCTGTGACTATTGTGCTTGCTGCAGTTATGGTTGTTGTTGCGATTATGCTAACCGGTACAACTATTCGCATGTCTGCAGCCTCTAGAAAACAAGAGACGGAGATTATGCGACTTGTGGGCGCGTCTAATTGGACTATTCGCATGCCGTTTATTTTAGAAGGTGCTTTTGCGTCCCTTATAGGATCTCTGCTATCTGGATGCGCGCTAAGCATTGTTGTTAAAGTGTTTATTACAGATTGGCTTGCACAAAACGTTCGTTGGATGCCATTTGTGAATCAGACAACTGTTTGGATGACAGTTCCAGTGTTGGTTCTTGGAGCTGTGCTACTTTCAATAGTCGCCTCCGCGGTTGCACTCAGAAGATATCTGCAAGCGTAAATATAAAAGCAAAATTTAAATTATCAATAAATTATGAACATTAAAAATCATAAATAAAAAATCATAAATAGAAAAATTTTATCGATAATAGAATTTTCAATGTATAATTCGCATTAGTTGTGTTTGAATTTTCTACTTGAAAGGGAAGTAAATATGGAAAGCAAGAAATGCCATGCAAAATATTGTAAGCGCACTGTTGCAAGCGCGATTGCAAGCAGCTTTCTTATGCTTTCCGCTGGTATTGCCTTATATGCTTACCAGCCACTACGCGCTGATGCAGTTACCATGCAAGATTACAACAGGAAAGTTCAAAGTAATGCTGCTCTTAAAAAGCGTCTTGCTGGAGTAAATAAACAGCTTGCTGATAAGATTCTAGAGCTCAATGATTTAAACGAACATCAAATCCCTAATCAAGTCCGTGCTGCTCAGCAAGCTCAGGAGCAAGCGCAACAAGCTATGAGCCTTGTTGAATCAACGAATCAGCGTTTGCAGTCTGCGCAAAAAGACAAACGCGATTTAGAAGAAAAAATCAAGCAGACTGGCGAAGATTTTGATGATGCAAAGGCTGCTGTAGCTCAACTTGCTCGCAAAAGTTTCCATGGCTCCAATGCTTCTAACGTAATGGCAATGGTGACTAATTCCACTACTACCGAGCAGTTTGTTGGAAAACTTCAGTCAGAGGCTGCTGTTGCACGTAGCGAAGCAAATGCTGCAAATGATGCTGCTGTGACTTTGAGTAATTCTATGAATAGACGTCAGCGCTTAGCTGCTATTGAAACAGAGATTCAAAAATTAAAAGCAAAAGCTGATTCTGAGGCGCAGAGTGCTCAGGCTGCGGCTCAGTCTGCCAGTGAAAAGCAGCGTTCTCTTCAGTCTTTAAGAGATCAGGGAACTATTCTAAGAAAGCAGTTAGAGAGTCAAAAGAATAGTCTTACTTCTCAAGATGCTCGCGAAGCTGCGGAAATAATTGCTTTGAAGTCACAAATTGACGCTCAAGCTAGGGCTTTAGCTGCTACGGCTGCAGCTCGCATGAATCCTAATAATGGTAATCGTCAACAGCTTAGAGGCGGCGGCAGTTGGAATACTCCTTCTTTGCCCTCGCTGCCGCTTTCTAATGGTGCCGCAAATGGTATGAATTACGCGGTTCCTGGGAATTGTCCTGCTGGTTCTGGCAATTGCTATGGTCATAATACTGGTAACACAGCTGGAGGTTCTGCCTATCCAGCTCGTCAATGCACACTTTGGGCGTATTTGCGCAGATCACAGCTTGGTCTTCCAGTAGGATCCTTTATGGGCAACGGTGCTGATTGGGCGAATTCTGGGCGTAGACTTGGGTATTTGGTTAACCACACTCCACACGTTGGTGCAGTTATGGTGTTTGCTAGAGGAGCTGCTGGATCAGATCCTACATATGGACATGTTGCTGTTGTTGAACGCGTAAATTCCGATGGCTCCGTGCTTATATCCGAAGGTGGCGTTGGATTTGCAACTTTCCCGTCTTATAGGACTATCAGCAATGCTGGCAGCTATGAGTATGTTCACTATTAATTTTTAATTTTTATGATTTGATTTAGGTATGATTCGATTTAGGTTGGTGTAGTTTGGATAAAAAACCTGGTTCAGATGGTACTTTAACTGTTGCAAGAAATAAAAAAGCAAATCACGACTATGCGATTGAAGATTGCTATGAAGCAGGTATTGCTCTTACTGGCACAGAGGTTAAGTCTTTGCGTGAAGGTCGCGCTTCTTTAGCTGAGGCGTTTGTGAATATTGATAGACGTGGTGAGATTTGGCTAGAAGGCGCAAATATTCCTGAATATTTAAATGGCACGTGGAATAATCATGCTCCTAAGCGCAAGCGTAAGTTACTTCTTCATGCGATTCAAATTGCTAAACTTTCTAGGCAAATTGAAGCTAAAGGTTATACCATTGTGCCTTTGAGGATTTATTTTAAAGGCAGCTACGCTAAAGTTGAGATTGCTTTGGCGCGAGGCAAAAAAGAGTACGATAAGCGTCAAGCGTTGCGCGAAGAACAAGATAAGCGAGAAGCGTTGCGCGCTATGCGATACAAGAATATGCAATCTAGGTGATTTGCTGCTTGTGATTGTATTGCGACACGCCGTATATTATTCATTTCTGTGAATAATATACGGTTTTTGATTTTGTAATTCGTTATTTTTTGCTGATTTTTAGCATATTTATGTATGGCAATTTATGAATATTCAGTTTTTGCATTTTGATAATCGCAATTTAGTAGCGTTATCGTGTATAGTTATGCATATCACTGTAAATTATAAGTTATTTATTCTTTAAATATTGAATAGGAGAAGGAAATGCTTAAGTCGGATAAGATTTTTAAGTCAATTAAGCCTATTGCAGCAATTGCAACTCTTGCATTAATTGGATGCACTTGCGCGTGCGGTCCAGCTGATTCTAAAGCAGCAGATCCAGATGTGGCGCGCAGCTACGATGTAAGCAAAGTTCAAAAAGATGAAGAGATTGCAAAGCTTGTTCCAGAAAGCGTTGCAAAAACTGGCGAATTAACAGTTGGTGTAAACGTTAGCTATGCTCCAGCAGAGTTCTTCGCTGCAGATGGCAAAACACCAGTCGGCTACGAAATCGACTTTTCTAAAGCTTTAGCAAAATTGATGGGCTTAAAAGCCAAGATTATGCACGCTCAATTCGATTCCATTATTCCAGCAATCGGAAGCAAATATAACGTTGGAATCTCAGGCTTTACCGTAAACGCTGAACGCATGAAGTCCGTTGATTTTGTAACGTACGCAAACGCCGGCTTATCTTTTGAAGTTCTCAAAGGAAACCCAACTAAAGTAGATACAAAGAATCTTTGCGGCAAAAAAGTTACATTAGAAACAGGCACTGTTGGCGAGCCAATCATGGAAGAAGCCAAAAAGCAATGCAAGGCAAATAACGATAAGCCACTAGAAATCATGAGCTTTAAAGAGCAGACAGATGCTACTACAGCATTACTCTCTGGTCGCGCAGACGTTATGTATGCTGACACTCCTGTAGCTGGTTATGCTGCAATAAAGAATGATGGAAAGCTAGAGATTCTTGAAAGCAGCAACGACGCGGAGCCAATGGGAGCGGCTGTTAAAAAGGGCGACGCTAAGATGCTAAAGCTCATTAAGGCTGCAATCGATAAGCTTATGAAGAATGGCGTTTACAAAGACATTCTAAAGAAGTGGGGTGTTGAAAACGTTGCCATTAAGGAAGCGCAAGTAAACCCAGAAGTATGATCTTAAATTTGGCGTGCGTTTGTAGCTGTTAGTATAGTGAAAACCGCACGCCTTATTTGTATTTAATATATTTGTGCATCGCAAGTGCGTTAATTACTAGTTAATAATCCGCTAGTTATTATTCGCATATGTGACAATTTAAAATGTTAATGGAGAAAATATGTTTAATAATGCGAGTAAGAAGCTTTCGCAAAACTCTGATGGTGATCGAATTCTACCAGTCAAAAAACCTGGACCAATCATAGCTGGCATAATCGTAGCTATAATTGCGTGCTCGCTGCTTTATTCTATAGTTACAAATCCGCGTTTTGAGTGGAATGTTGTAGGCATATATCTAATAAGCGACAATGTTCTTACAGGCATTGTTTGGACGCTAATACTCACATTCTTGTCTATGATTATTGCAATTGTTCTTGCTATAGGATTAGCAATGATGCGTAAGTCTGTAAACCCTGTTCTTCGAGCCGTAAGCTGGTTCTTTATTTGGTTCTTTAGGGGTACTCCAGTTTATACGCAGCTAGTATTTTGGGGAATGTTTGCTGTACTTGTTCCTAAGTTGAGTATGGGCATTCCATTTACATCCGTTGAGTTTTTCTCCATTGATTCCAACGTTGTTATGACTTCTTTAAACGCTGCAGTTATTGGATTGTCTCTTAATGAGGCTGCGTATTTGTCGGAGATTGTTCGTGCTGGTTTAGAAGCTGTGGATGCTGGTCAGGTTGAGGCGGCTCAAGCTCTTGGCATGGGCAGGTCTTTGACTATGCGCAGGGTTGTTTTGCCTCAGGCTATGCGTATTATCGTTCCACCTTTGGGCAATGAGACTATCGGTATGCTTAAAACTACGTCTTTGGTTTTAGCTGTGCCTTTTACCTTAGAACTTCAGTTTGCCACAAATGCTGTAGCAAATCGTATTTATAAGCCGATTCCGTTGCTTATAGTTGCTAGCATTTGGTATTTAATTATTACGTCTATTTTGATGGTTTTTCAAGTTATGTTAGAAAAGCATTTTGGTAAAGGATTCGAAGCAAAAGACATTGTAAACAATGCTCAAATTAACTCTAATGCTGCAAAACGTGGAGATAATGCGATTAAAGCGAATAGTGACGCTGTAAAGGGTCGCAATAATGCAACAATGTTAGGTTTTAACGCATAAACATATAACGCATAAACCGCGTCAAAATTACAAATTTTATATAATCGTAATTAGATTTGAGGAAAAATGACTGATATTTTAACGGTTGATACACAAAGCCAAAATGTTACTAAAAGTGATACTCCAGCAGTAGTCATAAAAGATTTACACAAGTCCTTCGGCAATCTTCAAGTCCTTAAGGGAGTTGACATGACTGTTAATCCAGGAAGTGTAACAGTCATACTTGGTCCTTCTGGAAGTGGAAAATCAACCCTATTGCGATTGATAAATCAGCTAGAAAAAATTACGTCTGGTAAAATCACAATTTATGGCGAGCGCATTGGCGTAAAAACCGTTATACATAATGGTAAAGAAGCATTGCAAGCGTTAAATGACAATGAAATTGCAGCGCAACGCGCAAAGCTTGGAATGGTGTTCCAACGTTTTAATTTGTTCCCACATATGACTGCTATTGAAAACGTTATGGAAGCGCCAGTTCATGTTTTACACATGGACAAAACCGCTGCACGCGATTTAGCAATTAAAGAACTTGAACGTGTTGGAATGGCAGATAGATTAGACCATTATCCTTCTCAGCTTTCGGGTGGTCAGCAGCAGCGAGTTGCCATTGCGCGTGCGCTTGCGATGAAACCAGAAATAATGCTTTTTGACGAGCCTACGTCTGCATTAGACCCAGAGCTGGTTGGTGAAGTGCTTAACGTTATGCGCGATTTAGCTAATGATGGAATGACAATGATTGTTGTAACTCACGAGATTGGCTTTGCGCGAGAAGTTGCAGATCAAGTTGTGTTCATGGATGGCGGGAAAGTTGTTGAATGTGGTACTTCAGGAATCATAGATTGCCCACAAACAGAAAGATTTAAAGATTTTCTACATCACGTTTTATAAGTGTTTTGCAAGTGTTTTGCAAGTGTTTTTCGCGTATTTTAATAAGATTTTTGCATATTTTCGACATGTGTAGAAACACGCACGCTTTATAACGTACAATAGAAAATTATGTGTGGCATTGTAGGATATGCAGGTTTTGGCACAGTTTGCGCAAAGCCTTTAGAAGTTTGCTTAAATGGGTTAGAACGCTTAGAATATCGCGGATATGATTCATCTGGAGTAGCTCTTGCTGCTCCAGGAATGGATTCTATATGCGTTCGCAAAAAAGCTGGTCGCTTAGCTGTTTTAAGAAAAGATATAGAAGCTGATCCAATGCCGGAAGCGAGTGTGGCAATAGGTCACACTCGATGGGCTACGAATGGCGCTCCTTGTGATTTAAACGCGCATCCGCATACTAGTGCCGATGGAAAAATCGCCCTTATTCACAACGGTATTATTGAGAACGCTATTAGTCTTAAAGAACAAATGCAAAAAGAAGGCATAGAGTTTTCGTCTCAAACAGATACGGAAGTTGCAGCAAAAGCGCTTGGAAAAATCGCGAATCAAATAATTGAAGAAACTGGTAAGCCAGATCTTTTTGAAGCAATAAGACGAGTTGCAAAAATTCTTAAAGGAGCTTTTACTCTACTTGCAGTAGACGTTAGACAGCCTAATATTGTTGCTGCTGTTCGTCACGATTCGCCGCTTGTAGTAGGTGTTTCAAATAACGAGTATTTTCTAGGCTCCGATGTTGCTGCTTTTGTTCAATACACAGATAAAGTGCTTGAAGTTGGTCAAGATCAAGCTGTTTTAATCGGAGATATAGAAGGAAACAAAAAAGCACAGCTTCGTCTTACTGATTTTGACGGCATACGAGATTAAAAACCCTAGTTGTTTTACAGTAGACTGGGATGCTTCTGCAGTAGAAAAAGGCGGATGGGATTCCTTTATGGATAAGGAAATCCACGAAGATCCACATGCCGTAGCTGATACTTTACGAGGACGATTCGACGCAAAAGGGAACATTATTCTTGACGAAGTTAGAATTAGTCAAGATATTTTGCGATCAATCGACAAGATAATAGTTGTGGCTTGTGGAACAGCAAGCTACGCTGGATTAGTTGCAAAATATGCGATTGAACATTGGGTGC
>QWCD01000330.1_pt1 | contig 12242 bp, 9 predicted proteins | sample 1972461 | NCBI WGS metagenome assembly QWCD01 (sample SAMN09866717, study PRJNA288562) | Human vaginal metagenome isolate term4_vaginal, whole genome shotgun... | isolation source: vagina | host: Homo sapiens | place: USA: California | reverse complement strand
ATAAATATCTCCATTATGCAGTGCCTCATCGTTTAAAGGATAATCTACCCCACCGGCCGGAATATGAATAGCATCCCAAGCATGACCATCCGTGCCAAAGTCACCGGCACAAAATCCAGATCCCTTAGAAACCTCTCCTACTACCGCAGCACATGCACCATCGCCGAAAAGAATACACGTTGCCCGATTTGACCAATCAATATGCTTTGTCAATATTTCCGAGGAAATTACTAAAACATGACGATACATTCCGGATTTGACAAAACCTTCAGCAATAGATAATCCATAAATAAATCCGGCGCATCCGCAAGAAATATCCATAGACCCTATCATCGGCAAATTCATCTTGCTCTGTACACGACACGCAGTACAAGGAATGGGATAATCAGGCGTCCCTGTCGCCACTAATATAAACTCAATATCACTTTTCTCCATTCCTACCATGTCTAATGCTTTTTCAGCAGCAGCTACTGCCATATCGGATGTATCTTCATTCTCTGCCACATGACGTTCACTAATACCGGTACGACTCAAAATCCATTCATTATTAGTATCCACTATTTGCGCTATATCATTATTTGTCATTACTTTTTTGGGTACATAACTTCCGGTTCCCAAAATACCTACTTGAATCATATTATCATCGCCTTTGTTGTCAACCACAATATTACTCTTTTATTTACATTTGTAACTTGAGTATGCAAAAGACACTAAATAACTGTCAATATTACTATATAAAAAAGATTCACAAATGCCTCCACATTTATGAATCCTTCTCCTCACCATCTATCCTTCTACATAGGATACTGCCGTTTCTATTACCTTTTTAAATGCCGATGGAATATCTGATTTTGATAACCCCTCACCCAGAGCTCTACCGGTAATGACTCCTTTATTTCCATAAAGCCATGCAAAATAATAAAATGTCAGTGCCCTTTTATCTCGTGCGGAAATATTATCTAATTTTCTTGATGAATACAATCGCTTATCCAAATTTAACTTTTGTGCTGCCTTTTTCACTAATGATGAATTTACAAAATCTGAAGTAGCTCCGGTAGCCAAAATAGCATCTCTCAAATACTTCACATGCCCATTTGATAAACAAGCTTTCACTACGTCCATTTCAAAACAAATATAGTCTGTGTAGAAAATATATTCAGTATGATTTTCTTCCATGACGTCTCTGTCATAAAGACATACCACCGGAATATGAAAACGACGAATTAACTGCGCTATTTTAATAATAGAACTCTCACCCCGAGCATTAATAAGGCAAATACCATGATAATCAAAATTAACCCCGATAGTACGTGCAAAATAAGGAAAAGAGCCATATTCAGTTTCTCCTTCTACCAAAATCGCACAACGGGAATAGAATGCCTCTTTCATTTCGGGAAAATGCATAATTAGATGTTTTTCTATTTCATTACCAAAATGAAAATCCGCTCCGCAAGCTACCTGTACTTTTCCCTCTTTGTTTCTATATAGTCGAACAATTTGTCTATAATCATTAACCAATGCATCTGTAGAATGTGTTACCACAAAAAGCTGACCATCAAGACCATCTACACCTAAAATATATTGAATCATTTGGCAAAAAACAGGCTCTCGATTATTTAATACTGATTGTAAAAATGCCAAAACAGCCCTTTGCAAATACGGATGCAAATGAAGTTCCGGCTCATCAATACTAATCGTTAGAGGGAAATATTTCTTGCCTTCCTTATTCACCACCACAATATCATCAAAAGAAACTGCCCGACTTTTCTTTTTTTCTGAAAGTCTTACCAATAAATGAGAAGCTATGGCAAATAGCAATTGCATCGTACTTCCAAATATCGGCGGTTTATCGGAGCGTCCAAAAATTAAGGACACAATCATATCAGCCGCCACTTCCGGCTCATCAGGAATATGGACTGAAATTTTTCTTTCCGCCAAAAGATTCCTAATATTTTTTACATGCTCTTCCATCGAAAAATAGGATTTATATATTTCTCGTGCTTTTTCCAATTCATCAGCAGTTACCAAGTTTCTCGGAATTTCTTCAATACTGTATTCCAAATAAAAGAGAGTTCGCATGTATTCCAAGGGTAAAACTTCATTCGTAGCAGAATGAAGCAATGTAGGTACCACTTCATGAATACTTTGCCGCAATTCAATACCCACCGTTTCCTGAATACCGATATCTTCTGCTGCTAATGTAAGAAAAACAGAAATAGGCTCACGAGGATTCAAAAAATCATCCTCCCGAAAACCATATCCGTGAGTAATAGTCTTCAGAAACTCAAGAAAATTAGATTTCCCGATATTGTTATCTCCCACTAAATAATTACTGCAACTATCAAAATGAAAAGTAACATCTTCAAAGGTACGATAATTTTTTATTCTTACTTCTGAGATATACATAATTTCACCTATCTTCTTACATACCCAAACAATTAATAAAAAATATAATTTCTCTTGTTTATAATAATTGCATATTCAAAAATACATTCCATTTTACAAACTATTTCCCACCGCGCCTCATTATTTACATCAACAAAATACTATCACAATCAACAAAAAACAGAGATAAAATAATTTATAACGATACTCCCTACCCTAACGATTGAATATAATTCTCCAACATATCTTGAAGCTTTTCATTAGATGAAAGCCCGGGTGCTAACGAAATAAATTTTAAATTGAAATCCTCATCACTGCCATCGGGTATTTCTTTTGGAAAAATAGCCCATACTTCTTTCACCGGTCGACTATTTCTCAAAGAGGTATTTTCATCCATTCCCTGATAATATTTCGTATTCATATCTCGATACGAATTAAATTGTGCCCGGATACCTGCGCTTCTTTCACTATCTCGCCAAAGAAAATAAATATCTCGATATTTAAAATCTGCTACCAACGAGCCATAGTATTCATTTTCTTTATAATAATCCATACGAAAATCCGGCCTACGATGAGTATTATTTGTATACAGTGGCTCCTTTTCCCGTGATGTTTCAGACGAACTTGCCGGCACTAATCCGTCATATACCAAGCGAATATGATCTTCTTTTCGACAAAGAATAATTTCTGTTCCAACATCTAATCCGGAAAGGCGGTACCGACCATTTTCTTCAATCACTGCAGGTCCTTGCTTAAATTCCCAATCTTTCGCATACAAGGCTTTAATAAATTGCAAGAAACACCAAAGCTCATATAATTTATCTGTTCTTTTCCATTGAAATTGATAAAAAGATGAAATAGATAAACTATCTTTCGGATGTTTTAGATTACGATATAAACGATAAATAACAGCATAACGCGGATCTCTAAAAACTATCATAGGAATGGTTTGCGGCATTGTCCCTTTTGTTTCCTGAAACCATGGAGCATCCGCCACCATACGAATCGCTCCTCGAAGAACCATTGCCCGTTTCCGATAATTTTCTAAATGTATCAGCGCCTTTTCTTCCCGACAAAACTCCGGAGACCTGCCATAAAGCTTCGTTGTCTCTCGCTTTTTCTCCAATCGACCGACATGACCATCTATTTTCTTCACAAAATGGGCCAAATTCCAATCCAATCGTTGCAAAATAGCTTTAGCAAAACGATTTTCTGCTACATCCCACGTTATTTTCGTCTTATTTACATACTGATAAGGAACCCCGCTTTTTTCTACTCGTACGCCACCATGCAAAATCTGTGTGTCCCTATTTCTATCAGACAAAATCCGTTCTTGCGATAAAATAAGCCGAGCATTTGCCGTATGAGATAACTCTGAAAGAACCTTCAGTACTCGCTCCGATTCATTATTAATCGTATAAAACCGAAGAAGCATATCTGACTCAAGGCCTAAAATATTTTCCATGGATTTAGAAATATGAATATTTGTTTTCATAAAATCAAACGAAATATGTCTTATTTCCTCTACCAATTCATCTCGCATATCTTGCCAACTTTGTTTTCCCATAAATTTAGGAGTAATTTCAAAGATGCCATACCATGTCTTACCGCCACCTGAAACTGTAATAACATAATATCCCGGTACCAAAGGAAAATCCTTTCCTTCAAAAAGAAGAAGCGGAGCATGCGACCGTCCCATAGGCTTAATATAAGATTCACCTTCTATTTTTTCTATTTTTGGAAGGGAAATTACATCTAACCCGTCCATAGTAAGACGAAAATCTGCCGGCGCATCAAAATAAACGGCAATATCTTGATTTTCCGGTGTACTAATTCCCGGTAGTATCCCCTCAAACACCTCTGTCTCATTCTCCGTAAATTGATTAAAAGAATGAGTTTTTCCGCCATCACTTCTGGTAATAAAATATAAAGAAAACGGACGTTTTTTCCCTCTATTCCTAACTTCATTATGTCGAATTACCGTCTGCGATAAAATTAAAGGTTCCGGCTCATTTCCCTGTTTCTTTTTATATCGTGTAATCATAAAGCTTCAATTCCTGTGCCTTTAGAGATAAAAGTTTCCGTGACTCTATAAAATCCGACAAATCCTTATACCGGTCAAAGACCTGCAACAAACTCCCTTCAGCCTCTCCCTGATCTGATACATGAATAAGTGCATGCAACTGCTGAGAAGAACCCCTAAGCTTTGTAAGTATACGCTGTACCATCTGACAATCAAGTCCCTCTTCGCGATCAAAATCGTAATCTGTAGGTATATTTTTCAAATAAGCATCAATCTGCCTTGCTACGCGGAAACCGATGCCACATTGAATATGACTTTCCTCAAATGCCCGATTCAAATCATCTAAAAACGCCAGTTCTCTATCAGTCAACTCTAAATTACCGTATACACGGAAAGTATCGAAAACAGAGGCTGATATTTCTTCTATCTCCGGCACTTTATCAATTTCTCCGCATCTCCACTCTGAAAAACGTTCCCGATGAAGAGTGAGTACATTAGCACGATCTAAAATTTTATCAGAAAAATGATATGTTGATTCATCAACATTTACTGTACCGACAAAAATCACATTCTTCCCCATGGAAATTTCCGCCGGATAAACTTGTCCATTATAAAGACGCCCTTGCAAGGTAGGATTATACAATCGTATTCGTGGCGTTCCTTCCTTTTCCAAGACAGAAATAAACTGCGCAAAATAATGCTCTGCCCGTGCTAAATTCATTTCATCAAAACAAATCATGTAAAGTTTATCTTGATGCTTTTCAGCATCCAAAAGGAGCTCTGAAATCCCCGTGTCAGCGGCACGATAAACCATTTGCGTCGTATCAGCATATCCTAAAATATCACTGTCATCCATCCATGAAGGACGAACCGGCACCATAAGCACTCGTTCAGGCAGAAGCCCCAATGCTTCGCCATACAAACGAACTAACTGTGATTTCCCCATCCCCGATAAACCTGCCAAAATAGTAAGCCGCGCAGATTTTACAGAAATATGGAAATTCAACAAATCCCTTTCATGATATAAAAGCCCCTTTGCTTTTGCCAATAAAGACAATCGATCCAGAAAAATATTTTCTGCATTATCAAATGATTCAAATACCGGCGTATCATCCAAAACATCAGATACTCCTTCGAGATTTTCCTTGTCTTCATCAAATTCCGTATGACCTATATTATCTATCACAACTGATTCATCAAACTTAATGCCATAAAGACTCAAAACATCTCCATCATTTGGTAATTCCTGAATATCAGAAATCAAATCTCCTAAGCTATCCTCAGATACAAACCACAGCGGAGAATGGCGGCAACGAACGACATGACTCTCTAAGAAATCATCAGAAAAATGAAGAACTTTATATCCGATACGACCGCTATTTTCTGTTGAAAAATAGGCTCCTCCTTCGCTTATTACTTCTTTATCAAAAGCATTGCCATCCAAAGGTGCAAATAATATTGCATCGCCTAAACGACCATCAAAATTATCCGTATATGCAATTACTGCATGAGGCGTAAACATGCTATTCCAATACTTCTTTGACAAACCGGGGATCGGTTTCCCTGTAAGAATATGACGGCAAAACTTATTGATATCACCACCAAACACCGGCGCGCCCACTTGCCCGAAAGCAGGCAAAGGAAGATACGCTGCATTTTGTTCCGGATAAGACCCCGGACTTTCTTTTTGTAAATCATCCAAAACAAAAAACTTATTATTTCTCATAGCCGGCGTGAATGTAACAAAAAAATCTCCCCATTCACTTTGTAAATAACGTAATGCTTCTTCATCATTATCAAAAGCATTAAAACCAAGCCCTATACGACTCATGAACCCGGTAAATCCATACTTTAAACTTTCTGAAAAATATGGTGGAAGTGAAGACACCGGATCGACAAAAAAACGATAATCCTTCATTCCTGCTTGCGGTGTAGATCCCTTGACCTCCATCCGCACCCGTCCAAGTACCTTTCCATCAGACGAGCGAAGAGACGAAAGAGAATTATCGCTCCAATTTCCTGACGTATTAAAATACGACATATATTACCTCTTTTCTGTTAAAATATCTGCACAATTGTGCTTAAACATTAAATGAATCATACGATTCACGGGAAAAATATTTTCCCAAACGGAATTTCCTTCCGCTAAATACTCCATGAGATCTCTCTCATGATATTTATATTTTAGCATATATAAGAAAAGAAATTCATATCTTTATAAACAAATATTAATTACCATTCCTTTACATGGCTTTTGGTTTCTTCCAACGTTTTTACCAATTTTTTAGCTTTTCCCGTCATAGCCTCCCATTTATCATCAGAAAGGCTCTTTATCTCATCACCATTTTGCAGATTCGCTCCATGTCCACCGGAAACTTTCAAATAGTAAGTTCCTAAGATTCCATCCTTTGCCACTGACACATCAGCATTCTTCGGAATATGCGCCTCTACTTTTGTTTCTACTTTCACTTTCGCTTGATGGTTTTCTAACTCTACAGACTTTACCGTTCCCACAGCCACCCCGGCATAACGAACCGGACTGCCACCGGAAAGCCCTTGAGATGATGATAAAAGAACTTGCCACGTAATCACCTTTGGTGAACCCCAAGAAAACTGATGAAAAGCATAAGAAAAAATAACCGCACAGATAATCAACCCCATACTCCACAAACCAACACGTACTTCTCGATTCATAAAAGACTCCTTTCTGCTATTTCCCATTATATGAAAAATACAGAAAAAGGGAAATATTATTATTCAATTCGTCTTGACACAAGAATTATTGAATACCCTAAAATGATTAAACCCCGATTACCTTTATTCAAGTTTGATGTTATTATGCTACATTTCTGCAATATCCCCAAATATAGACAAAAACCTTCATAAAAATAGTGTAACAGCCATAATAACTGCTACACTTAAAAAGTTACAATCAAACAAACTATTTTTAACTATATTTTATTTCGTTGCCAACTTCGCAATTTTGTTTCCCGCTTCCTTCATAATATCATAGTTGCTATCCATAGTAAGCAAAATCAATAAACGACTTTGTCCTTTATGGTCAATAAGATAAAATCGCAAATATAAAGGAATCGCAAAATTATCTACTGTCACAACCCCGCGAAGAGCAGAAGAGAAAATACGCGGACGTTCTTGCATTTTATGAAATTGTTCTACTTCAAAAATATCTGTGCTGACAAAATTATAAGGTAAATGTATATCCCCTTTTTTCAATTCTTTATTTCTTTTTTCAATAAACCCGGGTATAGCAGCATTAATCACATTCTGAATACCCAATAAATTCAAATTAAACTGATAAAGATTCTGACGAATAGGTTCACTAAAAGTAGCATCTTGTAAAATATTCTTTATGTCTTCTGCCGGAATATTAGGATTTACTTGACATTGAATAACTCCTGCCGCCGCTACTACTCCATTTTTTCTTACTAATAGTTCCCCAAATTTCTCATTAGGGCCTTTTCCCGGTGTTAAATAAAGCATATTTTTAGGGAGAGAAATCTCATGCAAGAATCCTTTCGTCTCCGAATCAAAAATAGCTGAAACATAAGCAGATACAATTCCTTCATTTCCAATATTTATCCCGATATCTGAAATGGCAAGCGGCAATTTTTCCGTTTCACTCTGCGTTGCTCCTACCGGTATGGCAATGGACAGTGCCAATAATGCCCCTATCATCACATTACGCATGATCTTCATTTTTATTACCTTTCAAACTCTCTTTCAATAGCTGATAAAAATATTTACCTGATGCCTGATTCGTCATCAGAATTGCATATCCTCGACTCTTTTCACCACGAAATTCAATAGTTTCTACAAACAGAGGCAAAAATAGAAAATCATTTTGTATTCCCATCTGTACACTTTTCGTCTGATGATAATGTCCATTCCCTTTATTTTTTATAACTTCTTTTTTCTCTTTACGTAGATAAACTTTTACTTGATGTGGTAAAACGTCTTTTTTATTTTTCCCGCCTTCAGCAAAAACCAATTCTTTCCCTTTCATAAATTTTCCGACCGGGTTATCTGTCTTTTTTAATTTTACACCAAGTCCATTGTCGATAAACAATTTCTTACGAGTATCTGCATATTCCCCCGGTAAAGAAAAAGTAACAATAAATCCTTGATGAAAGGTATTATCTTTCTTGGAACGAATTTGATATAGATGTACAGTTTTCATAATATCTTCCAGCAATTGTTCCACTTCTTTTGGATGCCTTTGAATATTTTCAGAAATAACTTGCTGTATAATCTTTTTCCACTGTCCGGTAACTTTCAATTGATCTATTTCTTTTGTCGCAAGTTTCCCTGAAACTGAATCACCGGTATCCCAAAGCTCCGTCGATTCTCCTAAATTTACCGTATCCCCTCCGGGAATGTCCAATTTATCTGCATATCCCACCGCAAAAGGGAAACATGTCAAACACATGGCCAACCCTATTTCTTTTAAATAATATTTCATATGTTTTCTCCTTTTAACTACTGATATTATAGCAAAAGCGAATTAAATATAAAAGAAATCACACTTATAACCACATAAAAAAGAGCCCTATCAAAAATTAGATTGCAGCATTTTTGATACGACTCTTTTCAATTATTTTATATTATTTCTTGCCTTTTTTAGCTTTTTTAGCATTTACTTTTTCTTTCAATTGTTTAGATACGCGCCAAGCCGGACTCTTAGATGCGGGAATCTTAATAGCCTGCTTAGTAGCCGGGTTATGGCCTTCACGAGCTTTACGCTGACGAATTTCAAATGTACCAAAACCAATAAGCTGAACCTTTTCTCCTTTAACAAGAGTTTTGGAAATAACATCAATGACTGCTTTAACAGCTTTTTCAGCATCTTTCTTAGTCATTTCTGCTTCTTGCGCTACTGCGCTGATGAGTTCTGTCTTGTTCATAACAAACATCCTCCTTAAATAACTATATGGGAAATTCCCTTGTAGTTCTGACGAGTTGATTACTCCGATTTTGCTTGTCGATGTAAAATCTTCTGCCATAGTTTTCTTTTACAGTTTTTATGAACTACTCATTAATAGCTCTGCTGTTTTACTTAGCAAAAGGACATACACCATAAGCTATACCGATGCAATGAAAACCCCAAATTTATTTCTTGTTTTAGCAAGACACGGACAAGCCCAAACAGAAATTCATCGGCATTTTCTTCCCCATCGTTTCCCGTCTTTATCTTTTTCAAGATATTCATTCGGGAATCTTTTAGGGCTTATTCACAATCAATAGAACCGTGAACACCGACAGAACTAACTTTCCTTTGAATTATACACGTAAAAAGCATACTTGGCAAGCATTTTGAAATATTATTCACCAAATTTCAGCGATTTTCAGCAACTTTTTTCTTTTCAACCACATTGATAAATGCATTTTAACTTCAAATTTTACCTACTCAACTAATATTTATCATCATATTTTTCGTATTTGATCACTGAAAAATTACTACTATTCATATAATTATTTTTTTACTTCCAAACAATGATAAAGAATCATTTCGAGAAAATCATCCCCGCATTTTTTTGATATAAACCCACCATTTATCCCTATATTATGGGCAATTTTGTAAACATTCCATATCATGGAAATCTACAATTTTTTTATAAATTTTCTTTAGATAAAATGCCCTATCTCTGTATATAATAAAATCCTGACTCCATCAATCATCAATCTGAGTCAGGATTTTTATTTAATAAGCTTAAAACTCTTTAGCGTCACGCTTAATATTCTTTCCCCTATCCATACATCTGTTATTAAATTTTTCTATTAGTTATACGAGAAAATTTTCTAATCCATATAATGCTACTCAAAAGGAATCCTTGTAAATATCCGTGTCTGTTAAATCACTTATTTTTCTTTATTCCGGTCAATGTATCTATCATCTGCGCCAATTTTATTCCGATTTTAGGAATAGTTCTTACATCATCACCAATTACTGCACGTACAAGTATAATAGCGATCACATAAACAATTCCCCCTGCCAAAATAGCAATCATGGTCGAAAGTGTATTTCCACACCAAATGCTCATTCCATTGTACACGCTCAATACCACAGCGCCCATGATTCCGGCAGCAATAAATAGTTTTACGGTATGTGTTATATCCATCATGTACCTTTTATATTTATAAAGAAATATTAAATTCAACAGTGCTGCTACACCAAAATCGGCATTAGTAGCCCACGCAGCTCCAATAACACCCCACGAAGGAAGTGCTGTAAGATTCCACGATAAAATAACTTTTACCGCCGCACTAATAACCATATTAATAAAAGGTATAGCCGTTTTCCCCATACCTTGCAAGACTCCGGTAGATACTTGCTGCACGCCTAAAAGGAATACGCCAAAACTCATAACGGCAATACATGGTCCCGCATCAGGTATTGCATAAAGCATAGCTGAAATAGGTGTCGCAATAACACACATACCGACAAACGAGGGAATCGTAATCAAATTAGCTAATCGCATAGCTGTATCCGTACGTTTAAGAATTGTATGCCCATTATGTTGTGCCACCGCTTCTGAGATAACCGGTACCAAACTGGCAGCCAATGATGCCGTTACAATCGTCGGCATATTAACTAACGCCGTTGCCATACCTGTCAAATAACCAAAAAGTGTAGTTGCTTCTTCTACGGAAAATCCGGCAACGCCCAATCGTCTTGGCACTATAAATAAATCAATACCGGATACAATAGGGAGCATAATATTGGCCAAGGAAACAGGAACAGCTAATATCATTAAACGTTTCAAAATAGCCCCAACACCCAAAGGTCTCATTTCGTTATTTTGTCTTACGGCTAATTCTCTTCGCCAACTCTTTGTCATAAAATAACAGGCGATGAGTATCAGAATTCCAAAAAGTGCTCCCGGTGCTGCACCCAACGTAGCACCTGCCGCTCCATATTCTAAACCGTAAGGCAATAAAATCACAGCTAAAGCAATCATTGTTACCACACGTACAACTTGCTCTACAATTTGAGAAATAGCGGTAGGTGTCATCATCTGAAGGCCTTGGAAATAGCCTCGGAGCGATGCCAACAGAGTAGCACAAAGAACCGCCGGCGATAAGGCAATAAGCGACCAATACGCCCTTTCATCAGTAACAATTCCCGATTGAACAAGCCATTCAGCGCCAAAATATAAAAGAACACTAAAGAACACCCCTGTAAGTGTCAATGCCGCCATAGATATATGAAATACTTTTTGTCCCCCACGATAATCATTTACGGCATTTCTTTCTGCTACCATAATAGATATTGCCACGGGAAGTCCTGCTGATGAAACAGCTAAGCATAACATGTAAATGGGATATGCCATTTGATACAAGCCAATCCCTTCACCACCCAAAAGACGCGATAAATAAATGCGACTAACCGCTCCTATGAATTTAACAATAATTCCGGCAACCGTTAATATGAGTGCTCCTTGAATAAAAGAATCTTTACGCACGTTTTTCTCCTAATTGATTTCTTTTGTTATTTCTTCCAATAATTCCGATATCCACTTAATCAAGCTTCCTGAGATATCAGCTTTTTTAATTCTAACACGAGCAGGAACCCCTGGCAAAAAATGAAGTTTGTCCATAAAATACGCCGGCAGCAAATTTAAGTTCCAATGCTGCATTGGTCGTTCATTTATCCATGAAATAAGAATCGTTTCTCTTTCATCAATAATACTACCGATTCCAAGGCGTTGTGCACGAATACGAATGCGTGCGCCGGCAAATAATTTTTCAACCGGCGATGTAGGAGTTCCAAATCGATCAATAACTTCATCAAGTAAATCTCTCAATTCTTCTTCTG
>QWCD01027792.1_pt1 | contig 12293 bp, 10 predicted proteins | sample 1972461 | NCBI WGS metagenome assembly QWCD01 (sample SAMN09866717, study PRJNA288562) | Human vaginal metagenome isolate term4_vaginal, whole genome shotgun... | isolation source: vagina | host: Homo sapiens | place: USA: California | reverse complement strand
ATACTGAACTTTCTAGCAGCATCCTTAGGGAAAACGTGAACATAAGCCATAATCATCAAAGTCATAACAATTGCTGCTGGAATATCGCAAACATAATTAAGACCAGGAATAGATGCGTTAAATTGCATTAAAGTTGCAGCCAAAGCGCCAATAATCGCACCTTGAATAACATTTGGACGAACCAGCAAAATCGCAAGGCAGAATGATGCGATTAAAAAGTTTGGTTTAATATTTCCAATTGAAAGCGCTTTTGCGACTGTAAAGTCAAGAATGCATCCTGCTGCAAAAAGAACAGCAACCAACACCAAAGACGTAACATCTAAAGCATGCTTTTTAATGCTTACAGCATTAATCATGCTACCTGCATGTCCATTAATTTCCTGATTCATAATCTTCTCCTTTATGTTGCGATAATCAAGTTTTAATTATCGACTTTTGTTATTTATATATGTTTTGATATTTATTTATATTGATTTAAATTAATTTGTTTAATTATTTTTCAATTCTGATTTACTTATGCAAAACGAGTCGAATTGGAGTGTAAAGAACTTCAACAACAACAGCATTAAACACAGCAGTTCCCAAGATGATTGGAAGCATAACAAGAACAGTGTTTGGAGAGTGAAGAATAAAGAAGGATGCGATTGTTGCAAAAATCATTCCAGAAATAACAGTTGCAACAAACGTAGAGATAAATGGGAACACACTGAACTTTCTAGCAGCATCCTTAGGAAAAGCTTTTAAGTATCCCATAAGCACTAACGTCATAATGATTGCTGCTGGAATATCGCAAGCGTATTCAAGACCAGGAATCGAAGTGTTAAATTGAATCAAAGTAGCAGCTAATGCGCCAATAATCGCACCTTGAATAACATTTGGACGAACAAGCAAAATAGACAAGCAGAACGATGCAATAACAAATTCTGGCTGAATATTTCCAATCGAAAGCGACTTTGCAACTGTAAAGTCAAGAATACATCCTGCTGCAAAAAGAACAGCCACCAACACCAAAGACGTAATATCTAAAGCATGCTTTTTAACATTTACACCTTTAAGTAAATCCGCAGCCTGATTAACACTAGATTCAGCAGAAGTAAATGAGGTTTCCTGCTTAGTTTCATTAATTTCCTGAGCCATGATTTTCTCCTTTTATGTAGATTTTTATGTTGATTGTTTTAAACAATTTTTTAATTGTTTTTTATGTTTATAGATTTGTTTTAGACGTAAAATTAATCCAAATAGATTTGGCTTTCTGGAGATATAAAAAAGACCTCCAGGTTTACCCTAGAGGTCTTTTACAAGCCTAAACAAGCAGCTTCTAAAACTTTAGAGTAAACTACGCCAAAGAGAAGTCTGCCACCACCACATACGAGCAGCATCAAAAGTATCGCGAGCTTGCAAAGCTAAACGCTTAATGTGATCAATCACAAATCCAAAATCGTAAATCGTAAAATTTACGATATCCGTTTGTGTTGTGTTTGATGCTAACACTATAAAAGTACAAATGCAAACAAAAATAAAAAATTAATGGAAAAATTTTATAAAATCCAAAACAATAATCTTCAATCATCCCCGAAATTTCAAGCGAAACAACGCAAAACGCGCGAAATAAAATATTACATAGCCAAACGTCATACACAAACGATATAGTCAAAGTCGGTTCGGGGTGCGTAAAAACGCTGAGATTACACCCGTTAAACCTGATCTAGGTAGTGCTAGCGAAGGGAAAATCATGGAAGAATTAAACGAATCAAATGCAAATATAGATACAAATATAGATACAAGTTTTAGCGTTCGCGCAAGAAGACGAATGTTTCTAAATGACGTTAGATCATGCATAGAAAGAGTGAGAGCAAAGAAGCCACTAACTCATTGCATAACAAACAATATTGTTCAAGAAATAACAGCAAATGTACTACTTTCCGCAGGAGCTACGCCAATAATGGTATGCGACCCAGATGAAGCAGCAGGCATTGCAAAAATAGCGTCAGGCGTTCTAGTAAATGTTGGAACATTCGAAGAGATAAAAGGCAAAGCCATACGCAAAGCAATAGAAACTTGCGAAGAAACACAAACTCCTTGGGTACTAGATCCAGTTGGAGTTGGAGTAGACGAATTAACCACTAGAACAAAATTTGTAAGAGAAATAGTAAAACGAAACCCAACAGTAATACGAGCGAACGCAAGCGAAATATTAGCTTTAGCTGGGCAAAACAGTCAGATGAAAGGCGTAGATGCGCAAGATCCAGTAAACTCCGCGCTAGAAGCAGCCAAAAAACTGGCAAAAGAATACGGATCTGTAATATCAATATCTGGAGAAAAAGACGCGGTATACGGTCACGGATGCCTAGTGCGAATAACTGGCGGACACAAGGCTATGACAAAAGTTGTAGGAACTGGGTGCGCTCTTGGATCATTAGTGGCGGCATATGTGGGTGCAAACCCAGAGCGCCCAGTGGCAGCAACAGTGGCTGCACACGTGCACGCTGCAGCAGCTGGAACGTGTGCAGCGAGACAAACAACCGCACCAGGAACATTCAGAACACTGTGGATCGATGCGCTGCAAACATTAAGCGTAAACAACATGTTTGAACTAACAAACATTGAGTTCAGCATAGAACCAACAGATTGGACACTTTACCTAGTAACAGATCCACGAATGGGAAACCGTAGCGAAGAACAAGTTGCAGTAGAATCCATAGATGGCGGAGTGACAGTAGTTCAATTGCGAGATAAATACTCCAACGATACTGAAATATCAGAAAAAGCCATAAAGTTACGCAAAACACTTATAAAAGCAAAACATGGAGATATACCGATTTTCATAGACGATCACGTTGACACCGCAGCAAAACTGGGATTCAACCTGCATATTGGTCAAAAAGACACGCCTTTCGTTACAGCACGTAAATCCATGCCAGCCGAATGGATGATTGGACTTTCTTGCGCAAGAGTAGACCTAATGGAAAAAGCATATAAAGAGTGCAAAGAGAACGATACTCCACTTCCTGATGTTATAGGAATCGGAGCTGCATTTGCCACAAATACTAAGGCGCATGATGTTCCTCCTCTTGGAGTTGAAGGCGTAAATGAAGTAGCAAAAGTAGCACACAGCATGGGTGTAAAAACTCTAGCGATTGGTGGAATACACGAAAACACCGTTTTTCCAATCAAAGACCTAAGCATTGATGGAGTATGCACTGTATCTGCTCTCATGTGCGCTGAAGATCCTAAAAAAGTAGCGAGCGATCTTAAAAGCGTAATAACTCGCTAAAGTATGCATTAAAGTCACAAAGATTGGCTAATAGCGTATACTTTCAATCCCTAGCAACGTGTATACTTTCACAAGTTGCGGGCTTGTAGCTCAGTGGATAGAGCGTCTGCCTCCGGAGCAGAAGGTCGTGGGTTCGAATYMCCGTAATATACAGCAGCGATTAAAGCGATAGCAGGAATAATTAAGCACCCAATCATAAACACATAATCGCGTTTATTCACATGGCTTATACGTGCATGAGATCTTGGGTTTTCTCCGCCAAATCCACGCGCTTCCATAGCCGTAGCCAAAGTTGTAGATCTTCGAATAGACAGCACCAAAAGAGCAAAAGCTTGAGGCATAAAAGCCTTAATCTTACTATCATCGCCAAGTCCGCGAGAACGCCTAGATGCGCTGAGAGCAGCCCAATCATCTTGAAGGACGCTAAACAATCGCATACCAGCTAATCCACCGTAAACAAACCTATCTGGCAATTTCATAACTTGACTAAAAGCATCAGCTAAATCAGTTGCATCAATGCCAATAACAGTAACAATAGCTGGAACACCGATAGCTAAAATTCTGATGAATGTTGCAATTGCAAGAGTTGTGGAATGATCACTTACATGAATAATTCCCCAATCAAACCATGTTGCTCCACCTGATTTACCATACAACCACACTGCTAATGCAGATCCAGGAGCCCCAACCCATACAGGCCAAGAAAGTTTAATAACTCGCAGAGGGTTCATTTTAACAACCCAAAGAATCACAAACTCCAAAACCAAAGCTATTGTTGCAGAAAGCCAGTCGAGAGTAAACAATAGCGGGACCGAAAGTAGGAAAGCTCCAAGCATCCTATACACAGGATTCAAAGATGCCAAGAATGGAGAATAACTTGATGCGCGAGCTGCCTCATCACGATGGTTCACATCGCTAACTTCTATTCGAGATATATTCGTTGCATCTGTTGACGAAGATAATGCTAAAGATTCTTGTGAATTATCTACATTTTCAGACTCATAAGATTCGTCATTAGTGGAATCCACATTAGTTTTAAGTTCCACTAAACGCGCTCCAAGCGCATCTACTAACTCTCTATCATGAGTAACAACAATAACACTAACTCCATCTGCGCGAAGGCTTGCAATGAGTTTTATAATTTGTAACCAAGTTTTACGATCCTGTCCAAAAGTCGGTTCATCTAAAATTAAAACTCTTGGAGCTGCAGCCAAAGATGCGGCAACAGTAAGTCTACGCTTTTCACCTCCAGATAAAGTGTATGGGTTTGCGTTAGCATATCTAGATAGGCGGAATCTATCTAATAAAGACTCTGCTTTAGTTTTAGCGTCTTCTTCACTCATTCCAGTTCTAATAGGACCTAGCATAACTTCTTCAAGAACAGTTCCACACGCAAACTGATGTTCTGGATTCTGGAAAACGTATGAAATTCTTTTAGCAAGATCAGTAGACTTCCATTTCATAGGATCGGTGCCACCAGCGCCTTCGCAAAGATCCTCACTAGCTACAACCTGACCTTCTAAAGCTGGAATTAATCCTGCCAAAGTTAGAGATAAAGTGGATTTTCCAGCACCGTTTGCTCCAACTAATGCTGTGATTTGTCCAGAATTAAATTTCAAATTTATATTTTTTGCTATTGGAGTACTCGTATGACTAATCGCAAGGTTTTCTGTTGATAGAACTACTCTTCCATCACCTTTTGCTGGATCGCAATCTGGTTCACCTTCAACATAAATCCTACCGATTTTGCAATCTTGCGGATCTTTATACTTGTCAGGAAGCCAAATCCCAAGGTTTTCAAAATCAAGATCGCTTCTACTGAACACTTCGTCTGGAGTTCCATCTGCAACAATAACTGTTTGCGCAAACTCGTCTCGCGCAATATCATCATCGTGAACATAATTATTCTCTTCAGTATTGTTCACAGAATTATCAAGACCAAGAACCACTACTCTATCAATCAAATCAATCCAAGGCTGCGCATGATGTTCTACAAGAACCATTGTTGCATTGGTATCGTCTAAAACTTTACCAACAGCTTTTACAATCTGATTAACACCATCTGGATCTAGATTCGCAGTAGGCTCATCTAAAAGAAGCACACTTGGCTTCATAGCCAATGCTCCAGCCAATGCCAGACGCTGCATTTGACCACCACTTAAATGGGCGGTAGAACGGTGTAACTGTAATCCTTCTAAACCTACTTCTTCAAGACTTTTATTAACAAGATCCCATATTTCTTTACGAGGAACATTCATATTTTCAGGACCGAAGGCGACGTTATCTCCTAAACGCTGAAAAATAGCTTGAGCCTCTGGATCTTGTAACACTAATCCTACTCGCCCACGCGCTTTATGAACTGGTAAATCATCTACGAATACTGAGCCTTCGCTTACACCGCCATCTTCATCTTCTACTAAAACATTCTTCTTCGAATCAGGCTTTGAATTATTTGAGCTAGATTTAACAATATCACTACCAATCAGCCCAGCAGCACCTTCAAGAATTGTGGATTTGCCTATGCCCGATGCACCAAGCAACAAAACTCTTTGCCCTGCTTCAATTGTTAGGTTCAACCCGCGTACAGCAAAATGTTTGCGAGAAGCATGACGATAACCCCAATTATCAAAACGTAGCTGAGCATTGCAGCTAGCCGATGGAAGGAATGTTTCGGCATCCTGCGTATTAGTTTTGTTCAAAACTGGCGTTTCAAATGCATCGGGCATAGCAAAATCCTTTATGGCAATGATTTTTATTTAATTATTTTCTATCTATTTTTTAATTTTTTCTTTTAGAATCATTTAGATCTGCTACGGACTTTTTAACGACCTAAAAATCCTAAAATGTCTTTATTACAAACACGTTTTTGACTTATCCTAATAACAAAACGTCATATCAGTGATTTACATCGCTGATTGCATTGCAATAAGACATTTTCTTTCGACATAGATATGTGCCTTACTGTTCTTTCACTACGACTTATGCGTTGGCTTAAATCGTAGGTCACCATTAAGGCACGGGAAAAACAGATCTCCGTGCGCCAGCATTACCTGGATTCACGTTCAAGCGGTTTCTCTCAGCTTTACAAATTAATGCAAAGCACCCGTGTCGTGTGAAGATTTTACGTCACTGCGTAGACTCGTATACAAACGCTAAAATTTTATATAGCGATTGTATACGAGTTGTTAAGTTTACTTAGTTAGACGATCTAAAAGCAAAGCTTCAGTTACGATATTCGATTTCAAGCCAGAAAGAGAAATCGACTCGTTAGGACTATGCGCATTAGACTTTGGATCTTCAGGTCCAGTCACCAAAACCTGAGCTTTAGGGAAAATTCGTTGCAATTCTGGAATAAATGGAATCGAACCACCTTCACCCTTATTAATAGGATCCACGCCAAAAGCATCCTTCATAGAAGCTAAAGCGTCCTTAGTTGCTACAGCATCAGGATCCATAGCCCAACCCATACCATTGTCAACTGGCTCTACAGTAACTTGCGCACCGAATGGGGCGTTTGCAACCAAAAAGTCGCTCAAAGCTTTTTGCGCTTCTTCTGGACGCTGGCAAGGCGCAGTTCTAAGCGAAAGTCGCAAGCGCGTTTCGTGAGCAATCACGTTAAAGCTTTCTTCTACAGGATGAGCATCCATACCAATAACAGTCAAGCTAGGCTTAGTCCACATGCGAGCAGCAAGAGAACCAGTACCAGCAAGCTTATAAGAATCCACTACTGAAGAATCTGCGCGAACTTGAGCCTCATCCAAATCACGTTGCAAACCACCAACAGGTTCCTGAGATTTAATTCCAGGAACATCCAAATCGCCTTCCTTGTTATAAAGAGAAGCAACAAGCATTGAAGCAATAGTATAAGCATCTAAAATTGGTCCGCCAAACTGTCCAGAATGAACCTGATGACCAAGAACCTTCACTTTGACGTCTACTGTAGTGTTTCCGCGCAAGCTAGTAGTAAGACTTGGAACATCTGCAGACCAATTTCCAGAGTCTGCAACAATAATAACGTCTGATTCAAACTCATCTTTATGAGCTTCGATGAATGGAATGAAACTTGGAGAGCCCATTTCCTCTTCACCTTCAATAAATACCTTAATATTTACGCCTAAATCTTCGCTTAAAGCGCGCAAAGCACCGTAGTGAATTGCAATTCCGCCGCCATCATCAGCACTACCGCGACCATACAAGCGACCATCTACTTCAGTTCCTTTGAAAGGATCAGTATTCCATTCGCTTGCATCTGGAACAGGCTGAACATCGTGATGAGCGTAAAGCAAAACAGTTGGAGCGTTAGGATCCACAATACGAGATCCAACTACTTCAAAAGCTCCAGGAGTACCATCCGGATTCTGAGACTGCTCAACGCGAGCATCTACACCCACTTCGCGCAAAACTTCAGCCACATACTCAGCCGAAGCACGCATATGATCTCCAGTAATGCCTTTAGCAGAAACAGCTCCTAAAGAGATCTTCTTATTTAATACGCTAATAACATCTTCCCAAGCGTTTTGCACGCGCGAACGCACATCATCAACCTCTAAACCAGCCATAAGTCCTCCAAAAAACAGTAGATTAGTAAAAACATTAGTTGAATTACTACTATCAGACTATTCATAACCAACGAAATTGCTCATAACGCGTCTAGTCTGTTGGGTAATCTGCAAACATGACATGGAATCCATTCGTAAAAAAAATCTGCTGATAATGGTGCACAAAATGGCAATCAATCAGCGACTAATGAAAATAGTGAAAATAAAATAGAAAATAAGGCAAAGACTCGCACAAAAAACGCTCCAACGCCGAAGCAAAGCGAAGCTACAGCGCAGAATCTTAGACCGTTAGTTCCAACGGATAGAAAAGCAAGCGCAAAGGCTGCGCGAGCCAGATTGCGCGAAAAAGAAAATGCTCAATACGATGCGATGAAAAATGGAGACTTAGCTCATATGCCAAAGTCAGAGCAGCTTCCATGGAGAGTTTATATTAGAGATTATGTAGATGCGCGTTTCAATATTGGCGAATTTTTTGTGCCGTTTGCAATCGTTATTATGCTCTGCATATTCTTAACTCAAAACTTCTTATCCACTAAATATATTGCTCTATATTTTGCTCTTGCGATTGTTCTTTACGCATATCTTTTTGCTGCAATTATTGACGTTATAATAATGTGGCGCAAGCTTCGTAAAGAGCTTGTTAAGCGATACGGCGAAGTTTCTGTTGGCAAAAGCTCTAGATCTGCTATGTATGCTTGCAGTCGAGCAATACAAATGCGCAGATGGAGACTCCCAAAGCCAAGTACGCCAAAGCGCGGTAATTGGCCTAAATAAATCGCTAGTATACTAACAAAGCTATGATTTATAGCATAAGCGTGTTTAGGGTATGATTACTAAGCAATAAAGCAACAAAATACAAAGCAATAAAACGCTAATATTATGTATTAGGGGATAAACGCAAATGGCAAACGATAAACCAAAAGGCATTAAGAAGCCAGGCATGATTTCACAAATTATGCGTATCTACAAGTACACGCATACAGACGATAAGCAGCTTCCACTTTGGCTTGGCTTAGCTTTTGTAGCTCCTGTTGTGCTGTGCATTGTAGCTGGTGTTATTCTTAGATGGTCCATTTTGACTTGGATTATGATGGTAATAACAGCACTTATGCTGGGTCTTTTACTGTTTACTGTTGTTCTCACTAAACGCGCAGATAAGGTTGGCTATGCAAGACTAGAAGGAAAGCCTGGAGCTGCGGCTGGCATTGTATCTGCTATTAACAAAGGCGGATTTACTTTCCCTCAACAACCTGTGTGGGTTGATCCTCGCACAAAAGATGCTATTTGGAGAGGAACTGGTTTTAACGGAATCTTCCTTGTTGGCGAAGGTAACTATGAGCGTTTAATCCAAGCTATGAATCGCCAAGAGCACGCGATTAAAAGTGTTACAGCAGGATCTAATATTCCTGTTTACCGCATTTGCGTCGGTAATGGTGAAAATCAAGTTAAACTTAGGGATCTAAGAAGTAAGGTTTTAAAAGCTAAAACTTTAATGCCTACAAATCACAAGTTTGCTTTGTTTAAGATGATTCACCCTAATCGTCGCTTCTTCCTCACTAAAACTGAGCTTGCAATTTTGAATGATCGTTTGCGTACGCTACAGGGCAAATCTGGGTTCGGTATTCCAAAAGGAATTGACCCAACTCATGCTCCTCGAGTAAGTCGCAGAGCTTTAAGAGGAAAATAAATCGTAGGTTTTATTTAAATAAAAGGCATAAAAATAAACCAGACGTTCCAATTGGTTCGTCTGGTTTTAATATATTTTAAGCGACTTTATATGACTTTACGCAATTATTATTCGCGCGTTATCTGCGACTCTACCCAATCCACAATGTAAGGAGCACACTCCTCCACTTGATCCATTGCAATCTCAAACTCTTTAGGACCTCCGTACCATGGGTCCGCCAAATCCAAAACAGCTTCGCGACCAACTTGTGGCTTTTCTAAAGACGGATCAAAAGACCTATACATGTGAACAAGACTACGCTTTTGTGGCGGAATAATCCTGAGCAAAGATTGCATATGCGAAGCAGTCATTGGAAGAAAAAGATTCGTCTCTTCTATTTCATCTCGCTCAATCCTATGCGCAAAATGGCTTAACGGCAAAGAATAACCCCTACTTTTAAGCTCTCTTTGCGCACGTCTATCAATCGGATTTCCGTATTCTTCGTCACTTACGCCACATGATTTTACAGCAACAACATCGCTTAATCCTCTAAGCTTAAACTCGTTACGCAAAACAATTTCTGCCATTGGCGATCTGCAAATATTCCCTGTACAAACCGTCATAACAACATACGGATGCTTAGCATCTACGTGAATTTTGTTTAAAGATTCCATACATATCCTTAATCTAGCTTATTTTTTAGCTTTAATTGGCTTATATACCATAAACTTGTATTTTGCGTCGAATTGTTTTGCACCAACTTTTATAGGCGATTCCTGCCAATCACCATCACGTGCAACTTTCCACAATCCATCATCTACAAGTTTCTGAATGTTAGGAGCAAACGTATCAGCTTCTACTCTAGTGTCAATTTGAGTTACATAGGCAGCGTCAACAATTTGCGACTCAATCACTTCTCTAAAAATTGCTCCGCCACCAATAATCCAAACTGCGCTACCATCTTTAGGCAAATCTGAAGAATCTACATGCTCAATAGGATTATCTTCAATCCATTTTTTTGCGTAACATATTGCTTCTTCAATGCTTGTAAAACTTTTTGCACCATCTGAATTAAAATCTGGATTCCTAGAAACAACGATATTTTCTCGCCCAGGAAGAGGACGGAACTTTTCTGGCATAGAATCCCAAGTTCCCCTACCCATTATTACTGGGCAAGAAATTGTCATGGCTTTAAAATAGCGCAAATCTGGGGAAAGTCTCCATGGCATACCACCATTTACACCCATTGCGCCTACGCGGCCTTCCAAATCGTATGCTTGCCCCCAAATTAAACGCACAGGAATATCGTTTGCCATAAAACTCCTAGTCAAAAACTCAAACTAATAAGCAACTAATAAATAAGATCACACAGCTACAGGAGCTTTAATCGTAGGATGATGCTTATAATCAACAACCTTAAAATCACTATAGTCGTAGCTAAAAATTGAATCAGCTTTACGAATCTCAAGCTGCGGATACGGGTACGGCTCACGCGAAAGCTGCTCAAGCACTTGCTCTACGTGATTATCGTAAATATGGCAATCGCCACCTGTCCACACGAACTCTCCTGGTTCCAATCCTGCTTGCTGAGCCATCATCATTGTTAAAAGCGAGTAAGAAGCAATGTTGAATGGCACGCCAAGGAACATATCGCAAGAACGCTGGTAAAGCTGGCAAGAAAGCTTGCCATCGGCAACATAGAACTGGAAAAGCGAGTGGCACGGAGGCAAAGCCATATTCTCTACTTCTGCAGGATTCCATGCGCTAACAATCATTCGACGAGAATCTGGATGATTCTTAATAAGATCCATAACGTTTGCAATCTGGTCGATTGTGCGATTTGGATTTTGCTCTGTTGGAGCTGGCCAGCTACGCCACTGAACGCCGTAAACAGGCCCTAAATCGCCATTTTCGTCTGCCCACTCATCCCAAATATGCACACCGTTTTCTTGCAACCAACGCACATTACTAGAGCCTTTAAGGAACCAAAGAAGCTCGTACGCAAGCCCCTTAAAGAACACGGTTTTTGTTGTTATAAGCGGGAAACTCTTGCTTAAGTCAAAGCGAATTTGCTGACCAAAAAGAGATATTGTTCCCGTACCAGTGCGATCTGATTTTAATGTGCCTTCCATAAAGATTTTTCTAACCAAATCCTCGTAAGGAGTAGGAATATTAGACACTGGTTTTTGCGGCACGCGCGCGCGCAAATTTGCAAGTTCTTGTTGAGTTAAAGCCATACGTTTATTCTATCATTAGCTAAATTCAACACTACCAATGCATGTGCAAATATACTGTGCATCTCTATATAATTGTTTTAGCTAAATACAACAAACGCAAAGGAGCAAAAATGGCTAGAAGAATATGGGTTGAGCGTTTAGAAGACGGCTCTTGGATTGCAAAAAGCGAAGACGGAGCAACACTAAAATTTGGCAAAGGCGAAGGGCAATTTTCTCCCGTAGAACTAATGCAAATAGCTCTAGCTGGTTGCACAGCTTTAAGCAGCCAATACGCTGTTGAGCATGCGATTGGAGAAGGAAAAGGCGCGCGCGTAGTTGTAAATGGCACTTACGACCCAGAAGAAGGAACTTACTTAAGATTCCAAGAAGACTTAACAGTAGACGCTACAAGCGCAAATCCTGCGCTAACTAACGAAGATGCACAAGCACTAAAAGAGCGTATGGAAAAGCATATTAGCAAGGGTTGCACAGTTAAGCACACTCTTGAGCGCGGAGCACTTGTACAAGTTAGCGTAAATATTCGGCATTAATGGGAAGATTTGCACCAGCGCTCTTAG
>QWCD01000324.1_pt1 | contig 12349 bp, 12 predicted proteins | sample 1972461 | NCBI WGS metagenome assembly QWCD01 (sample SAMN09866717, study PRJNA288562) | Human vaginal metagenome isolate term4_vaginal, whole genome shotgun... | isolation source: vagina | host: Homo sapiens | place: USA: California | reverse complement strand
TTTCATCTTCTCTTGAAACCATAGTTCCAATTGTTTCCAATCTCGTTTTCTACGGAATACCACTAATTCTTCATCCCATTTTCGATAAGAATCTGTTAACATCGCTTCTAAAAAATCTTCCTGAATATATTTTTGATACATCTCCTGTACCCCAATTTCTAAACGCTTTGAAAGCTCTTGAATTTCTCTTCTTTTCTCATTGACAGTCTCTTGTAAAGTATCCGGATCCTTTCGATGATCCACTAAAACTTGTCGTTGATCTTCAAAAATATGAATTTGTCGTTGATAAGCTCCTAAAATATTCTCTAAAAATTGTAAACATAATATTTTCTCATAATCTTTCGCAAAAGTTTTTAGCTTTTGTTCTAAGTTTATAAAATTTGATTTTTCTAAAAGAGCATTCATAAAAGCTTCTTTTTGCCCTTGGCATCGATACCATAAGACGGTTGCACTATCAAAATCTTCCTCTTCTATTTTTCTTGCAATTTCTATCTCCGACAAGTCTTGGCACTCATTCCAAAATAATTTCAATTTACTATCTAGGGCAATTATTTTCTCTGTGGCAATATAGTCTCCATATTTCGCCACTGCATCTTTTTCTAAACTTTCTCGATCTTTTTTCGATAAAAGAGCAGAACCTGTTAAAAGTAAAAAACGACTTTCCTTATGTCGTCTTTTCGTTTTACCACGAAAAAAATCAATAAAAGAAGTAGACTCTAAAGCTTGTCCATATAAAGATTTCACAAAAATAATCGCATTAACACTTGGCAAATATTCCTCTGAAATTTCTCCTAAACCACCTTCCGCATTGACTCCGGGGCTATCAATAAATTCAATTTCTTGAAACTCTTTTTCCAAAGGATAAAACAAAGATAATTCTAATTCTTCCTGTTTCCCTGATTTCGAAAAATTTGCTTCTCGATTTAAAAACTCTCTAATTTCTTCTTCGCTTTCTAGTGTAAGAAATTGTCCATGATGATTTACCTCTAAAAAGAGATTTTCAGAATGTCGAATATGAATGAGAGCATTAGTACATTGTTTCACATCAATGGGTAAAACATTGGTTTTCAGATAGGCATCTATGAAACTTGATTTCCCACTCTTAGCCTCTCCCACAATCATCACAACAAATCTTCGATTTTCAATATCCTTTTTTTCTTGTTCCAATTCTATTTCTTCTTCTAATAAAAATTGCCTCATATATTTTTGATAATCTTCATATCTTTGAAATACTCTTGTCTTCATTTTTCTCTCCTTTCATAACTTCCCCCTCAATCCATTATAGCATATTTTTTATTTTTTTCTCACTGCCTTTATGCTATAATGAAAATATATTTTGAAAACATTAGAAAGGACAAATGATGTCAGAATTAGAAAAAAAAATTTTACGTTTCCTATTAAGTGCAGCGGCTTATAGTGAAAATGCAATTTGTAAAAATTTAGGAATTAACTTAGAGGAGTTACATACTTCTTTTCATATTTTAGAAGAAAATGGTTACTTAGAATCCTATGAGACTTTTTTAGCAAGAGAACAGTTGAATGAAAGTAATTCCTGTTCTTCTCATGGAGGATGTTCTTCTTGCCACTCTTGTTCAAAAGGCTCTTGTTGTAACAAAGGGGAGGAAGACTATTCCGATATTCGAGTTTTAACAGAAAAAGCGGTGGAGGAATTTGGAAGTGAAGAAGGAAATTAAAGAGGAGTATCAAATTTTATCTCTTGCCTGTAAAACAGCGAGACTTCTTTTAGAAAATGGTTCAGAAGTGCATCGTATTGAACAAATTTCTAAAAAAATTTGTGAACATTATGGCTATTCTTGCCAATGTTTTGCTTCTTTAACCTGTGTTGTGATCACATTGGAAAATAAAGAAGGAGAAATTTTTTCTTTAGTAGAAAGAATTGAAAATAGAAATACCAATTTAAATAAAATTACAAGAATTTCAAAATTAGTAGAGGAAATTTCCTCACATTCTTATTTTTCTTTTAAAGAAGAGTTACAAGATATTCAGGAAGAAGTAACCTATTCTCCTCTACAAGTACTCTTAGCCCACATGATAGGAGCTGCATTCTTTGTATTTCTTTTTCAAGGAAATCATCGAGAAATTTTTGTTTCCGGACTTACCGGTTTTTGTATTGCTTTCACTGCCTTCATCAGTCAAAAAATAAAACTGGAATCTCTTTTTGTGAATTTACTACAAGGAATGGTTTGCTCCTCAATTCCTTGTCTCTTTTATTCACTTGGATGGATTCAAAACGTTGATATTTCTATTATTTCTTCTTTGATGATTATGGTCCCCGGTGTTGCATTTATCAATGCAATTCGAGATTTGTTCTCCGGAGATTTAGTAACAGCTCAATCCAGATTATTAGAAGTAGCACTCATTGGAATGACCTTGGCAACGGGGTCTGGAATTGCCTTAAAATTTTTCTATATTTCATAAAGGAGTATTTATGTTTGTATATTCTAGTCCGATCCAAATCCTAGCAGCCGTTTTCACAACCCTTGGTTTTGGTGTTTTATTTAACGTCAAAGGAAATAATCTTCTTCATACTTGCATTGCCGGTGGGATTAGTTGGGCCGTTTATCTTTTCTGTTCAACACATGCTTACAGTTTAAGCTTTAGTTATTTTTTAGCAACTTTCATTTTATCTCTCTATTCGGAAATCATAGCCCGAATCAAAAAAACTCCGGTTACAAGTATCCTCATCGCTGCGATGATTCCTCTTGCTCCCGGAGGTGGTATTTATTATACTATGTTACATATTTTACAAAAAAATTATCCTCTCGCTCTTTCGAAAGGTGTAGATACCTTAATTATTGCAGGTTCTATGGCAATCGGAGTTTTTTCCGCATCTGCTCTATTTCGAGTTTATCAAGAAATTAGACACTAACTCTTCTATCTGATCTAAAATTTGATAACGACTTCGATATTGAGAACGTTTTTTACTTGGAATTTCTTCGATAGGTTTCCGAGCTATTTTTTCTGCCAATTCCCATAGACCGTCTTCTCTTTGTATTCCACCTAAAGATTCCCAAAATTCATCATAGTCCGCTTTCACTTTTCTTTCTTTTTTATATCGATATCTCTGTGCTAAATAAATGTGGTTAGCATTTCCGACTGCAATCTTCGGCTCCGGAAATAAATGATAGAATACTTCCATTAAAATTCGCTTTGGAAATAGTCCATAAAAATGTTTCGTCACTTTCTTCAAAATTTCAGGGTCATTATAAATTCTTCCCAAACCTTGTAATCCTCCAATAAACATCTTATCCTTCCAAATAGAAAAAGTTAAAGTGGCGAGTAATATATCTCCCTGATACATAATTAAATTAAACTCCCCTTCTTTATCAAAATTAGGATAAACTTTAAAATAGATGGACAGAGTACAGTCTTCTTTTCCTACAATATCTAACACTTTTATTTTAGTTTTTGTATATAATTCTTGTAAAATATCATCCCTAAAATAAAGTTCCAAATATGCATAGGAAGAAAAAATGACTTCTAATTTTTCTTTGGAAGAAAAAGAATATGTCATATATGGCTTGTGCAATTTCTCTGTTAACATTCTATATTGATGGATTGTTTTTGATAAATACCTATCGTTCATAATAAATCTTGCTAATTGCATTGAATACCTGTAATAGAATAAGGTTCTCGTAATATACTTTATTTTTTTACGCAAAGTATGAGTTGTCCCTTTCCCATATCTTTCCTTCATAATTTGATAATAAAATTGTAACTCTCTTTTCACACTTTTCTCCTTACACTATATTACAATTTTTTTACTTTCTTGCTTTAAAAATTCCAAGACCAGCTGTTGTATCTCATCCAAAATAGCGTATCGACTTCGATACTGCGACCTTTTTTTACTTGGGATTTCCTCTATCTCTTTTCTCACTAATTTTTCAGGCAATGCCCATAAGTCTTCTCCAAAAGGATTAGCTCCTAAACTTTGCCAAAATTCATCATAATCTGCATGAATTTTTCTCTTTTCCTGATGTTTATATCTAGCAGCTAAATAAATATGACTCCTATTTCCCACTGCAATCTTTTTTTCAGAAAATAAACTATAAAAAATTTCTAACACTAAACGTTTTGGAAACATTCCATAAAAGCTTTTGGTTACCTTTTTTAAAATTTCAGGATCTGTATATTCTCTTCCTAGACCCTGTAATCCTCCAATAAATAATCTTCCATCAACAATAGAAAATGTTAATGTAGCCAATAAAATTTCTCCCCAATACAAGACTAAATTAAACTCTCCCTCTTTTTCATACTGAGAATATAATTTTAAATAAGCATCTATTGTAATATCATCTTTTCCTTTGATTTGAAGAATTTTTATTCTTCCATTTCGATATAATTTCGTTAAACTATCCTCTTGAAAAAAATTATCTATATATTGATAGGAAGCTAAAATACTATCTACCTTTTTTTGCATGGAAAAATTATGTGTCATATAAGGTCTATGTATTTTGGAACATAATACAGGATACCTATAAATCTCGTGACTTAAATAGGGATGACTTTGTAAAAAAGAGGCTATTTGTTTTGTCCAAGTATAATACAAGATATTTCGGGCAATATACTTTATTTTTTGATCAAAGGTACTTACTTTTCCCTTTGCTCTTCCATGCTGCATCACATTCCAATAAAATAAAATTTCTTTTTTCACAAAACTATTCTCCTGCTAATATTTTATTATAATACTTTGCTAATCCACCATTTGAAGTTTCTTTATAAGCAGAGCACATATCTTTTCCTGTTTCTTTCATCGTAATCACGACTTCATCAAAAGAAATCGTATGATCTCCTCCTGTTACCATAACATAATTTGCTGTATTAAAAGAACGAGTCGCAACAATTGCATTTCTTTCAATACAAGGGATTTGTACATATCCTCCAACAGGGTCACAAGTCATTCCTAGGTGATGTTCCATTCCAATTTCAGCAGCATATTCAATCTCCTCCATAGAACCGCCCATAAAGTATACTGCCATTGCAGAAGCCATGGAACAAGCTGCTCCCACCTCTGCCTGACATCCACCTTCTGCTCCAGAAATCGTAGCATTTTGTTTAATTAAATTTCCAATCAATCCAGCAATTGCTAAACCTCGTAAAACAGTAGCTTCATCTAAAGAATATTCTTCTCTCATCGCTCGTAATAATCCAGGAATAACTCCAGAAGCTCCACAAGTCGGAGCAGTCACTACTTTTCCTGCACTTGCATTTTCTTCTGACACTGCTAAAGAATATGCAAACATTTTGTCTACAAAACGAAGTAATCTTGTTTTTGTTTTCGCCTTTAAATAAGTTTCTTTTGCTTTTCTAGGATATTTTAAATTTCCAGGTAAAAAACCTTCTTTCGTTAATCCACGATTGATAGCTTCTTCCATCGTTTGATGAATTTCCCAAAGGTAATCCCAAATTCCTTCTCCCTCACAAAATTCGACATATTCCCATAATTTTTTTCTATTTTTCCGACACCATTCCATAATATCATCTAACTTATTCAAAGTATAGACTTCCTTCTTTTCCAAAGAGGTTTCTTCAAAATCTTTTTCTTCTTTAATCGTTCCCCCACCAACAGAGAATACTAACCATTCATCTAGGATACTTTCCTTTTGATCTAAAGCATAAAATTTCATTCCATTCGTGTGATAAGGATGAATATAGTCTGCTTTCCATATAATTTCCGTTACTTTTGGTTTTAATGTTTCTTCAATAATCCAATCCGTTAAATGACCTTTCCCAGTTGCTGCCAAGCTACCATATAATTCTACTCTATATTTTGCTGCATCCGGATTTTTTGCTAGAAATTTCTTAGCAGCTCTTTCCGGTCCCATAGTATGTGAGCTTGATGGACCACAACCTATTTTAAATAATTCTCTTAGTGTATCCACAAATACCCCTCCTTAAATTTTTTAGTCTTCTTTTTTAAAGAAAAAGGTACCATGCCTGAGTACCTTTCATTTTTTAACTATTTTGCATAATCCACAGCACGAGTTTCTCGTACAATTGTAACTTTAATTTGACCTGGATATTGCATTGTTTCTTCTATTTTTTTCGCCACTTCTCTTGACATTACTGTTGCTTCATCATCGTTTACCCTATCAGGATTGATAATCATTCGTAATTCTCTTCCAGCTTGAATTGCAAAAGAAGATTCTACTCCTTGGAAAGAATTCGCAATTTCTTCTAATTGTTCCAATCGTTTAATGTAAGCTGTCAAAGTTTCTCTTCTTGCTCCAGGTCTTGAAGCAGAAACAGCATCTGCTGCTTGTACCAAGATAGCTTCCATTGTCTCAAATTCTACTTCATTATGGTGAGCCATGACAGCATTGATAACGGTTGCTTTTTCTCCATATTTCTTTAAAAATTCTCCACCAATAATAGCATGAGAAGATTCTACATCGTGTTCCAATACTTTTCCAATGTCATGTAATAATCCGGCTCGTTTTGCTAGCTCTACATCTGCTCCTATTTCGGCTGCTAAAGTTGCAGCAATTTTTGCCACTTCAATAGAATGTACTAATACATTTTGTCCATAACTTGTTCTGTATTTTAATCTTCCTAATGTTTTAATAATATCTGGATGTAGTCCTGGAATAGATAATTCTAAAATAGCTTCTTCCCCAGCCGCTACTACTTCTTTTTCTACTTCTTTCTTCGCTTTATTCACGACTTCCTCAATTTTTCCTGGATGAATTCTTCCATCCGTAATCAATTTTTCAATCGTAATTCTTGCAATTTCTCTCTTTACTCCATCAAAACTAGAAAGAACTACTGCTTCCGGAGTATCATCAATAATAATATCGACTCCTGTTAAAGCCTCAATAGAACGAATATTTCGTCCCTCTCTTCCGATAATTCTTCCTTTCATTTCATCGCTTGGTAAGTTTACCACGGAAACAGTCGCATCCGCCACATAATCGGCTGCTGCTTTTCCAATCGCTGTCGATAAAATTCTTCTACTAATTCTATCTTTTTCATCTTCTAATTTATTTTCAAATTCACGAATGGCTAAAGCATTATCATGTGTTAGTTCTTCTTTTAATTTTGCAATTAAAATATCCTTTGCTTCTGCTTTTGTCAATCCTGTGATTCTTTCCAATTCTGCTTCTTGTTCTTTTTTTACTGTTTCAATTTCTTCTCTTTTTTGTTCTAACTCTTCTGTTGTCTTTTCTAATTCTTGACTTTTATTTTCCAATTTCTCAATTTTATGGTCTAAAGTTTCTTCTTTCTTTGCCAATCTAGCTTCTTTTTGTAAAATCTCATTTTTTGAATTTCGTATTTCTTTTTCTGCTTCTTCTTTTAAAGAATACGCTCTCTCTTTTGCTTTTAATTCAATTTCTTTTCCTTTAGAAACTGCTTCTTTTTCTGCACTTTCTAAAATTTCTTTTGCTTTAATTTTTGATTTTGCTACTTCATCCTCAAGGTTATTCAATGTTTGAATTTGTTTATCAATAACCATTTTTTTATATATCAAAGCAAAGGCGATGGCTAAACCAAAAACACCTAAGCCAATTCCCAATATTAAATTCATATTCGTTCCTTTCGTTTCGTAATATTATCTAAAACTTACAACAGCTTCTTCTTCTGTCGCATAAATTTCAAAAATTTCATCCAAACCAATCATATCAAAAATAGTTTGAATATGATTATTCAAACGAATAATTTTGATATCCCCTCCAATTTCTTTTACTGATTGTAATTTTCCTCGTAAAATTCCCATCGCTAAACTGTTAATATGTACTAAATTTTCACAATCTAAAATCAATTTAATATTTCCCATATCAATATGTCTATTCATAAGCTCTTTTAACTTAGGAGCTACCAAAGCATCTAATTCTCCCATGACTCCAATTACAGTAATCCCATTTTCCAATTTTCTTTCTGTTAATTCAAATGTATTTTCCATAACGTTACATAGCCTCCCTAACTTCTTTTTCTATTCTAAAAACTGTTCCCTGCTCTTTTTTGATAATTTCAAATATATCTACTAATTTTCTCGCTAGAATTAAACCAATTCCGCCTTCTTCCTTACTTACCTTTTTATCATCATATCCTGATCCACTATCTTCTACAAATAAACGAACCTTAGATCCATCTTTTTCAATATTGATAATTACTTCTCCAAGCTTATTTTGATAAGCATGCTCAATGGCATTGGTTGCTAACTCATCTACGACAGAAAGAAGTTGTACCACATCTCCCTCTGCAATATGATGATTTTGCAAATATGTTCTTATCATAGCCCGAACTACGGATAAGTTTTCTAAAGAAGAAGGAATATGAACCTCTACCTCTGTTTGTTTCACCTTCTCACCTTCTTTCTTCTAAATCAGATATCCACCATTTTCCATTCTTCCATGTATAAAAAATATTAAAATACTCCGTTCTATCTGCATACTGTATTGCAACAAGTCCTTGTATTTTTGGAAAATTGTATTCTGGTTCTTTGAAATAAAATTGAATATCTTGCTGCTCCATATCCAATTTTGATAATTCTTGATAAATATACTTATTTTTTTGACTGACCATCATTTTCTCTTGCAACATTTTTATTTTTTTCTCCTCTACGGCGAGCTTCACTTCTGAAATAAAAACTTTCCATTGCTCCTGAGAAGAGTTTGGCTCTGTCATAGAAGATAAATTTGAGCAAGATGTAAACAAGTATGTCAAAAAAATAACAACTAATACTTTCTTCATTCTATTTATCCCCTTTTTTCATAATAACATATCGTTATTTTTTTATCAAGAAATTCTTAATATCTGATAAAATTTCTTCTTCCGATTGTTCATCCAAATTATACCAAATATAATCTTTTTTTTGTTTGAACCAAGTAAATTGTCTTTTCGCATAATGTCTACTATCCCGTTTAATCGATTCAATCGCTTTTTCTAAAGAAATCATACCTTCAAAATACTCTATCAACTGATCATAACCAATAATACGTAATTTTTTCAAAGCTTCTCCATACCTTTGATACAAATATTTTGCTTCTTCTAAGAGTCCTTCTTCCATCATCAAATCTACCCTTTGATTGATTCTATCATAAAGATGTTCTCGATTTCTTTCTAAAGCAATTTTATGAAAAGAATAAGGATTTTCTTTTACATTTTGTTTCGACAAAACGACAAAAGACTTCCCTGTCAATAAGAATACTTCCAAAGCCCTTTCTATCCTAACACGATTATTTGGATGAATCGTATTGGCAGAAAGAACATCTTGAGTTAACAACTCTTGATATAATTCCTCCGTAGTTTTTTCCATAAATTTTGTTCTTAAAGCGAAATCAGCGGGTGGTAAAGAGGAAAGTCCATCACTAACTGCTGATAAATACAAACCGGTCCCTCCGACCAGAAGAATATTTTCTTTTTTTTCATATTTTTCTTGTAAAATAGCATTCGTTGCTTCTGCAAATTCTCCCACACTATATTTTGTAGTAGGTTCCACAACATCTAACAAATGATGCTTTATTCCTTGCATTTCTTCTTTTCTTATCTTTGCAGTTCCAATATCTAATCCTCGATATACTTGAGCGGAATCTGCTGAAATAATATCTGCCTTCAATTCCTTAGCTAAATTTATGGATAGAGAGGTTTTTCCTACTCCGGTAGGTCCTCCTATAATGACTGCTCTTCTTTCCATAACTCTTTCCTATTCTACATATTCAAATTCTACATTCGCTATTTGGACAGTATCTCCATCTTCAATTCCTGCTTCTTGCATCGCTTCTTCCATTCCTAAGCTTCTCATCAAATGTAAGAAGTTAACAATGGATTCATCATCCATACCGATAACATACTTCGCCAATACACCATCTACAATACGGCCTTCTATATGGTATACTCCTTCTTCATCTTGTGTAATTTCAAAGTCATCCTTTTGAATTTTTAATTCTTGTAATACTTCCATAATATCTGTTTCTTCTTCCAAAGGCTCTCTTTCTACTTTTTGGATTTTATCAAAAGTTTTATACAAAATTTCTTTTAACCCTTCATTCAACAATACAGATACAGGGTACACCTCATAGCCTTTTTCTTCGACATAAGACTTAAATGTTTCATACTTTTCCATATCCCAAAGTAAGTCCATTTTATTTGCTAATACCACTTGTGGTTTTTTTGCCAATTTTTCACTGAATTTTGACAATTCTTCATTGATTTTTTCAAAATCGGAAATAGCATCTCTTCCTTCAATCTCAGCAACATCCACTAAATGATAAATCATCTTACATCTTTCAATATGTCGTAAAAATTTATCTCCTAAACCAACACCTTCATGGGCTCCTTCGATTAGTCCCGGAATATCTGCGATCACAAAAGATTTTCCTTCTTCTAAACGAACTACTCCCAATTTTGGTTCTAGAGTTGTAAAATGATAGCTTCCTACCTTAGAATTAGCAGCAGAAACTCTGTTAATAAAACTGGATTTTCCCACAGAAGGATATCCCACTAAAGCTACATCTGCAATCAATTTTAATTCTAATTTTACTTGAAGCTCTGCTCCCTCTCTTCCTTTTTCTGCAATTTTAGGAGCTTTTCTTGTTGAGGTTTTGAAATGAACATTCCCCCAACCTCCTCGTCCACCTTTTAATAGCATACGAGTTTCATTTTTCTCATTCATATCCAAAAGCAATTTTCCTGTTTGTAAATCTCTCACTTGTGTTCCCACCGGTACTTTGATAATTAAATCTTCCCCAGCTTTCCCAAACATTTGTTTCTTTTGTCCATTTTCTCCATGTTGTGCTTTGAATATCTTCTTATATTTGAAATCTACCAAAGTATTGACATTCGGATCTGCATAAAAGAATATACTTCCACCATTTCCTCCATCTCCACCATCGGGTCCTCCAAATTGAACAGATTTTTCTCTTCGGAACGCAGCGGAACCATCTCCACCATTCCCTGCTTTTACCGTAATGACTACTTCATCTATAAACATTTTTTCCTCACTTTTGCTTATTCAGCATACATAGCTTCAATTTTAGCTTGAAGCTCTTCATCTTCTAAATACTCGTCATAAGACATCAATTTATCCACAAGTCCACTCGGAGTGATTTCAATAATACGATTCGCTACCGTTTGGATAAATTCATGGTCATGAGCTCCAAATAAAATCGTTCCACTAAATTTGATCAAAGCCTTATTCAAAGAAGTGATAGATTCTAAGTCTAAGTGGTCACTTGGGTTATCAAATAATAATACATTTGCACCGGAAAGCATCATTCTAGATAACATACAACGAACTTTTTCCCCTCCTGATAACACGGTACACTTCTTCAAAGTTTCTTCTCCTGAGAATAGCATCCTTCCTAAAAATCCTCGTACAAAGGCTTCATGTTCATCTGGCGAATATGGTCGCAACCATTCAATCAAATTTAAATCCGGATTTGTAAAGAAAGCACTATTATCTCTTGGCATATAGGCTTGTGAGGTGGTTACTCCCCAAGTATAACTTCCGGAATCTGCTTCCATTTCTCCTGCTAAGATACTTAATAAAGTCGTCTTTACAATATCATTTTTCGCTAAGAAAACAACTTTGTCTCCTGTATTAATCGTGAAACTTACATTATCTAATACTTTTACTCCATCAATTGTTTTTGATAGATTTTCCACTTTTAACATATTATTTCCGGCATCTCTATCCGGTTTAAATTCAACAAATGGATATTTTCTGTTAGAGATTTGCATATCTTCCAATTGTAATTTTTCCAATTGTTTCTTTCTAGAAGTTGCTTGTTTTGACTTGGAAGCATTTGCACTGAAACGTGCAATAAACTCTTGCAACTCTTGCCTTTTTTGTTCCAATTTCTTATTCTTATTTGAAATCAATTGTATCATCAATTGATTTGATTCATACCAGAAATCATAGTTTCCAACATACATTTTAATCTTTCCGTAATCAATATCTGTAATATGAGTACATACTTTATTTAAAAAGTGTCTATCATGTGAAACAACCAAAACAGTCGTATGTTCTAAGTTCATAATGAAATTTTCTAACCAAGAAATTGCTTTAATATCTAAACCGTTTGTCGGTTCGTCCAACAACAAAGCATCCGGCTCACCGAACAAAGCTTGAGCTAATAATACCTTTACCTTTTGTGGCTCTGTTAATTCCTTCATCAAGGCATGATGTAAATCTGCTCCAATTCCTAATCCCATCAATAGAGTTTCTGCTTCTGTTTCTGCTTCCCAACCATTTAATTCTGCAAATTCTCCTTCCAATTCCGCTGCTCTTAAACCATCTTCATCTGTAAATTCTTCTTTTGCATAAATGGCATTTTTTTCTACCATAATATCCCAAAGGATCTTATTTCCCATCAAAACAACATTTAAT
>QWCD01000535.1_pt1 | contig 12526 bp, 12 predicted proteins | sample 1972461 | NCBI WGS metagenome assembly QWCD01 (sample SAMN09866717, study PRJNA288562) | Human vaginal metagenome isolate term4_vaginal, whole genome shotgun... | isolation source: vagina | host: Homo sapiens | place: USA: California | reverse complement strand
TTTTTGCCAAAAAATTCGACAAGAAATGGAGGACTAACATGAAAAAAAAGTGGCAAGCACATCTTTTTAGTTTGGGGTTGGGAATAGCTTTTTTAATTCTTTGGGAATTCATGGCAAAACAACTTTCTCCGTTAGTCTTGCCGACTCCCGTAGTTGTTTTCAAGAAGTTAATCCAAGGGTTTCGTTTGGGTTATTTTTATCCGCATATATTGACGACCTTGTTAGAAGTAGTTTTAGGATTAGGGTTAGGAGGTTTTTTAGGTTTATTTGTTGGGATTATGATAGGGGAGAGCGAATTTCTTAAACGTGTCTTTTCTTCATATATTATTATTTCGCAAGCTATTCCAAAAATTGCGATCGCCCCTTTGTTTATGTTGTGGTTTGGATATGGTATCTTGGCGAAAGTGGTCATTACTGCTCTGATTTGTTTTTTCCCTTTGATGGAAGCTACGGCTACGGCCATTCAGCAAGTAAGTAAGGATCAATTGTCACTCTTTAAAGTGATTAAGGCAACTCGTCTGCAGACCTTGTGGCACTTAAAATTACCATCCGGACTACCTACGATTATGCAAGGGGTGCGAGTAGCTGTTGTTAATTCGTTAGTGGGTGCAATCGTTGGTGAGTTTATCGGTGCCCATCGTGGCCTAGGTGCTTTAATTATTGCCTCAGAAGGAAAGATGGACACGGCATTAATGTTTGCGGTTTTAGTTATTTTAGTGGTTATTGGTTTAGCTATGTATGGTTTAATTAATGCCATTGAAAATAAACTATGGTATAGAAGGAGTCAAAAACATGAAAATAAAAAATAAAAAACTATTCAATCTGTTAAGTTTATTTGTTTTGTTTGTGTTGAGTTTGGAAACTTTATCAGCTTGTCAAAAAGCTAAAGTTGCTCAAAAAAATGTGACTTTAGCGAATTGGAGCCAATTAATTGTAGAGCAAACGAATTTATTAGCTGAAGAGAAAAAGGGCTTTTTTAAGGAAAAGGGAATTGACTTAAAAATAATTCCTGGTAAAGGTGGACAAGATGCTCTAAAAAATATGTTAGCTGATAAAGCGGACGTTGCCTTAAGCGATCCTGGTGCTGTATATAGCGCTTTAGCTCAGGGTGAAGATTTGGTTATCCTCTATACCGTTTATCCTCAAAATGTCTTCAATGTGATCACCAAGGATGAAAAGATCCAATCTCCTAAAGATTTAAAAGGCAAAAAAATTGGGATCTATAGTCGAGCAAGTGGTACCTATCAAAACTTACTCGTGCTCTTGCATCAAGCAGGAATTTCAGAAAAAGATGTAGAACTATTAGAAGTAGGGATTTCTAATTTTGGACCTTTGCTTCAAGGTCATGTCGATGCAACCGCTGCAACAGATACTGCGCTTGCTTCAGCAAAAAATGCAGGCTTAACCGATGCTAAAATCTTTAATGTCAAAGATTCTTTAAATATTCCAAGTGACTTCTTTGTTATGAAACGTTCAACTTATGAAAAAAATAAAGAACTCTATAAGAATTTTGTGAAAGCTTATGAAAAAAGTGCGCAATGGATGATGGATCATCCTGATGAAGCGGTAGAAGTCGCTGCAGATAAAGCGATTGATGGTCAAGATAAAATCCTCGATAGAAAAATTATTGATTTGAGAAATAAATCAAGCTTATCAAATGACGGCAAACTTGGAGAAATGGACAAAGATTTGATCCAAAAAGGTGCAGATGCCTATTATCAATTAGGTTTGATTAAGAATAAATTAGATATGAATAAATTTATTATATCTATAGAAGATTAAACAGAGGAGTGAACATTTTGCTAGCTAATCAAGTAATTCTAATCAGTGGCTCTAGTCGAGGCATTGGAGCAGCTCTTGCAAAGGGATTTGCTAAAGAAAAGTCATGCATCGTCATTAACTATAGATCTAATGATAAATGTGCAAAAGAAGTGGCAGATTATTGTCAAGCGGAAGGTGCTGAAGTGATTTTAGCTAAAGGAGATGTCACAACAGAAGAAGGCGTTAATAAGGTCGTGAATGAAGCTTTAGATAATTTTGGACACATAGATGTTTTAATTAATAATGTTTTTGCACCTTTTCAATTTAACGCCGAAAAAAGAAAAAAAGCTTGGCAAGTCCCTTGGGAGGATTATGCTTATCAACTTCAGGGCGGTCTAAAAGCCACTTGTTTGCTTACACAAGCGGTTCTACCAAGTATGATGGCCAACAGTTCAGGAAGCATTATTAATATGGTTTCTAATTTAGTGGCTGATCCAGTCGTTCCTTATACTGATTACATTGCTGCCAAGGCTAGTATTGTTGGCTATACGAAGAGCATGGCTAAAGATTTGGGAAGCATGGGAATTCGCATGAATGCTATCGCTCCGGGTCTTGTTTATCCAACAGATAGTACCTATGTCACCAAAGAATTGTTAAAAGAAAAACTGATAGCATCCACTGCACTCAAAAGAATCGTTCACGTCGAAGATATTGTAGGCCCAGCGCTCTTTTTAGCTTCTGATTGGAGTAAAATGATGACAGGTCAAGTTCTTTATGTAGATGGCGGTCTTGTTATGCAAGATTAGAATAGTTATTTGTAAAAAGCGTTACATTAAATGGGACGATCTTTAGTGTTTATTCAGACTGAAGATTGTCCTTATTTATTTTTGAAGTTGAATTTATCGATTAGCTGTTAAAATATTCTGTGATAATTCATTAACTTATATATAACGGATAACTAACTGTCTAATAAAATAAAGAATGATGTGAGTTTATTTATTTGTTGATGCGATCCTTTTAAGTGAAATATTTTAATAGCTAGCTAATTTTATTTCTTTTATTTAGAGTTACTTTTTTATAATTTCTAATTAACATAATACACATTATATAAAGTTATTAGTAGATTTTAATTTCAGACCTTTATTTTTAAAATTAATCACTTCTCCCATTCTCTTAGTTATTCTTAACCTACAAGGATCGGTATCATTCGTGTGAAATAAAAAACATAATCTAAAGAAAATTTTTACAAAATAAATACCTCCAAAAGTCGGACTGAAAGTATAACTTTTAGAGGTATTTTATAAAGATTGTTAAATACTAATTTACAGATAAAAAAGTTGAGCAACAATAACCGTAATAATTAAAGAAATAAGGAATCCCCCATTACTTACGATAAACGCTTCTTTAAATCCGTGCTTAAAGTTTAGGCCACTAATAGTGTTAAATGTTAAAACAACTCCAGATTGCGGAACTACTGTAATAACTCCGCCTCCGATAACGACAATTCTATGAATAATTTCAGCAGGTATGCCCATAGCTAAATATGTAGGTGCTAATTGTGTGATTACTGTTCCAATAGAACCTGAAGCAGCCATTACTCCAGAAAGAATAGAAGTTGCAACCGCTAAACTAACTAAAGGTGGTCCAGGAATATGTAAAATAAATTCTTTAACGATATTAAATGTAGGTGCGTTTGTTAAAACCATTCCAAATGCTACTGCACTTGCTGCTACAAAAGAAGATCCAATGGACCCTATTGCACCTGCATTTAAAACATCGATTTGATTAGGTAAATATTTTCTAAATAAAATCGCACATAAAACAATACTAAAAGTTAAAGCAATTAAAATAATATTTTTGACATTGTTGAAGAAAATAATGGTTGCTATCATAACAATAAGTGGTAAAATACTTATCATAAAAGACGGAAGATTCTCTTTTACTAATTCTTCATCATTTTCATCTGGTCTTTTTTCTCCTTCATCTAAATAACTATAAAATCCTTCTCCATTATGTGATTTTCCTCCTTTATTCTTGATTATTTTTTACAGCATTTTTCCCTGCTATTTTTCCATAAGTAAATATGTCAATGAGCGCATTACCACCTAAGCGATTGCCAGCGTGAATACCTCCAGCGACCTCCCCGGCTGCAAATAATCCATTGATTATATTGCCATCTTTATTCAAGACTTGAGCATTGACATTAATTTTTAATCCCCCCATGGTATGGTGCGTTGCAGGACTTCTTGGTGTTGCATAAAAAGGTGTCACTTCTCTTTTATTTACAGGCAACCCTAGTGCCGAACTTAGTCAAACTGCTTCTTTAACTATTTGTACAGAGAGCTATACGATTTTTCGTTATAACACTTATAAACCACAGCTCTTTTTTGGAAGAATTCTTATTTATTTTGAAATATTAATTGCTTATACAATGAAAAAAATAGAAGATCAGCAAAATTCTTCTACATTCTTACAATGATTCATTTCTATGAAATTACTTTTCTCTTTATCAAAGCTAAATTTGTAAATATGATTATTTAAAAAGCATCTCATCGTTCTCAAGATAAGATGCTTTTTGATAATTATTATATTATTTTAAATAGACTTTATAATTGAGTCTTTGTGTTTCCCTGGATGAACGAGCTGATAATACGTATGGGAAGTTAATCCGTAAAAGACCCCGTATAGGACGACAAAACCTATTGTAACAGCTAAAAAGCTAAACTGAACCAACATAATATCTCGAACGGCTACTAAACGAAGAAGTGCTTGTAAGATTTTAGAAGCAATAGCAATATTTGCTAAAGCAAATAAGATCGGCAACAAGAATATGGTGAGAATTTGCCGGCGAATGGTTTGTTTGATTAGAGAGTCAGGCAATCCGATTTGCCCCATAATAACAAATTTTTCGTGATCTTCTTGCCCTTCTGAGATTTGCTTATAATAGAGCATAAGCCCTACTCCAATCACTAAAATCAAACCAACGACTAATCCTAAAAAGAGCAACCCCCCATCTAATTCATAAATCAATTTAGCTCTTTCTTTTCTGGAACTTATGGAGAGATGATACTCTTTTTCAAGTTCCTCTTTATGTTTATCGAGTTCTTCGCTGCTCCCTTTAACATTGAAACTCAAGGAATACTTAGGACCTTCTATAGTCGGTTTATGGTTAACTTCTACTTTCAGATTGTAAAAATCATTGAATTGATCTAAAGGCACAGAGTCTGGAAAAACAATAAGGAAGTGATCAACTGCTAAACCCGTATTCAAAAAATCCTCAGTAATGGGCTGAACTTTAAAAGACTTATCCATGATAGTTAGTTCTTTGAGATCAGCTTTTTCCTTAGTGGTGGCAGTCATTAAGACTTTCCCCTTTTCCAAGTGGAAATTTTGATGATAGTAGTCATTAAAATCACTGAGTGAAAGTGCACGAAGAGCATAAATTTGTCTTTCATTGATGGAAGAACTATCAACTTCGTTAATGTTCGGGAGCTTTTCTAATTTTTCACCTTGGACATAAACAAAGTTTAAATATTCTTGTGTGATAGTGGCGTCTTGGACCTTAGCATAGTCTTTAACTTGAGCCAATACGTGATTTAAGGTGTCCTTATTCCCTTCTTGTGCTTCTTCATTTTGAACAAAGGTATAGTCATAAGCATTTGAGTGATTAATTTGATCTTCTATGCCGCGATAAACAGATAGGGTTAATCCGAGTGTCAGCAAAATTCCCGTACATAAAATAGAAATGCTAGCTAAGGAGATGGCGTTGGACTTCATTCGAGAGAGCATGCCTGAAATCGACAGAAAATGAACGGGACGATAGTAGAAGGAGCGATGGCGTTTCAATCCTTTTAAAATCATGATAGTCACAGACATAAAGATGCCATAAGTTCCTACCATAACTAAAAGAATAGCCACTAAAATCATTTGCAAAGCAGAAAGGACATTGTCTGCGTGGGTTAGAGCGATATAATAGCCACTCCCTACTAAGAGGAGTCCTACAAGTCCTAATAACTTTTTCGATCGTGGTTCTTTCTCCCCAACATGTTGTGTATGAAGTAATTCTACAGGAGACAGCCGATAGATGGACCATGAGTTCAAAAAATGACATAGGCATAAAGTAACCGCTACAAGCCCTAAAGTGATAAGGACACTATTCCACTTAAAAGGATAATCCATTAGAGTAGCTCCAGTATCATTCATTAATTTGTTTAAGCCCATAAAAATGAATTTTCCCAATAAATGACCACCTATCGTAGAAAAAAGAGCTAAATAGACAAATTGTAGCATTTTTTCTTTGGCTAAAATTCCCCTAATATGTCGCTTTTCTAACCCTAAGACTGTATAAAGGCCGAATTCCCTTAGCCGCTGTTTATGGTAAAAATTATTGGCGTAAAGGACAAAAATCATCGTTAAGGCAGTCACTAAAATGATCGCTATCTTGATCAACATAGGTAACATTTCATGTCGCTTGTTCACGTATTCGTTATTCATTAAAGATATCAGAATATACTCCAAACTGAACATGCTTCCACTGGACAAAATAAAAGGAAGGCTTAAATGTTTTAAAGTTCCAAGTTGTTGAAAAGCAAATTTCCAAGAGAGTCCCCTTCGCATCTTAAGCTCCCCCTTTGTTTAAAAGAGAAAGTGCATTTGCAATCCGCTCTTGATAATTTCGATTAGAATCCTCTCCACGGTAGAGTTCATTATAGAGGACGCCATCCTTAATGAAGAGTACTCGTTGACTGTATGCTGCTGAACGAACAGAATGTGTCACCATCAATAAAGTGTTCCCTTGTGCGTTAATTTGCTGAAAGAGGGTCATGATCTGGTCAGAAGTATGTGAATCCAAAGCGCCTGTCGGTTCATCCGCTAAGATAATCTCTGGTTGCGTAATGAGCGCACGAGCGATGGCTATCCTTTGTTTCTGACCGCCAGATATTTCAAAAGGATACTTATCCAAGAATTGTTCAATTCCTAATGAGGGAGCTAACTGGCTCAATCTTTTATCCATTTCTCTAAGAGATACATTTGATAAGACCAGAGGGAGTAAAATGTTATCTCGATTGTTAAAAGTATTTAAGACATTGAAATCTTGAAATACGAATCCTAATTTTTCGCGTCTGAAAGCAGCAACTTCCTTTTCTTTTAATTGAGTGATATCTCTTCCATTTAAAAGAACCTGACCGTGGGTGGGGTGATCTAACGTTGCAATAATGTTAAGTAGAGTTGATTTTCCAGAGCCGGATTCCCCCATAATAGCCACAAATTCTCCTTTTTTGACAGTTAAGTCAATTTGACGAAGCGCTATAGTTTGACCGCTTCCTTTACCGTAGACTTTTTGTAAGTCTTTCACTTCTAAAAACATGTTCTTTCCTCCTTTGGTTCTGTTTATTTCTTTAAGTGGTTATAAACAGTATATGCCTTCTATAAAAGGGAAGCTTTGCGCTTAACTAACAAAAAAGCTCTTAACCTTACACTTTTGTAAGGGAGAGCTTTTGATTATTCAAAGTGAATTTGTCGATGGAGTTCTATCGTAAAGCATGTACCCTTCCCTAAGCTAGAGGAAACATGAACAGGTTGATTTAAGTAGCCTTCTATTTGTTTAACCAGAAAGAGCCCTAGTCCGGATGACCTTTGATTCATAGCACCGTTATAGCCGGAAAAACCTTTATCAAAAATTTTTGGTAGATCTGCATCCAAAATTCCTATGCCAGAATCTTGAATACGGAGTAATCCTATCTTCTCTGATTGAATATGATAATCTATCCAAATATCCCCTTTTGAGGTATATTTAAGAGCATTGTTTAAAACTTGCTCAATCATGAGACTGGTCCATTGATTATCTGTGACGACTTCATCCAGGATGGGCTGATAATGTAAGTGAATTGATTTGTCAATAAAAAATAAACGATATTTTTTGAGAAGAGGAGCTAGAAGTTGATCTAAAGGTACTTTTGTTATGGTTAACTGAGCGGACGGATTTTTCAATTTAAGGTAGCTCATGGCCATATTGGTATAATTTTCAATCATAATCAGCTCTTGCCTTAACAAAGTAATGCGGTTTTCTTGCTCACTGTTCAAAAGAAGATCACAGGCTGTTAGGGGCGTTTTGATTTGATGAACCCAAGTGATAAAGTAATCTTCCATCTCTTGGTAATTTTTCTTGGATTGGTAAGTTAACTGCTTCAGCTGATCTTGACTCTCTTTTAATTGGTCTTGGAGGGATCGTTGCTGCTTAAAGAATAAAAAACTAAATGCCAAATAAATACCCACCAAAAATAAACTAAGCTCAGCCCCCAATCGATAATAGGCCCAATTGCCATCTATTAAATAAAAAATAAGGGCAAATATTCCTAAAGACTCTCCGACTAGTAAAAGTCTTGACCAATATATCTTCAAAAACGCCTTAAACATGTCTATGCCCTTCTTTCATTGATCGGTTCGAAAGACTAACCGATAACCGTAATTCTTCTTCGTTTCAATCACTTGTGTTAGTCCTAGAGTGGCTAATTTTTTGCGTAAGCGAGACATATTGACGGATAAGGTATTGTCATCAATGTAGTCATCCCCTAGCCAACAGTTTTCCATCAAGGTTTGTCTTTTAATAAACTTTTCGGGTTCTTTAAAGAGAGGCTCTAAAAGTTTGAGTTCTGTTCCCGTCAAAGTCAATGACTGATCATGGTAAGATAGGCTTCCTTGACTTAGAGATAAGGTGATCGCTTGGTAAGTCAGTTGTTGAATATCCATGGAAAACTGATAAGATCGTCTTAGAAGTGCCTGGATTTTGGCCACTAAGAGCGTTAAATCAATGGGCTTTTGAATGTAATCGTCTGCTCCCATCTGCATAGCCATCACCATATCCATAATTTCTGTTCGAGTTCACATCCATTAAAATAAGCTTGGGTGCTATCTCTTGAAATAAATGAACAATATTTGAAAAATCATCGGCTATTACTCCATCAAATTGCCATCTCCTTAAGGTTTTTTGTAGGGTCTGGGCAATGATTTGGTCGTCTTCTACAATGAGAATTTTCATGGACTAACCTCCTTAACAGTCTCCAGTTTTCGTATAGCTATCAAATAATTTGCTTTTATTGTACCATGTTATGCTCCTTTTCTTTAAGTCCATCTCAAAGCAAGGGGCATTTTTCCTTCTCTACCTGCTTTTTACAACAAAAAAGTCCTATTCGAAGGGAATAGGACGCTTAAAAAAAGATCTATTATTCCTGATTAACCTTCAAAAGCAGCGGTTAATGGAGGAATAATTTGTTTTTTACGAGAAACGATACCAGGTAAAGCCATTTGATGGTCGCTAAGCGTGCTGTTGAAGGCTTTTTCGAAGAAACCAGCGAGGGCATCATCCCCAACCAGTAAACCTTCTGAATCGTTGGTTAAGATATTGGTAATCACTAAGAAGAAGGCATCGTAATGGTTTTCTTGGTTGAAGTTTTCCATAGTTTTGAGCACATCTTCTTTACGTTTGAGCACGTCTTTGACATCGACGCAGTTTACTTGACCTACTCGAATTTCTTTGCCTGCAATGGTGAAGGATTTAGCATCGCCGTCTACGATGCTTTCAGTTGTCCGATCATCCACATTAGCCCCTGCTCTTAGCATTTCATGCCCGTATTCTTCATCGTTAACGTCCGCAATCTTGGCTAATTCCTTAGCAATCGCTACATCTTGATCGGTGCAGGTTGGGCTAGAATAAAGAAGGGTATCGGAAATAATCCCGGATAACATTAAGCCGGCAATATCTTTAGGAATAGCAAGGCCATGTTCTTTATAGAGACCATAGATGACAGATTGAGTACATCCGTAAGGTTTAGCTACATAATAAAGTGGTGCAGCAGTTTCAAAGTTTCCGACTTTATGGTGGTCTACAACAGAGTAAACAGTTACTTCTTGAATATCTGAAATAGATTGTTGGAATTCGTTGTGATCTACAAGAGCAACGGTATCTGTCTCTTCGCTCGCCTTGTTCACCACACGAAGTTTTGTATGATGAAAGTGTTCTAAGGCATAGTTCGTTTCGGCATTTGATTCTCCTAGAGCAACTGGCTCAGCTGCTACTCCTATTTGGTTGAGTAAATAAGCATAAGAAATGGCGCTACTAATGGCATCAGTATCTGGATTTTGATGACCAAAAACTAAAACTTTTTTCACATTTATCCCTCTATTCTATAAGCATTCACTTTTATTATTTTAACATAGATCCCCTTTCATGACTACTCATAGCCAAGGAATCCTAGGGAATTTTAAAAGATTAGTGTTATTTTTCAGAGGATGGCTCCCCTTCTATTCCTCTTGATAAGGCAAAGGAAGCACGCGGAGTAAGGAACCGAATGTCTCTTCGTCTACCAGGCTAGTGCCGTTGGAATAGCGCTGATTGAGAGGAATGTCACCTGCTTGAACTTGGAGGAGTTCCCCGTTTGAGCCATAGAGCTCATAGACTTCTGTCTCAGAACGTACGCCTAAGGCTTCCACGAGACGATGAGGTTTGCTTTTGATCTCTTTGAAGACCATAAGTCCACGCTTAGCCCGTGTCATGGGTTGAATGTCCCCCCATACCATTCGCTTCATGAAGCCCCGCTGACTGGCAATCAAGACCTGATCCTTATCTTGAGGAGCATCATGGTAAACGAAATTAACGACATGGTCCCCTCCTTTGAGATTCATCGCGATAACGCCCTTGGCCTTGAGTCCTACTTGACTAATTTCAGCTACTGGATAGCGTAAGCTAAAGCCCAAATGGGAGAAGAGAATCACCTCGGCTTGGTCTTTTTGACTCTCTGTAACGAGATAGGCATTCACGACTTCGTCGAGCGTATCTTGAAGTTTCATGGCTTCTTGTGTTTTGGTTTTATGGGTGCGGAAGGTCTTGAATTGAGCAAGTGGGGTTTGCTTAATCATCCCGCCTCGACTGGCCATTACCACACAAGATGTAGACTGGTCATCTGCAGGAAAGACTTGAATGAGTTTTTCATCATTGCCCAAATTAATCCGTTGAGAGAGATGTTCGCCGAGGTCTTTCCAGCGGAGTTCTTGTAATTCATAGACAGATTGATAGATATAATTTCCTTTATTCGTAAGGAAAATAAGATTATCTAGGGTAGAATGTTGAGCGAGATAGAGCACGTGGTCCCCTTCTCTTAGACCGAGGTCTTTGAAATTGGAGGACTGGTAGCTTCTCAGTCCGGTTCGTTTCACATAGCCTTCTCGTGTGACAATGGTCATCACTTGTTCATCAGGAATAAGAAATTCTTTCTTAATTTTAAGTTCTTCGACTTCTTCTTCAATGACCGTTAAACGAGGTTTGCCGTAGTGTTTCTTCACGGCTTTGAGTTCTGATTGAATCAATTTCATCATGACGCCCTCGTCCTCCAGAATCTTTTGGAAGTTAGCGATCGCTTCATTCAAAGCCAATTTTTCTTCTTGGAGGGCGGTAATATCTGTATTAGTTAACCGATATAACTGCAAAGAAACGATGGCTTCGGCTTGCACTTCGCTAAAGTCAAACTGTTTCTTCAAGTTTTCTTTAGCATTCGATTTATCTTTACTTTGACGGATAAGGGCGATGACGTCATCCAAAATAGAGATCGCTTTAATTAAGCCTTCCACGACATGACGCCGCTTTTCAGCTTTTTTCAAGTCAAAGAGCGTCCGACGTCTGACGATCTCTTTGCGGTGGGCGATATAAGCCCTTAACATGGCTAAGAGTCCGACTTGTTCAGGACGTTGCCGGTTGATAGCCACCATATTGAAGTTGTAATTGATCTGGAGGTTGGAATATTTATAATAATATTGCAAAATCTGTTGACTGTCCGCATTCTTCTTTAATTCGATGACGATTCTTAGGCCTTCTCGGTCACTCTCATCCCTGACTTCAGCCACGCCCTCAATGCTGTGGTTCAAGCGAAGTTCGTCCATCCTTCTCACGAGATCCGCCTTATTCACTTCAAAAGGCAGTTCCGTAATCACGATCTGCTCCCTTCCCCCTCTGAGACTTTCGAGGGTGCTCTTGGCGCGGACAACTACCTTCCCTCGGCCCGTTTGATACGCTTTGAGGAGTTGATGTTTACCTTGAATAATTCCTCCTGTTGGGAAATCTGGTCCGGGTAAAAAGGTCATTAATTTCTCTAAGGAAGCTTGGGGATGGCCGATCAAGTAGATTACCGCATCAATCACTTCCGCTAAGTTATGTGGGGGAATTTCCGTAGCATAACCTGCTGAAATGCCTTGAGCCCCATTCACCAAAAGATTAGGGAAAGCAGCGGGTAACACTGTTGGCTCTTCTTCTGTATCATCAAAGTTTAACATCATCTCTACTGTCTTCTTGTTGAGATCATTCAGTAATTCTTCGGCAATTTTAGAAAGGCGAGCTTCGGTATACCGCATGGCTGCTGCTGGGTCTCCATCCATCGACCCGTTATTCCCGTGCATATCGATGAGAGGCATTCCGTTCTTCCAGGACTGGCTCATCCGAACCATTGCCTCATAAACAGAGGAATCGCCGTGGGGGTGATAATTCCCAATAACATTACCGACTGTTTTGGCGGATTTACGGAAGGGATGGCTGGCATCATTGCTTTCGTGATACATGGCGTAGAGAATTCGACGTTGAACAGGCTTGAGGCCATCTCGAATATCTGGGAGCGCACGATCTTGGATAATGTATTTGGAATAACGTCCAAATCGGTCTCCCATTACTTCATCTAAACTCAGTTCTTGAATATCAATACTCATGGCCTACTCCTCTCCA
>QWCD01027757.1_pt1 | contig 12562 bp, 5 predicted proteins | sample 1972461 | NCBI WGS metagenome assembly QWCD01 (sample SAMN09866717, study PRJNA288562) | Human vaginal metagenome isolate term4_vaginal, whole genome shotgun... | isolation source: vagina | host: Homo sapiens | place: USA: California | reverse complement strand
CTGGGTCTGCGTCTAGCTGCTTAATGGCCGCAATAACGTCCGCTGGGCATTGCACACCCTGAACATGCGCGTGAACCACCTTAAAACGCGTTACAGGCCATCGCAAATTGACGTTTGTAATAACATCGCCCTCTGCGCGAGCTTGAGGCGCACACACCAGTCCAATGCACTTTGGAAACTCGGGCAGCGGCACCTTATTTTCCGCGTCGAACAAGCCTTCGCCTTTAAGCTTTTTGCGCAACTCGTCTATTTGCGCTTTTAAGTCGCCAGCACCAACACGCCTAATTTCGTCGGCAACAAAGCTCAATCGTGTTGCTTTTACCCAAATATCTGCCTTGCCGTGAACAACTACCCTATCGCCCTGCCGCAAATCTTTCGCTTGCTGAACAAACTTGCTAAAGCCCATTATGGAGATTGAAACGTCTTCGTTGCTGTCTCTAAGCGTTACGTAGCCAGACGTAGACCTTCTCATGTTGATTTCAACAATCTGACCTTCTACCCAAGCAGCAGGCCACTTTTCTACAGCACCATGGAACTTTTGGCTTATAACGCTTACTGGCCAAGGATTTTCTGCACTTGTTTCGCTTGCACGCAAAGGTAGCGTGCGATTAGATTGCGCTTTAGGCTGCAACTCTGAGCCTTGATGCTCATTTTGCAATTCTTGCAACACCATACTTAATGTCATGCTTACAGCTTGACTGTTAAGAAGGACAAACATGCAAACACGCCAATTTAACAAATGAGCATACAAAACATAAAGCGCACTAACCAAATATTCCCCATGCTGTTACACATGGGGAATATAACTATTTAGACTTAAAGGTAACTAGTTAACACTTTACATGCGCATTTTGCGAACAAAAAGTGCAAAAGTGCCACTTAGTAGCAACAAAGCCAATGTAGCCAGTGTGAATACTATTCCAACACCAGTCACACCCAACTTTGAAAGCATTCCCTCTGTATTAGTGTTCTTTGAAGAAGACAATGAGTTACTTAAGGAAGAATTAGCATTATTATTAGCATTCTTACTATTGCCATTAACATTGCTATTAGCATTACCATTAGCACCTGCATATGCTCCTGAGTTAGTCTCAGAACCATTTACCTCATTATTATCTGCAATATTACTTGCAGATTCATAATCTTCATCACTAGACGCAAAAGTAAATCCAGAATGACTTTCAGAATATTTCAGATTATATTCTGCAATTGTTTCTTCAGATGAAGTTGCATTAGCTGGAATAACCCACACAGTAGTCCATGCAATCTGCGAACCATTTTCATCAAGAAGAACAATCGTATACTCACCTGAATATCCTTCTGGGATCTTAGCGTCGAAGCGAGGCAACCCATCATCACCTAACGTTACCGTTACATACTTAGATCCATCTTTACCATGCAATAGCACAGGCGAAGAATAAATGTAAGCATAAGCATAAGCTAACTTATTCTTCTTAAGTTGGTTAATGAATGCACTTGTATCACTAGAAACTTTAGCATTAGGAGACTCAGAACCAGATTCAGCAGAATCATTCATTCCAGCAATCAGCATAACAACAGGATTGCTCTTACCAGCACGAGCAACGTTATTCAAGCGATTACCAACTACAAGATCACCTTTAAGTGATTGTTTTAGATCTGCTATTGATTCAGGAGCCTTAGGCGCTGAAGTCGACTCAGCAGGTGGATTTACAGAAGTATTAGAAGAGCCAGAATGTTCAGATGGACCTTGAGGCGTATCTTTCTTTTCTTTCTTTCTGTCAATCACAATTACCTTAGAAACCGTATCACTATCAGCGTTCGTATTAGTCGTAATATTACCCGCGTAATCAACAGCTTCTACTCTAATAGTATGACTACCGTTATTTAAATCAGCAGTTGGAATATCAAGACTGAATTCAGTCTCACCCGGCTTGCTAGCAACAACAGCAGCATTATCTTTACTATTATCAGAATCTACAAGAATATCTTCTATATTCTTCTTAACTAGATTATTTTTAGCAGAAGCGACAACTTTTCCATCAACATATACTTTTGCAAGTTGAAGATTATTATCCTTGACCTTCACCTTGATGGATCTATTATCACTAATAGTTTCATTGCTTTCCACACCAATATTAACTTCAGGATCCTTCTTATCAACAACTACAGGTATGAAGGTTTCCAAAGATGAAGCAGTTGTATTATTCACTTCTACATGAATAATATCCTTATCTTTTACAGCAAAATTCTTGTTAAACAATGACTTGTTTACCTTTTCACCACCACCATCTGTTGAGAAGAATTCACTAACTATACTTCCGTTTATAAACAGAGAATACCCAAAGCAATCCTGGCTCATAGAACCCTTGAAGTCCACAGAATCTTTATTGGTGAACAATGTATTACCGTAAACAATAGGTTCGTTAAACACAGCCTTAGCTGGATTTACGTCAAAGTAGAATCTTGCCTTAGTATCAAGGAAGCTTCTCTCTAATTCCTCTGTTGACCCTTCTTTCTTAACTTTTTCTTTAAGTTGCATACGGAAATCATTTATTCCAACACGCATAGGAAGCGTCACAGAAAAACGACCATCTTTAATTACAGCAACAATAGGATCTTTCAATTTCATATGACCGTCAACTATTTCAGCAGAAGGCGTGAACACTATGTTTGAAATCTTAGGTCCAACTTTACCTGTTACTGTAAAGGAATTACCACTTATATTAGGATTTGGCTTACCGTCTTTCAATTTTGGTTGAATTATATAAGTGTTAATTCCTTCAAACTTATTTGCGGATTCCTTATCTATTTCAAAGTCATAATCCTTGCTGAATATCCTATGAACTTCACTATCGAACTTATCTACTGGCTTCGTACGACCTTCTAAAGCAAACACTTTAGAAGAATCATTCGCACCATCAGATGCAGTTAAAGTAACTGTATAAGCAGTAGCATCAGGTTTAATAGTAACTTCGAATGAACCGTCATCATTAAGCTTTACATCATCAGGATCTACAAATTCTCCAGAAGAAGAACCGCTACCAACGGAAACACCACCATCAGGAGTTTGCGCTGTCTTAACATAATCCAAATGCATCGAAAGCTTGTCACCTTTATCATCAGTAACTTTGCCCTTAATAGTAACCTCACCGTTTTTAAGAACATCGAGATTATTATTTTTGTTCAAATTGGTTACTGTTATATTTGGAGCATGAGCATTGAAAGTTACATCAACTTCATCATTACCAATTGGCTTACGTTCATTGTTTAAACCTGTAACAACAATATGATTAACACCGTTCTCAAGAGGAACATAGGCGGCAAAAGCTGACTTATCTTTGAAGAATTTCTTATGCTCATCATCAACAGTTACAGTCTTATTCCCATTATCTTTATAGGTAACCGAAACTTTAATATCTTTCACATCATCGGAAGCATAACCGCCGATAGGAAGATAAAGATTATTGTCACCATCGAATTTAGACATGAATCTAATGGCCATAGTCTTACTTGCAAGCTTAGAGGCTCCATTTATAACAACATCTTTAGAATCCTTAGAATCCTTAAAAATCTTATAAACATAACCACTTTTATTTTCAGCAGAATCCTTAGTTGAGACATAAAGGAATTTAGCATCAGACCCAATATGAACTTTATAAGTATGCTTTGTCGCAGGATTAGAAGGATCAAAGTTTAACTTACAAGCACCCTTGTCATCTTTTTCCTGGCATGTTTTATCTACATTTCTAACTGCAGACCATTTGCCATTTATATGAATATCAGGCACATAAGTTTCGCTCAAATCGTCAGTGACAGTAATAATCACATCACCATTAGAGTCACGGTCAGAAACCTTAATCTTAGGAGCTTTGGTATCAAGACCAACCTTCATAGTGTAGGTTTGTGAACGATCAGAATTCTTAGACAATTTTGCTGTAACCTTGTACGTATATATTCCATCAGGAGCAATTACCTCTTTACCGGTTTTAGGATCGTATTCACTACCATCCCATTCACCAGTAGAACTCTCATTACCATGAGCATTTCCTTTAAGGCTCCTGTAATCACTACGGCTAAGATAATTGTCATAACCTAAATCTTTAACAAGGTTGCCCTTACTGTCATATATAGAATATCTGACTTCTTCAGCACTACGGAACATCATTACAGATGGAATGATAGTGTCTAAAAGCTTATCTTTGTTAGGAGAGAATGAACCTAATTTAGTAGCTTCACCCTCACGATTCACCTTTACTTTATTAGTATTACTTACCGCAGAAACAAGAGTTGTACTTGCTTTAATATCTGAAGAATACTCCTTACTAGGATCAACAAGAATTGGCTCTTTATTCCAATCTCCAACGAAACCTAGATATGGAACTGAGATGTTTGGTTGATTAGAATCTTTTGATTCAAATCGAATATAACCCTCAATATAGTGATTTCTACTAGTATTTGGCTTAAGCTTAAATTCAACTGTTGCAACACTATTAGCTTTTACTAAAATACTGCCATTGCAATTTTGAGGAGTCAAATCCTCATTCTTACTTATATTTGTAACAGTATTTTTATTAGCTTCGTTTGATTCATTTAATACTTGTTGAGTTGGAACGTTGAAAGTTAAATCTTTGCTTCCGTAATTGTGCAAATCTACTTTAATAGTTCTTTCACCATTAACTTCACGAAGAGGAACATAAGATTCACCGTTAACAGTAGCAATAACATTTGTATCCATAGCTTTGTCAACCTGTGCCAAGCCAGCACCGATTTGACGAGGAACATATGGAACGCCCGTATCTTTACCATCATCAGTAAGAATCTTCGCAGTATTCATCAACGCTTGAGTTGCTCTCTTTGCGCGTTCTACTCTACTAATAGAAGGAAAACGATTCTTATAATATTGCACCATAAGTGCAGAAAGACCTGAAACATTTGGAGCAGCCATAGAGGTACCCGACATGTTTACATAATTGCCTTTACCGTTCTGAGTAGAAAATACATTACCACCGATACCAGCGATATTAGGCTTAAAGTCGAGCTCTGGCGTTGAACCCCACGAAGAGAATCCTGAAGGATGCATGCTATCAGGATTTGGAGCGCTTACATAATCATTGCTGAAAGAAATCTTAACTTTCTTATTTTGCTTAAGATCATCGAGCATTTTTAAAGCGTCAGTACGCCTAATCGACACTCCAAATTTTTTGCCAAATCCTTCAATACCAGCCATACCAAGGAATTGTTCTGTACCTTTATCATTATTGTAAACAAGTATACCTGCGGCACCAGCTTCAAAAGCATGCTTGAATTTTGTAGCAAAATTGATTTTACCGCGCTCAACTAATACATATTTACCGTGAACATTTACGCTATCGTACTCATCTATATCAGGATCATCTGAATCATCATCGTATGATCTTCCATATCCTACAGAAACGACTTCACGCTCTTGACCATCAGGTTTGCCTGTAGCCAACCTATAAAGTATATCTGTACCTTTACTGGAACCATCTACTTTATAAGTTGCTTTTTTCTCTGTCATAACTGAATTTTCAACAGAAGCAACACTGAAAGCTTCAGGGAATGCAGAAGGCGTGCCAAGAGTCGCATCATCTAACTTTCCAAAAACATCATCTATTTCACCATTAGACGAAAAATTCAAACCTGAATTACCGGCAGAAATAACTGGAAGCACACCAACAGCTCTAGCTTTCTTTAATGCCAAACCTGTAATATTTGAGGCTCCACTAAAGCCGTTGATAGAACCAAGCGACATGTTTATAATATCCGCACCAAGCTCAACGGATTTTTCAACAGCAGCAGCAATATCAGCATCATCAGCACCGCCAGATCTGCTAGCTTCATTCGAGAACACTTTCATAGCAAGTAGCTGTGCGTTTGGAGCAACACCATCTACACGCCAATTCTTGTCTGCTGGTTTACCTGTCTCATCTCCATTAGCAGCCACAATACCAGCTACATGCATGCCATGCTGTTCTTCACTAATATCATCTCTAACATTATCGTTTTGATCTGCAAAATTATAGCCATCAGGAACTTTATCTGTAAAACCAGGCTTAGGTTTCATTTTTATATGAGCTTTTGCAGATTCATCGAGCTTCATATCTGGCTGATTCATATCAATACCGGTATCAATAATTGAAACTAGCATACCAGTGCCATCAAGCTTATACTTTTTAAAAGCCTCACCTACACCTTGTAAAACACGTGCATTGTTTTCCATTGTCCGGAATTTACGTGCTTTGTGAGCAGATTCAATTTCAGGCTCTTTTCTAAGTTCTAATACCATATTCTGAGGCATGGTTACCTCAAATGCATTCACCAAGTATCCAAGCTGACGGCGAACCTTCATCTTATATTTTTTGCACCATTGAGGGAGAAGTTTATTTTGTTGATTCTTACGTTCTGAAGCAATACTTTTTCCAATGCCACCTTTACCTTTAAGAGTAACTACAACATTTACTTCTTCTTTAGAATTAAAGTCAAATTCGTTTTTATACGCTTTTTTATAATCTTCTATAGCTTTTTCAAGCAATGAACCTTTATAAGATTCTTCCGTACCTTCATTCTTTTTATTTTCAGCAAAATCTTTAATAGCTCTTTTAATTTCTGCTTCTGTAGGCACATGACCTGAATCAGCAGCTTTGCTGAGCAATTTATTTGCACCAGAAATTGTGGTTTTATCAGATTTTTTATTAACATTTACGTTTGATACAGTTTCTGCGTATGCTGTAGTTAATCCGGAAAGCGGCACGATAAGGGTTGCTGTAGCAACTCCTAATGCAGCTAAGCGAGTTAAATATGATGCTCTTTTGAACTTCATAAATACGCTCTCCTTCAATGAAATACTTATAAAATATTTTTCACAAGCCTAGCATTGAGGAAAATAAAAAAAAAAACATAAATATGTAAATTTTTATGCATAAACAGTTAAAAAATACGAATCAACCCACAAAGAACGGCTAAATATAGCCATTTCTAAAGAGAAAATTTTTCAGAATTGCGTTGATTATACAACTATAAATTAACATGTTGTTCACACAAAAGATTCAAAACTCGTTTTTTGTTACTATTTTTTATAAATATTGCTTATATTTATAAACATATGTTACTTTAGATAAACTTCTTATCGAAATTTTTCCGAAATATAAAATGTGAAACCAAAAAGTGTTATAGCACTAATAACAAAACACGACACGCCGTAACTTGCAAATAAATCGATTCTGAGTATAGTTATTACTCGGCTCAAGAAATGACCAACGCCCCTTTAGCTCAGTTGGTTAGAGCAGCTGACTCTTAATCAGCGTGTCCAGGGTTCGAATCCCTGAGGGGGCACAAACAAAACCCAAGCTTTGCGGCTTGGGTTTTTTCGTATTCAGGCACATCTGCATACCCAGATTTTGGGTTATAGCCCTAGATTTTGAGGTACTCCTGTAAATAAATAGCTTCAATCACAAAGCTTATGTGCCATATTTACAGGCGTACACATGATTACATCCTTACAACCACACACCTATTTTTACAAAATATATTGCTTGAATTTACATTTACAAATAGCAACAACTCCAAGCAATATGCTAAGCATTGCAACAATCACTATTAAAGACGACTCAGAGCCAGTTTCGGGGATAGTTCCACGCAATTTATGCGATTTAAGATTCGCGCAAGCACCAGTTTTATTGCCATTAGTAGGTGTAGCAAAAACTGCATCATTTTTAGATGCATCTGTCTTTTGATTAAGGTATGGATTAGTCGTATTGGTATTTTCTTAATCAGCATTAGGTGTTACATCTATGTTTGGATTAGGCGTTACGTCTATATTCAAATACTGCTTAGGTAATATCTCTGGTTCAGTCACGTGCGGTTGATTCGAAGGCACTCCAGGCTGCTGCGGAGCTGGCGATGGCTGAGGTTTAGGCGTAGGTGTTGGCTGCGATTGCGGCTTAGGCGTTGGCTGAGGTTTAGGCGTTGACTTTGCCTTTACAACAAAGCTCGCATCAAACTTACAACTCGACCCATCAACATAACTTACTGTAACAGGAACTTCAACAGTTTGATCTTCACTAATAGCTTCATGTATTGTAAAATTACCTACCGTAACTGTAGGCGCCTTGTAATAATACTGTGGAGTAGAATTTCCTGGACCGCCACAACCACCTTTCCCACAATCTGTATAAGAATCACCAACTTTAAATACAGGGACATTATCACCCCTATCATTACTATAAGTAGGTATTGCATTAATACCAAACCCAGAATAACTGTCATAATTTTCTGGGCAAACGTTTGAACAATCACCATCATCAGGATTGCAAGAATCACATTTCAAATTAAGTTCTTTATTTTTATTACTAGGAATCACAGGATACTTGAATTTGCCATCAGTCACAAATAATCACTCAACCTGCTTTTTAACATTCTCACTAATCGATTCCACAGTAGGTTTGTTGCTATGCTGCTCAGTACTAGACGAATCAATATCATTAATTTTTACGTAATCGCTAGTAACAGGCCATGTTTGAGCCATATTTAGCACATTAATTTTCAGATTTAAGTCATCGTACGACAAAAATTTTGCATTAAAGTCAGGATATCGTCTTTTACTTTTTGATCATAATATTCAATACTAATATCCACGCTATGTCTCTTAAACTGATTCAGACCATCACCAAGATCACCCGAAAAACCAATATACGCATTATCTTTTGCTAAACCTTGAGGATAATTCTTAATCTTAATTTTGCTACGCAAACTACGAGGAGTCACATAATCGCCAAATTTAACAGCAATGCTTAAATCTTGAGGAATATACTGTCGTAGAGTTATTTTTTCGCTAAATCTAAAAAGATAGCCCACCAGCCTATTGTTATCAAATAAGTGACTTACCCACCTAGGATAATACGTTGATCCTTTATCGCAATACGCATATTTAACAATTCAAATAAATGTTAACTCGTAAACACGGCTATACGCCACTAGCCGCTATTTTGGTAACCATCTGGAACAATTGCATAAAAATGAATAAAATACGAAAAATATAGAAAACAAAAAGACCCCGCAAGAAAACTTACGGGGTCTTTTAAAGATTAGCTAAATATTTTCAGATTAGAAAATCAGAAAATACTAGGCAAGAATCTTGGTCACACGACCAGAACCAACGGTACGGCCACCTTCACGAACTGCGAAGGTCAAGCCCTCTTCCATTGCGATAGCCTGAATCAACTCAACAGTGAAGGTTGCGTGATCGCCTGGCTGAACCATTTCGATGCCGTCTGGCAAGGTGATAACGCCAGTAACATCGGTGGTACGGAAGTAGAACTGTGGACGGTAGTTGGAGAAGAATGGCGAGTGACGGCCACCTTCGTCCTTGGTCAAGACGTAAACTTCGCCTTCGAACTTGGTGTGTGGAGTCACAGAACCTGGAGCAGCCACAACCTGACCACGCTCAACGTCGGTACGGTTGATACCACGAAGAAGAAGACCAGTGTTATCGCCAGCCTCTGCCTCATCCATCTGCTTGTGGAAGGTCTCGATAGAGGTGACGGTGGTGGTCTGGGTATCGCGCAAACCAACGATCTCAACTGGGGTGTTGATTGGGAGCTTACCACGCTCAACACGACCGGTGACAACGGTACCACGACCGGAGATGGTGAACACATCTTCGATTGGCATCAAGAATGGCTTGTCAAGATCGTGAGTTGGGGTTGGGATGTACTCGTCAACAGCCTTCATGAGTTCCTTGACGGTCTCTACCCACTTGTCGTGGTCTGGAGCGTCATCATGCAAAGCGCCGTAAGCGGAAGTACGGATGACTGGGCAATCGCGATCGAAGCCGTTTTCTTCGAGGAGGTCACGAACCTCTTCTTCAACGAGGTCGATAAGCTCTTCGTCGTCAACCATATCGCACTTGTTCAAAGCAACAAGAATTTTTGGAACGCCGACCTGCTTAGCAAGCAAGACGTGTTCACGGGTCTGAGCCATTGGGCCGTCGGTAGCAGCAACCACGAGGATTGCGCCATCCATCTGAGCGGCACCAGTGATCATGTTCTTAACGTAATCAGCGTGGCCTGGAGCGTCCACGTGAGCATAGTGGCGTGCAGCCGTCTGATACTCGATGTGGGCGATGTTAATGGTAATGCCGCGCTCCTTCTCTTCTGGAGCGGCGTCGATCTGATCGAAGTCATACTGAGGGTTCAGATCTGGATATTCGCCATGAAGCACCTTAGAAATAGCCGCGGTCAAGGTAGTCTTACCGTGATCAACGTGACCAATGGTACCAATGTTAACATGCGGCTTAGTACGCTCGTACTTTTCCTTTGCCATGTGTTTGTCCTCCTGGACGTCTCGTAGTTTGCTTCACACTCTTATGTGAAGCCTCTAGCTACATATTTACTGGGTTTCTGGGTTAGGTGCCACTTCGGTGCCAGAACCCAGTCAACGTACGAAATTCTAGCGTTGACTAGGGACACAAAACACCGAAGTAGCGTGCGCTTTTACTCGCCGCGCTGGGCTTTAATAATCTCGTCCGAAACGGCCTTTGGAACTTCCGCGTAAGAGTCCATTTGCATGGTGAACATTGCGCGTCCCTGAGTCTTGGAACGAAGATCACCAATGTAACCGAACATCTCACTCAGTGGAACCTTAGCGTCAATAACCTTAACGCCAGTGGCGTCGGTCATAGACTGAATGTTTCCACGACGGGAGTTCAAATCGCCCATAACGTCGCCCATGTACTCTTCTGGAGTACGAACTTCCACGGCCATAATTGGCTCGAGGATTACTGGGTGAGCCTTAGGAGCAGCTTCCTTGAAGCACATGGAACCTGCAATCTTGAAGGCCATTTCCGAAGAATCAACGTCGTGAGTCTGACCGTCGGTAACGGTTGCTTTAACGCCAACCACTGGGAAGCCAGCCAAAACGCCAGATTCCATAGCTTCCTGCACACCTGCGTCGATGGAAGGAATGAATTCCTTAGTAATGTGGCCGCCAGTGACCTCGTTAACAAACTGATAGACTTCGCCAGATTCTGGATCGATTGGCTCGAAGTTCATCAAAACCTTTGCGAACTGACCAGAACCACCAGTCTGCTTCTTGTGGGTGTATTCCTGGTTCATAACAGCCTTACGAATGGTTTCACGATAAGCAACCTGTGGCTTACCAACATTCGCTTCGACCTTGAACTCGCGGCGCATACGATCCACAATAATGTCGAGCTGAAGCTCGCCCATACCAGAAATCAAAGTCTGACCAGACTCTTCATCGGTCTTAACCTGGAAGGTAGGATCCTCATCAGAAAGCTTAGCCAAAGCCAAGCTCATCTTTTCCTGATCTGCCTTCGTCTTTGGCTCCACAGCAACCTCGATAACAGGATCTGGGAAGGTCATGGATTCCAAAGAAATTGGGTTCTTTTCGTCGCACAAAGTATCACCAGTGCTGACATTCTTCAAACCGACAAAGGTGTAAATGTTTCCAGCTTCTGCAGAATCTACAGGATTTTCCTTATCTGCGTGCATCTGGAAGATCTTACCAACACGTTCCTTCTTGGACTTGGTGGAATCGTACACAGAATCGCCTGGCTTAACTTCACCAGAATACACGCGCACGAACACAAGCTTTCCATAGAATGGATGGGTTGAAATCTTGAACACCAAAGCTGCAAATGGATCGGTGTTTACTGGCTTACGATCAATTTCAACAGATTCGTCGCTTGGATCAAAGCCCTTAATAGATGGAACATCTTCTGGGCTTGGAAGGAAGTCAACAACAGCATCCAGCATTGGCTGAACGCCCTTATCCTTGAATGCAGAACCGCAAGTTACTGGGAAGGCTTCGCGAGCAATAGTAAGCTTGCGAATACCCGCGCGCATTTCTTCTTCAGAAAGCTCTCCAGATTCGAGGTACTTCTCAAGCAACTCTTCGTCAGCTTCTGCAACCTGATCCATAAGCTCGGCACGATATTCTTCTGCACGCTCCTGCAGGTCTGCAGGAATGTCAACGGTGTCGTAGTGGGCACCCATATCGTCCTTAACGTCATTCCAGACGTAAGCCTTCATACGAATCAAGTCAACAACACCAAGGAAGTCGTTTTCAGCACCGATTGGAAGCTGAATAACGAGAGGCTTAGCACCAAGCTTTTCCTTAATGGTCTTAACAGAATAGTAGAAATCTGCGCCAAGCTTATCCATCTTGTTGATGAAGCAAATACGTGGAACACTATACTTATCAGCCTGACGCCAAACGGTTTCAGACTGAGGCTCCACGCCTTCCTTACCATCAAACACTGCAACAGCACCGTCGAGAACACGCAAAGAACGCTCAACCTCTGCGGTAAAGTCAACGTGTCCTGGTGTATCGATGATGTTGATCTGGTAGCGATCGTCAGTGTCATGAGTCTGACGCTGCCAGAAGCAAGTGGTTGCAGCAGACTGAATAGTAATACCGCGTTCCTGCTCCTGTGCCATGAAGTCCATGGTGGATGCGCCATCGTGAGTTTCACCGATCTTGTAATTCTTACCAGTGTAGTAAAGAATACGCTCGGTGGTAGTAGTCTTACCAGCATCGA
>QWCD01001102.1_pt1 | contig 12681 bp, 13 predicted proteins | sample 1972461 | NCBI WGS metagenome assembly QWCD01 (sample SAMN09866717, study PRJNA288562) | Human vaginal metagenome isolate term4_vaginal, whole genome shotgun... | isolation source: vagina | host: Homo sapiens | place: USA: California | reverse complement strand
TTTAGGAACTGTGACTGTATGTTTCATGATTTCTTCTTTGAAACGGAGCTTTTCCTCTTTTGTCATTTCAGAATTTTTCAAGTTTTCTTCCAGATCTCTAATTTCTTCTTCATGTTTTTGATAGACCGGAAGGGGTATTACCGTCACATTTTGAATATCTCGTAATCTAGTGAGCTCTTCACTTGTGTTTTCACTACTATTTAAAATATTCTTGTACTCTTCTATGGCATCTCGAAATTCACTGAGAAAAGAACTTTGTTCTAATTTTTCATAACTTAAAAATTCTTCTATCCACTTCGTTTTTAATTCTTCAGAAATTTCCCCAGTGTGTCCCAATAAAGCTTCTCTCGATAAATGATAAATCACTTTATCAATAAAACCATAGCTGCTCCCTGCTTCTTTTAAATATCCCTCTTCCGTTTTTAAATATACATAGCAATTTGCTTCCTTAGTGCTCTTTTTCCCTTTTCTGTTACAACGTCCAAATCTTTGGAATAAAGAACTCAAATCTTGCAATTCGGTAAAAAGATAATCGAAGTCTATATCTAAAGAAGCCTCTACTAATTGTGTAGAAATCCAAATACCATTCTCCTTGATTTCTGTTTTTCCAAAAGCAAGTATCTCTTTTTCTTTTCTCGCTCTATCTTCTTTGATAAATCGAGAATGTAGCAAATGCAGATATGGAGACAATTCTTCTTGCTCCAGTAAAGTATCATACATTGCCTGTGCATCTTTAATAGTATTACACACCACTAAAATTTTATTACTTTTTCCTATTTTCTTATTTCTTAAAAATAGATCTATCATTTCCTCAGTTCCCATTCTCTTATCATAGCTGATAAGATTATGACGAATGACATTATTTTTTGAGTGGAATATCTGCTTCTGAAATGAAAAATCAGGAATTTCTTTTTTCATAAGGGCTTCGACAATAGGAGGAAAAGTTGCTGTTACTATTCCTATTTTCCCTCCCAATTCTAAAATCGTTTTAATACCTAAAATAATAGCTGCCAACAAACTAGGGTCATACATCTGTATTTCATCAAGCACTACTTTAGAGTAGGATAAAGTTGCTAATTTCATCTCATAACCTTTATATTTTAAAATAAAATTAAAAATTTGATCTGCCGTACAAATGGTTAAAGGTAAAGAAAGATGCTTTCCTCGTTGATGATACTCAAAAATATCAAGTTCTTCCTCCGCAATATTTTTGGCATAGTATTCCAAAGAAGTAGAATGTAAAAGAGATAACCGTTCTTCCAGATTTTCACGTTCTAAAATATCTCTTGATACTCTATCATAAATGGCATTGATTGCTGTTCGAATCGGTAGAGTAAAAAAAGCTTTGCTATTTCCAATCCAACGAAGAGCCGCTTCTGTCTTTCCCATCCCTGTATCTGCAATGGCTATAATACTCTCATTTTTATGAGAGTAACAAAACTCTTGTAAATCATTCCATAAAATCCCTAATTTAGAACTCCACAGCTCTAATTTCTCTTCTAAAAAATCATTTGGATATTCTATTTGATAATTTCCACTTGCCGCATAATCACATTTCATAAGAAGTCCCAATGTTTTTTGATTTGTTAGGGTATGTAAGCTAGATATTTTTAACCCCATAGGCAAACGATATGAAGTAAAATTTTGTAGTAACCTTTCAATATCCTTCTTTCTTTCTAATCAGAATATCGATGATGAAATAAAACAGCATATAAAATAGAGTGATATTCATCTTTCAAATATTTTTTAGGATCTATCATATAAATAGATAAAATATTATGCTCTACTTCTAATTCAGGATTGAACTTTATTTTTCTTTGACTTAAAACTCTTTTTTGAAAAAACTCATTCATTTTCCCTAAATCATGATATTCTATTGCTTCTCGTAAAATTCTATTTTCTTCTTCAGAATATAAATATCCAAATCTTACTAGGCATTCTCTAGCTTGCTGCAAATCAAAATTATGTTGTGCAATCGTTTTATTTGGTTTGGCATAATATTCCATATTCACTCCTCATAAAAAATTAACCAAAACAGGTATTTTATTTCCTTCAGAATCCGTTCCCCAAAAGTCTAACTTTACATTTTCACTGCTTTCCTGTGCTCCAAAATTCATACTATACAACACAGGAATTTTTGTAAAAATTCGTTTATTCTCTTCCAAAGTATAATTTTTATTCACATAGTATTTTGTTCCTCCAGAAGAATGGTTGGAATCTACTTCAAAACTAAATATTTTTTCTTCTGCCACATCTTTTCGATTTAAATAAATGGACGTATTTGCATTTTCTTTCGAATAAATATCTTCTTGAAACTCCTGTAGTTCCACTACACTGCAATCTTCTACTTCTAGAAAATCTTCACTTCGTCCTAAGGATGTTAAGCGATAAATGTTATCATGAATTTCCTTTAATACTTCTTCTTCTGCTCGAATATGAAGAATTAAAAAAATATCATGTAATATTTCATAAAACTTTAGAGAAGTTACCAAAGATCGATATGATTTTATAGGCTTGGTATAGTTTTCTTCTTCATATTTTTTAAACTCTTCTACATAATTTTTTTCTTCGATTTTCCATTTTTTTTCTTCTTCTAAGATTTTCTTGTATTCTTCCGAGTTTTTATCCAATAATTTTTTTTGAGAACTTAATTCTGTTTTCTTTTTCTTAAACTCGCTTAGTTTTTCTTTATAGACAGTGTCTTTTTTTATTTTAATTTCTTCACTAATATCTTTTAAATGACAATATTCCTCAAAAAGATTTTCATCATGTACTTGAATAGAAATTCTCTTTTTAAAACTATTTCCTTGCGGTTTTTTAGAAGAAGCAACTCGAAGGAATGAATTAGATAAACAATCTCCATTTGCCATTTTGACTAGAATTCCTCTATCATCCATCACAGAATTCAAAAAACAATAGTCTGTATATGCTCTTTTCGATAGAGAAGAAAATTTTCCTTGAATACTAACATCCATAGGATGATATTCTTTATAGTCACAAATATTATGAAGAGCTCCTATAATTGTGGAAGGAAGAGGCAAAGGATAAGTCATTTTATTTTCTAAACATCCTGTTTTCCTATAATTAGCACTCGTTTGTCGTAAAACAATTCGTAAGGCTTTCATAACTCTTGCCTCCTTATGCTTGATAATAATCTTTCACTTCTTTTATTAAGTCTTCAAAGAACACTTCCATAGAAATTGGTTGTAACATTTTCAAAATTTCTTCCTCATTGGAGAAGTTGTCTCCCCGTAATAAAGCACATCGAAATCCTTTGTTCTTTTTCAAAACTATGTCTTCCCCAATTACCAAAGCTCCTTGCTCTGTTTTTACCACATTTTCAAAATAATGTGTTTTTCTTTCTGACAATCCCCCTATCACAAACATAGGCTCTGCATTATCTAAATTTCCTTTGACTACTAAACTTAAGTTTTGAATTGCTTCCAAGATACTTTTTACTCTTTCATATTTTTCTGTTTTATCTGCTTCTTGATTAAAATTTTCATCTTTTCCAATTTTTTCTAAATCAATCGTAATACTATATACTTTTAAAGATTTTTCATACTCATATTGATATGGCATCAGCCCTACATCTCCTGCGTTCGCCTGTACATTTAAACCATTTGCTTTTGCATAATTCGTAGCTAAATATAAATTATTATGAAAACGTGTTTCATTTACAAAACTCTCCGTAGAAATCGCATCTGTTAAATAAAAAGAACTATTCCTTACATAGGTATCTGCTGCTGTACACATATACCCTCCCTCTAAGGCTCTACAGTTCGAAGCGTTTAATTCAGGAGTCACATTTTTCTGTGTTGCCCCATTTACAACTGTTTGTAAATCTTCATACATACCACTTTGTACCATTAAAGCATTTTTCAAACTTTCACGACTTCGAATAGAATAAACGGCTCTATTTTTATAGACTTTTTGAACGCTTGAAATATTTCCCAATCCTTCTGAATAATTTGATGTCATATTTGCAACAACTGTTAATGTTAATGCATTTTTCTTCATATTTTATTCCTCCCTCTCTCTATTTTTCCACCTTATTTTCAAAATTTTCTGTATTTAATTCCAAGATAAACATTCGAATAATATCATCGTTTTTACTTGGATTTTCCATAAAATCATATAAAAATCCAAAATATACTCCGGAATAATTAGAAAGTTGCATTAAAATATCCAAAGTTCTTTTATAATCTTTAAAAATAAGGGAACTGGTCAGTTTTTGTCGGTAAGAATCTAATTTCTTTTCAATATTATTCTTTTTAAAAATTTTAACAATTTCTTTTGCACAGGCATAAGCAAATTTCTGATTTTTATTGAATTCCATGTTTTCTCCTCCTATATTTTTTATTTCTATATTGATTTTTAATAATTCTTTAATCGCAAAATAAATACTTGGTAAATTACTTTTTTCTCTTTCTTTTAAAAGAAAATCAATAATCAAATCTAATCGAACTAAATTTAAAATATTCTGAAAAGTTTCCTTCAATATATTTCTGTAGTTTTCTCCCACTTTCATATTCAAATTTATTTTTGGAATATCTACTTTTTGAAAAATTCTGATACTTTCATTTCTTAAATACCATGTATTAAAATGTGTTTTTTCTCTATCTTTATAAATGATTTCCATTCCATATTTCATTGGATGTGTCTGATTTTGTAGTAATTCCATTAAATTTTGTTGAATACTTACTTTCTCTTGTTCTTTTTTTTCAAAAAAAGTTTTCACATTAAAATTGACTTTATACAAAATATCTAAATCTGCATTATCATTCAAAAATACTGTTTCAAAGGTACTTCCAGTAAAAGCAAAAGGAATAAAATCAAAAATGATATCGTCTTCGTATATAATACTATCTGTCCTAAAACGATAAGCTGTCGACTTTCCCTTTTTTCCTGCATCAATATAGTAACCTTTCACCCTACAAACACTATCCTTAGCAGCCTCTGTGAATAAAACACCTGATTGACAATAATTATCATATAGATTTTTCTTATTTCGAAATGTCTCTTTAATAATAGTATATCTATTTTCTTCTATGAGATTTAAAACCTCTTGTTTATTTTCTCCTGTAAATTTTATTTTCGAAAAAACTTTTTTTAAGGTAGTGTTTGCTCCCATTTTCTCTTTAATCCTTTTTTCTTCTCCCGGACTAAATACCGAGCTACTCTTCAGTTTATTCTCCAATGCTTTATGAGGCAAATCTTCTCCATAAAATTTTTCTACAAAAGATAAATATGTATTTTCTTGAATATCTTGCGAAGAATATAAAAAGAAATCATCAAAAATCCCATCAATTTCTATATTTTTTTTAATTTCATATTTCTTTTGAAATTCTTGTAGATAATATCGCAATCCTACTATTGCAGCTGAGTATCTCCAATCAGAAGCGGAAATAGCAGTATCAAAGCCGTAAACTCCTGCATCTAGATTATGCTTCATTTTCCTCACCTCCAGGGCCTAAATATTCTAACATACCTAATCCTTGAGATAATCGAGATCCTAAACCAGTTCGATATATTTCTTTTAATAAAATCTTAGGAGCGTGGATTTCAAAAATTCCATTCGTTACTGGGAAAGTCAAGNGCCAAAATGTTTTACAATGACTTTTTTCCCCTCAAGCAATTTAGAAGAAAACTGTATCATTTCTTTGGGATAGCCTAAACGTTCAAAACGTTTCTTCATAATCCAATCTAACTTTTCTAAAAAATTCTCATCCCCTACAGAATAATAAATATCCTTTTTTTCTTCCTTAATATGTTCCCGAACAACAATTCCACCACCTAAGGTAGAACGAAATATTCCTACATTTCCTAATATTTCTTTTTCTCTGACTGGAACAATTTCTTTTAATATCATATACTCGTCATCAGGAAGAGGAAATTTTTTATTTTTTTGTAGCAAAAAAACATTCATCAGTAAAAAAGCGATATTTTGTTTTTCTGTACACGAAAAAACTACTGAGATTTCTGGTTTTTTTAATTCAATTTCATTTTTATGAAATTGTTTCAATGGATAAATAATAGAAAAACAATAATCCTTTAGCTCTGTATCTTTGAAAAAATTTTCATAATATTTTCCATCATGGGCCTGTGTTAAAGATTTTTTAATAAAACTAATCATCGTCCTTCGAATTTCAATTGGGATCCTCATCGTACTCAATTGAAATTTTAATATAAATCTCATTCTGTCACCTCTTTTAATTTATAATATATCTTCTACTCCTAGATATACCCTTTTTTTTCTAAAAAATCCAATAGAAAATTTACTTCTAAACAATTGACAAATAAAATAAACTCTCCTACTATATCTTTATAAAACTATTGAAAGGAGTCACTATGAAAACTCTTGTTGTATATTCCAGCTTAACAGGAAACACAAAAAAAGCTACCACTTGGGCTTTCGAAGCAGTTATTGGAGAAAAAGAATTATTTTCTGTGGAGGAAGCTATGAAAATAGATACTTCTTCCTACGATAGAATTATTGAAGGTTTTTGGGTAGATAAGGGAACTTTGGATCCAAAATCTAGGAAATTTTTAAAACAGATAAAAGGAAAAGAACTTATTTTTATTGGAACATTAGGTGCCTATCCGAACTCAAAACATGCCATAAAAGTGATGGAACGTTCTAAGAAAATTGCAGAGGAAAATAACTGTTACTTAGGAACTTGTATGGTGCAAGGAAAAATGTCAGATGTTTTATTAAAATCTATGGATAAATTTCCACTTAACTTAATTTTTAGAAAAACAGAAGAAAGATTGGAACGAATTCAAGTAGCTTCTTTACATCCAAATGAAGAAGACAAAGAAAAAATTCAAGAATTCGTTAGAAATTTATATTAAATGAACTCATTAAATAACCCCCAAAATATGTTGCTTATAGAAAAAGTTCCTCTTAAATCAAATGGAATCCATTTGGTCAAATAGGAACTTTTCTTTTCCAGGACTATTTAAAAATTTAATACAATTCTGCTAACATACACCTTGCAGAACCACCACCATATTTTTCAATGGTAGATACTTTTACAGGGATAATTACTGCATATTTTTCTAAACTCTTTCTTTGTTCCTCTGTCAATATTTTTTCAGCCGTGGCAGACATAATACAAAGATGGACTCCTTCTTCATTCTTTAATTCTAAGGCATTTCCTAAAAAGTGTTCTACCTGTTCTTCTGTAATGAAAATAATTTCTTTCCCATCTTCTTCTAAACTTGCTATGACCTTTGCTCGTTCTTCCAAATTATCAATACTATCTGTTCTTTTCTTTCCATTTCAACAGTCTGATAGGAATGAAATGCTATTTTTTGATACACTAAATCTTGACAAAAAATATCTAACAGCCTTTCATCTGCTCTTTTGGATAGGGAACAATAAGCCTTCCGATTTTTTCTGTCTAAGACTAAAGAGCCCGTCCCTTCTAAATAAATCTCCTCTTTCTCCAAAGGACTATAATCTAAAATGTTCATTTTATCTTCCGCAAAAAAGTCATAGATATCTTCTCTTCTTTCTAATCTTCTATTTTCAGCAAACATAGGATACAAAACAATGCTTCCGTTTTCATGACTGGAAAACCAGTTATTCGGAAAAATACTATCCGGAGTATATGGGTGTAAAGTATCTTCTAATACTTTTACCTCGATTTTATATCTTCTCAATACTTCCACCATAGTATCAAACTCTTCTAAAGCCTCTTCTTGTATTTCTCTTACAGATTTTTTGTCTTTCTTTTGATAGTAATTATTTACCGCTGTTTCTTCATTATAGCCAAAGCAAACCGGTCTTACCATCAAAACTTTTCCTGTGATATGAGATTGCATTTTTTCCTCCTTCAAGAAAAACAGCCATAGAATTTACTTCCATGGCTGTGTCTTATTTTGTGTATTCTAAACTTATTTCTTTTTAGATTCTTCAAATTTTGCCCAAATTCCAGCTTTTACTAAGATAGATTTTACTGTTCTTGTAGGTTGAGCTCCATTTGATAAGAATTTTAAGATTTCTTCTTCTTTCAATACTACTTTAGAATCTTCCAAAGGGAAATAGTTTCCTAAGTAAGCAACTGCTTTTCCATCTCTCTTTGATAAATCTTCCATTACTACCAATCTGTAAGAAGGTCTTTTTTTGTCTCCCAATCGAGTTAATCTTAATTTTAACATATTTTTTCTCCTTTTTATTTTAATATATTTTCTTTATTTTTTAAAATGGAAATTTTCCACCTTTTCCTGACATCATTCCGTTTAAATTTGGAAAGTTTGGCATTTTACCGCCGGCAAACATTTTCATCATTGTCTTCATTTGATCAAATTGTTTTAAAAGACGATTGATGTCTGCTACATCCGTTCCGCTTCCTTTTGCAATTCTTTGCTTTCGACTTGCCTTTAAAATTTCAGGTTTCTTTCTTTCTTGCTTAGTCATAGATTGAATAATGGCTTCTACTTTTTTCATCTCTTTTTCGGCAGGAGCTAAATCTCCAATCTGTCCCATTCCCGGAATCAATTTTAAAATACTTCCTAAAGAACCTAATTTTTTAATATTTTGTAATTGTTTTAGAAAATCATTTAAATCAAATTTTTGAGTACGGATTTTTTCTTCCAAAGATTTGGCATCTTCCTCTTCTATTGCACTTTGTGCTTTTTCTACAAGAGAAACCACATCTCCCATTCCTAAAATTCTGGAAACTAATCTATCCGGATGAAATAACTCAATATCATCTAACTTTTCTCCGACTCCAATAAATTTAATTGGCTTTCCTACTACAGATTTAATGGATAATGCCGCTCCACCACGAGTATCTCCATCTAATTTTGTTAGGACAACTCCATCAATGCTCAAGCTTTCATTGAAAGATTTTGCTAAATTTACAGCATCTTGACCTATCATAGAGTCCACAACTAATAAAATTTCTTGTGGTCTTGTTAACCTCTTTATATTTCTTAATTCTTCCATTAAAGCTTCATCAATATGCAATCTTCCGGCTGTATCAATAATCATGTAAGTTGCATGTTCTTCTTTTGCTTTTTCTAAAGCTCGTTCACAAATTCCAAGAACATCTTGATGCCCCTCTTCTGCATACACAGCAACATCTACTTGTTGTCCCAAAACTTGTAATTGCTTAATTGCTGCCGGACGATAGACATCGGCTGCTACTAATAAGACTTTCTCATTTTGTTTTTTTAAAAACTTTGCTAATTTTCCAGCGAAGGTTGTTTTCCCTGCTCCTTGTAATCCGGAAAGCATTAAAACAGTCGGATTTTTAGGTGCTTTGGTCAATCTCGCATTCGTTCCACCAAGCAACTCCACCAATTCATCATTTACTAATTTGATAAATTGTTGTCCCGGATTGATTCCTTTTAGTACTTCTGTTCCAATGGCTTTTTCCCGAATGGATTCAATGAAATCTTTTACAACTTTATAGTTTACATCTGCTTCTAAAAGTGACATTTTTACTTCTTTTAAAGCATCTTTAATATTACTTTCACTTAATTTTCCATGTCCTCTAACTTTCTTGAAAATATCTTGAAACCTAGACCCTAAATTATCTAACATAGTCACCTCATTATAACAAATCATCCATAATTTTTTTTAGAACTTCTGGACGAAAATCTCTCTGTAAACTTTCTAATTTTTTTCTCAATTTCCTCTTTTGTTCAAACATCTTTAGTTTTTTTTCATAGTCATTTAAAACTTTGATTCCTCGTTTGATATTATCAGAAACTGCTTGTCGGCTTACATTATGAGTCGTTGCAATTTCACTCAAGGAATAATCTTCTTCAAAATGTTCTATTAAATATTCTTTCTGTTTCTCACTTAACAAATTTTTATAAAGCTCTAACAGACTTCCTATCTCTAAAAATTCCTGTAAGTCCATTTCTATCACCAATGTATCATATCAAACTTTCTATGCTTTGTCAAGTATTTTATCTTGACAATAAAAATTATTTTAAAAGAATAAAGAGTGGCACAAACCACTCTTTTGTTGTTTTCTTATTTTTTTACTCTTTCTACATATTCATTTGTTCGAGTATCAATTTTAATCCATTCTCCTTGTTCTACGAATAAAGGAACTTGAATTTCATATCCTGTGTTAATTCTAGCCGGTTTCATAACCTTTCCAGAAGTATCTCCTCGAAGTCCTGGTTCTGTATATTCAATTTGTCTTTCTAAGAAAGTAGGAACTTCTACTGCTACTGGAGTTGATTCGTAGTATACCACTTCTAATTCCATTTCTTCTTCTAAGTAATTTAAAGCGTCTCCTAAGTCTTCTCCTTTTAATTCAATACTTTCCCAAGTTTCAGGATTTGAGAATACATAGAAAGATCCGTCATTGTATGAATAGATTGCTTTTACTTTATCTAATTTAATATCATCCATTTTATCGTCTGCTTTGTACACAGAGTCAGAGATATTTCCTGAGATTAAGTTTTTCATTTTGAATTTTACAACAGCTGCGTTTCTTCCTGATTTGTTGTATTCAGCCTTTAATACAACGAAAGGATCATTTCCGATTTTAATAGTGCTTCCTGCTCTTAGCTCTTGAGCGATTTTCATATTGTGTTACCTCCTAAAAATTTTCTATGAATTGTTTTAATTTAATTCCTAAATTGCAATGTTTTTGAATATAATCTCGAAACTCTTCGTTCTGCTCTCGAATTTCTTTAAAATGTTCCCAAAAATAAGAATAATCTGTTTCTTCTCTATTATAACTAAAAAAAGTATTTTGTAAAGCTTTATTCTCCGGACAATATTTTTCTAAAAAAGATTGTAATTTCTGAAAGTGTAAATCATTCTCCTGAGGATAAATATGCCATAAAAAAGGCTTTCCTGTGAGTAAGGCTCTTGCAAAAGAATCCTCTCCACGCACAAAGTTAAAATCACATTTTTGGATAAGATCTTCATAGTTTTCTTGACTATAAAACGGTAAAAACTTTAGTTCTATTTTATCATATCTTTTAAAATTTCCCAAGCTTTTTCTAACACTCTCTTGACTTTTTTCTCCTAAGATACAAAGACATACTCTCTTTCCTCTTTTTTGTAGACTTTCAAATAAACTTGTGAAATCTTTCTCATAGGAAAAAATACTTCCAACTAACTCATAATCTTCTCTTGTAATTCCAAAATCCTGTAAAGATAAATTAGGAGAATAAGCCTTTGTAAAAATTCCACCTGTTTTTTCTGAGATTCCGGGCATAAAGAAAAATTTTCTACAAGTTCCGATGCCTAAAATAGACTCCTGCAAATGAAAATCTTCCGTCCAGTCTTCCGCAGAAAAATATTCTAAATTAACAATCAGCTTGGAGTTATGATAAGCCTTTTGTAAATAATTGTCCGGAATTTCACAAGCAAAGGCTTCTATGACAACTTCTGCTGTTTCTACACTTTCCTTCTCTGCTTCTATCTCTGCATAGGTCTTATAGGAAATTTCTTGATACTCCGGACAAAGAGCAAAAAATTCTTCTGTTTTATCTAAAAGTAATCGAATACTCGTTTCAGGAAATAAAGAAGAAAGCTCCTTGTACAAACGATAACAAACTCCAATATCTCCAAAATTATCAATCACTTGGCAAAAAATATCAATACTTCTCGTTTTCATGGTTACTTTATCGAGCCTTTTCTTGTACTTTTGTTTCTTGTAGAGCTTCTGTCGCAACTTCATCTACTGTTTTTGCTTTTTGTTTCTTCAAAGGAGCGGAAGTCGACAATCCAACCCCTAAACCTCCAATATTAAATCCGGTTCCTACTCCCACAGAAGTTGTACAAGCAGTTAACAATACAGCACTCAATACCAATAATAGACTCATTTTTTTCATTTTCTAACCCTCCACTTCTTCTACATCGAAAGAAATAATATCCTCTAAAGAAACTTCTTTTATCTCACCAAGTTCTAAATCCCCTAAAACAAGCTTTCCAAAAGAAATTCGTTTTAAATAAATTACCTTATTCCCTACGGCTTCCAACATTTTTTTTACTTGATGAAACTTTCCCTCTCGAATGGTTAGAGCAATTTTCCTATCTTCTAATTTCTCAGCTTTTGCCGGAAGAGTTTTATACTCTCCAATCATAACCCCTTCTCGCAACTTTTCCAAAGCCTCTTCTGTAATATCACATTCTAAGGAAGCGTGATAGGTCTTATCCACATGGCTCTTTGGAGAAAGCAATCGGTGATTTAATTTTCCATCATTCGTAAATAATAAAAGACCTTCGGTATCCTTGTCTAAACGCCCTACAGGAGCTAAATCTTTTTTGATGACCCACTCCGGAAGTAAGTCCATTACTGTTGCCTCTCGACTATCTTCCAAGGCAGTAACATAGCCTGCTTTTTTATGTAAGATATAGTAACGAAACTCCTGATAGCTTAACTTTTTTTCTCCATAGTATACTTCATCTTTTTCTTCTTCTATATTTTCTTTATTAGTAAAATCCATATAATTATCTGAATTATTTTTCGGATTTATCAACTGTATAGGTGCATTTTCCATAGCTGCCAAACCAGATGATACTAATGCATCTGCAAAAGATTCACCAGTCGTTAAGAATATTTTTTTTGGATTTTTATATCCATACCTACTAACAAGTTTAGCAGTTTCATACCTATTATTACCTGCTATTCTATATTCTGCTCTTAACTCAGACTCTATGTTCTTACCTATTGAATTATTACCGCCAACTAGTAT
>QWCD01027941.1_pt1 | contig 12715 bp, 8 predicted proteins | sample 1972461 | NCBI WGS metagenome assembly QWCD01 (sample SAMN09866717, study PRJNA288562) | Human vaginal metagenome isolate term4_vaginal, whole genome shotgun... | isolation source: vagina | host: Homo sapiens | place: USA: California | reverse complement strand
ACAATTTCCAATACATTTAAACGGAAATATTTGTTTTGAGACTTTTTATTAGACCCGCTAGCTGGAGTCCACGTAAAGTTGCTAACACTAGGTGTAAATTCATCACCTTCATCTACAGAAACATTATTGTATGTCACATAATACGGGCTTGGAACTGTGCTGTTTACCACTGACACTTCATATGTATGGTTTGAATCATAACTACCCAAGCTTTTGGTTGCACTAGTAGCAGTATCAGGATCATAGGTGCCAGTAGTTGTTGCTACTACCTTGTTATCAGTTGTATCTTTTATCTGAAACTGTATATTCTTAAACGCGTCCTTTACGTCTTTCCTAGAAGAATCTAGCGTGGAACCAAAGTCCCAACTCTCAAAATTCAATTGACCAAAATCGCTATCACCCTTAATAAATGCATTTTTATTATCCTTGTTCATAGTTTCCCAGCAAAGACTTACTCTAAGCTCAGTCGTTTGTGTTTGAGGTTTAGGAGTTTGATTAGGAGCTGGCTTACCACTAGCAAAAAGCGCTTGATTAAAAATTGTTGGTGAAACTGGAGCTTCCTCACCCTTAGACTTTGAATAAATATTTAATTCAGTCTTTGTATCAGTATTTACAACAGAATCTGCATTAGATTTAGTAGTAGTCTCAACTACAGAATTTACATTAGTATTTGCAGAAAGCTTGATACTAGACTTTACATTACTCTTAGTCTCAAGCTTGGATTCAGTCTTTATATCAGACTTCGTATCAATATTTGTACCAGACTTTGGTTTCACATTCTCTTCAGATTTTGCATTACTTTTTTCAGAAGAATCAGAAGACTTTATTACACTCTTATCAAAAGTACCAGTTTTTTGAGAAGAGCTATTTTCAATTGGGGGGGGGGTAGTAACTTTTGCAGTGGAAGTGCCAGAATCCACGTAAGTATCAGCAGCATTTGCAGTTTGAGCCATGCAAAAAGCGCAAGCAGCAGTAGCAATACTCATCATCGTAGTCGATAATAAAATCACAGTTTTCTTGTTCATTTTTCCCTCTTATAAAACAAATTCTAATAAAATCAGTAAATGCAAAATCCCAGACTCACTTCCACTATTGAAGCAAACCTGCATTCGCAATTATATCATAAAATCATTATAACTTAACTAAATGTCATAATGTAATTACAATTCAAAATTTGTCATACACATCATGCAATGCGAAGAAAATTACAAATTAAGTAACTTAACGCACAAGTAAAACAAAATCAGGTATCGATTTTGGAACGATCGAAGTCGTCCGCATTATCAACAATAAACTGCTTGCGCGGAGGAACATCATCACCCATAAGCAAATCGAATACTTCGCTCGCCTGCTGAGCATCTTCCATACGAATCCTTCTTAGCATTCGCGTTCTAGGGTCCATAGTGGTGTCTGCAAGCTGATCCGCATCCATCTCACCCAAGCCCTTGTAGCGCTGAATATCGCTGTTAAAATCAATGCCCTTAGCTTGCAAATCATCAAGCTTTCCAGCCAATTCGTCATCGGAATACGTGTAAATATACTCGCCTTTGTGCTTTCCAGCGAGCGCAATCCTGTGAAGAGGCGGCACAGCAGCATAAACGTGCCCGTGCTCAATAAGCGGACGCATATAACGATAGAACAGCGTTAGCAGCAAAATACGAATATGCGCGCCGTCAACATCAGCATCGGTCATCATAACAATCTTGTTATAACGCGCTTGCGAAATATCAAAACTTGCGCCCGACCCTGCTCCAACAACTTGAATGATTGCAGCGCACTCTTTGTTAGAGAGCATTTGCGCAAGACTTGCTTTTTGAACGTTCAAAATCTTACCGCGAATTGGCAAAAGCGCCTGGAAAGCAGAGTTTCGAGCAGCTTTTGCAGTACCAAGCGCAGAATCGCCCTCAACGATGAAAAGCTCTGCAACATCGTCGTTTCCAGGCTGGCAATCAGAAAGCTTCGGCGGCATAGAAGCAGACTCAAGCGCATTCTTTCTGCGAGTAACTTCCTTAGTTTTACGCGCTTGAATACGCGCGTGCATCTCGGAAACAATTTTCTCTAAAACTCTAGCAGACTGCTCTTTGAATCCTCGCTTAGACCCACTAATCATCTCGCCGAATTGAGCATCCGTCATTTTTGTAACGATTGGCTTAACTTGAGCAGTTCCAAGAACATCTTTAGTTTGACCCTGGAATTGAGGCTCTGCTATGCGAACTGTTACAACAGCCACCATTCCAGCTAGAATATCGTCTCGCTCAATCTTAGTGTTTGAATCTTTAAGATTGACTTTAAGCTTTCTAGCATTGTCTTCAACAGCCTTGCGGATTTGCTTAGTCAATCCTTGCAAGAATCCGTCAACGTGCATGCCTCCGCCAGGAGTTTCAACAACGTTCACAAAGCTAACAATCGTTGAATCGTAGCCGTTTACCCAGCGCATTGCAATGTCTACAGCGCATTTACGCGTTACTTGTTGAGCATGCAAATCTCCTGCAGCATCAACAGCTTGCGTTTCTTCCAAGTAAGTGTCTTGGCCTGTAATTCGCCAAATATCGGAGATTGCTTGACCTTTTGAAAGAAAGTCAACAAAATCTTTTACTCCACCATTGTGCAAAAATTCAACAACTCTAGGATGATGATTATTTTGCAATTCTCTAGCAGACTCACTATTTGCAACAGATTGCTCGGTGGATTCTTCGATTTCGTTATCGATTTCGCTATCTGATTCAGCTTCCGATTCGTCATCTGATTCAGCTTCTTCTGACTCCGATTCAGTTTGATTTATCTCATTAGATTCACTATCTTCGGCTGCTTGCGATTCATCCTTAAACGTCAAATCATCTGTTAAATCATCTGTTAAATCGCTAGCATTCGCATCAATATTCGCATCAATATTCGCATCATCGCTAGAACTACTGTCAACTTCTTGAATATCGCTAAATTCGCCTTCTGGCACATGCTCGTCAATAACAGTAATTCGCAAGCCTGGAACCAAAAAGCTCGTTTGACGAACTCTGTCAATCAACTGTTCGTAACTAAAGCGAGCTGTTGAATTAAAAATCTCGGGATCTGCCCAATATCGAACTCGAGTACCGGTAGTTTTTGGCGAAACTGTGCCAATAATCTCAAGCTCAGTAGGCTTGTTCTTACGCGTGCGCTTAAAAGGAGAAGCTGGAGACGGATTTTCTGGATCTGCATCGCTATACACACCAGGATGCCCCTGATGAAAAGCCATATGATGCGTTTTTCCATCTCTATCTACTTCTACGTCTAATCGCAAGCTCAACGCGTTTACAACAGAAGATCCAACGCCATGCAAACCGCCTGCAGCGTTGTATGAAGCATTACCAAACTTTGCTCCAGCATGAAGCTTAGTTAAAACAACTTCAACGCCTGTAAGCTTTGTTTTTGGCTCCACGTCTACTGGAATACCACGGCCGTTATCCGCAACTTCAATAGAACCATCGTTGTGAAGAGTAACAATAATATGATTGCAAGCACCAGCTAAAGCCTCATCAACCGCATTATCAATAATCTCCCAAAGGCAATGCATTAATCCTTGGCTGTCGGTAGTGCCAATATACATGCCTGGGCGCTTGCGAACAGCGTCCAAGCCTTCTAGCACGGTCAAACTATCGGCATCATATTGCTCTTGCTCTTTAAGAGAAGCCACTTTTACTCCTTATACAACAACAATTAAAGCTACTAGAGCATATCTAATAGCAAATCACTGATCTAAGAAGTCACGCAAGGTTTGCGACCTAGAAGGATGACGCAACTTAGACATTGTTTTAGACTCGATTTGACGAATGCGTTCGCGAGTAACGCCATACACGCGACCAATATCGTCCAAAGTCTTAGGCTGGCCATCTTCCAAGCCGTAGCGCATTTTAATAACACCAGCTTCTCTAGGAGCCAGAGTTTCCAAAACTTGCCTAAACTGCTCTTGAAGAAGCGAGAATGCTACTGCATCCGAAGGTGCGATTGCATCGGTATCTTCAATCAAATCACCAAACTCTGAATCGCCATCTTCACCCAAAGGAGTGTGCAAAGAAATAGGCTCACGACCATACTTTTGCACTTCTTGCACCTTTTCTACAGGCATATCAAGCTCGCGTGCAAGCTCGTCTGGCGTAGGCTCGCGACCCAAGTCTTGAAGCATTTGGCGCTGAACTCTAGAAAGCTTATTAATAACTTCCACCATGTGCACTGGAACTCGAATTGTACGAGCCTGATCTGCCATAGCACGCGTAATCGCCTGGCGAATCCACCAAGTTGCATACGTTGAGAACTTAAAGCCCTTCTTCCAATCAAACTTTTCTACTGCACGAATTAAACCAAGATTACCTTCCTGAATTAAATCAAGGAAAAGCATGCCCCTGCCTGTGTACCTTTTAGCAAGCGAAACAACAAGTCTCAAGTTTGCTTCTAGAAGATGATCTTTAGCTTTCTTACCATCTGCTGCAGCCCACTTAAGCTCGCGCTTGCGCTTAAACTCCATTTGGTCGATTTGCGTGTCAAGCAAATGCTGAGCATACAAACCAGCTTCGATTCTCTCCGACAAATCAACTTCCTGCTCCGCGTTAAGAAGGCTAACGCGACCAATCTGCTTTAAGTAGTCTTTAACAGGATCTGCCGTAGCTCCAGTAGCGATTACTCGACGCTTTGGGTTTCCAGAAGGCGTTAAATTATCGTCATCGTCGTCATCTCGAACAATAAAAGCGCCTTTTGCTTGAGGAACTTGCGGAGCTTCTGGCTTGTTTTCGTCCGTTTCTTCGCCGTCTTCGTCTTCAGAGATATCGTCTAGATTATTAATGTCATCGACATCGTCCAAGTTGTCTACGTCGTCTACATCAAGATCATCGTGAATGTCATCAAAATCTTCTAAATCCATGTGATCTTCGTCTGGATCCATTGGCGCATCAACATTAGCATCAACGTCTTGAGCATCAACGTCTTCATCAATCTTAAAGTCTTGTTGTTCTTCTTTGCTCGTCTTGGAATCGACACTTTCTTTATTTTCGCTCGCCAAACTTTTCCTCCTGTAGATTCCCCGCTAACACAAAGTAATCCGCCAAAATAGGGTATTTAATTTTGCTATACCCTAAAGGCACTCTACTATACCATAAAGGCATAGTTATGGCAAGGGCAACTTTTCATTAAGAAGTTAATCATCTTCTAAGGACGATTCCTTATTACTTTCTTCTTGCGGCGTGGCGAATTTTCTACACCACGCTGGCTCTACATGATTCCTATATGCGTTATCTACTATTCTAACCATTGAACAATCAGGGTCTATATCTAACGCCATTTCAACATATTTTTCAACATCACCTAGCCTAAACCACCAACTTATATAGCACATTAAAGCGTAAACTTGCACTTTTAATTCTGGTATTCCATCTACAACACAAGCCATAGCTTTTAGTAGATTTACAACGTCTAACGCTTTACAGATATCTGGAAGCTCGTGATCTTCGTTAAATTTTTCTTCTAGAAAACGTCTTAAATCTTTAGATATTTCTTTTGTTCTAGGCTCTAAAGCTAGAGTAAGCAACGAGTCGATATTGTAGTACTCTTCTTTAGAGTCCAGTAAAGCCACAAGCAAAGTGTCTCGAACGTTAATATTGTCAAACATTGCAATCGGCAGCATTATAAGGTCGTAACCTACAATGTTTCCTTCTTTTTTGCAAATCATATTATTCCAGTTGCGTATTGATTGATTTACAAAAATATCAAAAGCTGAGAATACTTCTTGCTTACATTTAACATCTAAATCTCTGTTTATGTAATCAATATACTTTTCAAAAAATTCTGGAGCTAAAGATCTAAGATTTTCAATCCAATTATCGTTGTAATCATGATGATTGTTAACATAATCTTTAGGAATGTCTAAAACTGCTATACACTCTTTTGGAAGATGATTAAGATCCACTTTTTCTATTGTTTTTCCAGAAGCATAGCTCACAGCAAAATAGTCTTCGGATTTGTTACAAATCATACTTGCAGCATAAATATTCGTCATCTCTTTAAAAGTTGAATATTCATGATCTTTGTCTTCAAAAAATTGCGTCTCGCTGATTTCGCAGCCTTTAGACTCGTTTTTTATTGTTTTCATAATTCCTCCCCTGTTTGTTTATTGCTTGTTATTTGTTATTTGCTATTCGTTATTCGTTACTTGCTATTTGCAGTATTGATTTTGTGGCTTCTTTTAGCTTTGTAAATAAGAGTTTTGCATTGCAAAAGCGATAGCGCAATAAAAACTAAGCAATGTGGTTAAAGGCTATAAATCATAGAAAAATCCTAGAAAATACTAGAAAAGTCTTAGAAAATACTCACTTCTGCAATGTCTAAGGCATGTGGATAACTCGTAGATATGAGTTTAGATTCGCAAAAGTCATGCATCAATACGCGTATAGGCGAATTAATTTATAGTCAATTTGATTCTTTAGCTTGCAAAAATCTTATTTCTAATTGCAATAAAACACTTAAAAACGTTGTTTCCCAAGCAATTTTGTCTAGCGAAGGCGGAAAACGACTTAGAGCTTTATTCGCATTATATGCTTTTGATGCAGCAAAAGAGAGCTACTCAGCTACGCAAAGTGACGACTCTTACAAAAACTCAAAAAACGCAATGCTAGACGTTGCTTGTGCTCTAGAAGTATTTCAAACAGCAGCTCTTGTTCACGACGACATAATCGACGAATCCGCTTTAAGACGAGGAAAACCAAGCGCATATTGTGCGCTATCTAAAGCCACAAACAATAGTCATATTGGAACTGGGCTTGGATTAATGCTCGGAGATATTCTAGCGTCTCAAAGCTTCGACATAACTAGAAAAGCGTGCGAAAACTTGCAAAATCCTAATGAGGTTTTATGCGAGTTTACAAACATGCAAAAAAACGTTGGAATTGGCCAAATTCTAGACCTTTCAATCGAAATGATGAGCCTAGATGATCCACAAAAACTCGCCGAATCTTCTATAAACGTTTTTAGGTGGAAAACTGCAAGTTACACAACTATTGCGCCTCTTGCTCTAGGATTTTTGGCTGCTGGAATGCAAAAAGACTACGCAATCAATTTAGCGAATCAAATTGGAGATCCTTTAGGAATTGCATTCCAACTTGCAGACGATCTTTTAGATATTGTTTCGGATTCTGCTCACACAGGTAAGCCAATCGGAGGAGATATTCGGGAAGGAAAACGCGCTGTTCTTCTAGCAGACGCATTAGAACTTTGCACTCCCGAAGATAATCTCTTCTTAATAAACGCATACACTTCTAAAAACCGAAACGAAGATGATGTTAAAAGAATCATTGATATTTATAGTAAAAGTGGCGCTATAGGTAAGTCTAAAAAGCGCATTCACAATCTTTGGGTTGAATCGCAAGAAAAAATAGATACTAGTTCGCTAAGCAATCATAGTAAAGTCATTTTGCACAATATTTCTAGCATGTTTATTCCTAAAGAATGGCAATAAGCGCAAATTGCGACTATTCTTTACTGTATTACCTGTACACTTTTAAGTAGTGGGTTTAATACGCGTATAAGGGATTTACTACATGAGTGAAGTTCAAGCGCAACTGGGAATGTGTGTTGAAAATCGCTATCGCATAGTTAAAAAGATAGCGGAAGGTGGCATGGCTACTGTTTATAAAGCGCAAGATGAGCGTCTTAATCGCCCTGTTGCGCTTAAAATCATGCATACTCAGCTTGCTCAAGGAATCCACCGCGAACAATTTATTGCAAGGTTCCGCAGAGAAGCAACTTCTGCAGCGTCAATCGCAAATCCGCATATTGTTCAAGTTTACGATACTGGCGAGTTTGAAGGACTTGACTACTTAGTTATGGAATATGTTCATGGCGTAAATCTTAGATACGAGATGAACAAATACGGCACTTTTAGCGTAAAAGATACTTTGCGCGTGTTAGCTCAAACTTTAGATGGCCTTGCATCCGCACACCTTGCTGGCGTTGTTCACAGAGATATTAAGCCAGAGAAACATTTTGATTAACGACCGCGGAAACGTGCAAATCACCGATTTTGGACTTGCGCGTGCGGTTTCTCAAGCAACTCTTTCTTCTACGGGTCTTCTTCTTGGAACGGCTGCATACCTTGCTCCAGAAATGATTGAGAAGAATCTTGCAACTCCTCAAGGAGATTTATATTCCGCAGGAATGATGGCTTGGGAGATGCTAGCTGGCAGAGTTCCTTTTAACGCGGATAATCCAGTAACTCTTGTTTTTAAGCATGTTCACGAAGACACCCCTTCTATAAAAACTGTTTGCAAAGATATTAATTCTTCGGTTGCAGATTTTCTTAGTTCGATTACTGCTCGAGAAATGGAAAAAAGACCAAGTGACGCTTCTAAAGCGCTTAATATTTTAAGAAGAGTGTGCTCTGGCTTAAGCGAAGAAGAGTGGCAATATAAGTTTGAAGTAGATTTAGACGCAGAAAATCAACCTCTTGAAGGCTCGATAATCGCAAACAAGATTGAAGATAAAAACTCTAATCTAAAATCTCAAATACCGCTTCCGCCTAGCTTGAATAACAATACTTTGAGTGAAAATACTTTGAGTGATTCTGATTCGTCTAATGATGCATTGGCAAACAACATGCTTGCTAGTAACACGCTTGCTAGCACAGAAAAGCTAAATAAGACTACAAACATAGATAAAACTACAGACATAGATAAAACAGCTGATATTGACGCAACTCAAGCATTATCTACATTACCTACGTTACCTACAAAAAGCTCCGATTTTAATGAAGTCTCTTCAAACTATTCAACTTCAACGAATAGCAATCCTCTTGAAGACTTTAACGATAACAATATGCTCACTGTTACAATGCGCGCACCGCAATTTATTAGTGAACGATTAAAAGCTAAAAGAAATAAGTCTAATAATTCAAACAACAATGGCAAAAAAACGCGCAAAAACATTATTATTATATCTGCAAGTTGCGCAGCAATCGCAGCAGCCGCAGTAGCATTTGGCGCGTACTGGTACTATTTAGGCCCTGGAAGCTATTGGTCTTTACCAAAACCAAACACGCAAGAATGCGCATCCCAAAGTGCATGCAAAATAACAAACGTTCCGTGGGCAGACTACGAGCGCACTCTTAAAATATCTAATATTCCTTATTCCGTTTCTAAAGACTTTAGCGACAACATACCCGAAGGAAACATTATTTTCACTAATCCAGATTTTAGTGGCGGCAAAATTTCTAAGCGAAATAATGGCCGCGTTAAAATTGTTGTTTCTAAAGGCGTACGCAAGTCAACCATTCCAGAAGATATTATAGATCCAACTTCTAATGCTGGAAAAGATCCTATAAAAGCATTAAAAAAGGCAGGATTTACTTCTATTACGCATAAACCAAGCGAAGACATTTATTCTTTGGAAATTCCTAAAGGATGTGTTGTTGAGATTTCACCAACTCCTGGAATGCAAATGAATCACAATAAAAATATTACTGTGATTCTTTCTAAAGGACCAATGCCTGTTTCTATGCCAGACGTTGTTAATCTTACAAAAGAAGAAGCAGATAAGGCGTTTAACGAAGCAAAATTAGTTCCAAACTACAGCGAAGAGTTTAATGACAAAATCGAAAAAGGCAAGATTATTAGCGCGTCCGTGCAAAAAGGAACGCAAATGCATTGGGGAGATAAACTCGATGTTGTTGTTTCTAAGGGACCGAAGACTATAACAATGCCAGATGTGCGTAATAAGAACGCTAATGAAGCTAGAAGAATACTTGAATCGCTTGGATTAAAAGTTAATATTTCTGCTCCTTTAGGAGATCTTATGCACACTGTTAGATTCCAATCCGCGGCTCCCGGGTCTCAAGTTAGAGTTCTAGACGAAAGCGGAAATCCAACAACAGTAACGTTAACGATTATTTAGCTTAGCTTAACGATTATTCGCTTTTGCTTGCGACTCTTCTAGCATGCGCTTTTTAACAGTTTGCGCATATTCATCAACGTACTCTTGACCGCTCATTTGCTGGATTGCTTTTGTTACTTTATTAGTAAGATCTCGAAGAATATCGTGCGTAATTTCTTCTGGACTCATCTTGCTAACTTCGATTGGCTTTCCGTAAATCGCCTTAGTATTGCCCTTTGCAGGCATAATCTGGCCATGTTTTTGAAGTTCGCGAGTGCCAATAATCGCAACTGGAACAATCGGGCATCCTGTTTCTAGAGCTAATCTTGCAGCACCTGAATGACCCTTATATAGCTTTCCATCTGGGCTTCTTGTTCCTTCAATGTGAATTCCAAAAAGTTGACCTTTTTCTAGGATTTCTTTAGCGTGATTCAGCGCTCCAAGCGATTTTGATCCGCCAGAACGATCCACTGGAAACACGCCAACAGACGTAAACCACCACTTTTTGAAGCGGCCCTTTAATCCTTTGCCTTCAAAATACTCAGCTTTTCCCATAAAATGAATCATGCGAGGGCATGTAAGAGGCAAAAGCGCGTCGTCAATAACAGCAAGATGATTTGCTGCAATAATCGCTCCGCCTGTTTTAGGAATATTATTGACTCCTTGAGCAGTAGGATGAATCCTTAAGCGTGCAATGAATCCAAACCCCTTTACAAAGAACCAATACAACATGCTAATCCCCATTCTAGCAAGATTCACAAAACAGCATTCAAACTATCAAGCAGACTTGCTACAGTATAATTCATGACTTCTTCTAAGAATACCAACTCCCATAACCGTTTGTACAATAACGAAAACAGCAATGGTGACGATTCGTTTAGTCAAAACTTTAACGACGACTGGTCTCAATTTGTTAGCGAGCACAAAAAAGATTTTAATGATTTAGAAAAGTCCAAAAGCGCAAAAATCTTTAGAAAACGCATTAATCAAGCTGCAGAACCATTAAGAAACATAGCATTTAGCACTAAACCTGGTCCAAGAGATAACACAACATCAAGCTGGCTCGATGTTGATAAAACAATAGACGACTACGGAGACGACTTTGTTGCTCCAAACCCCCATTTTAAGAACGTTTCCATTACCCTTGTAGTTTTATGGAGCGTGTTTGTTTTGGGCGTTCTAGGCATGATTTTGAGCGTTCTAGTGCCATATTTTGCGATTTACACTGGCTCTGTTAGCGCTTTCCTATTTTTGATTGGTGGCGCAGGCCTACTTATGAGCAGAAAAAAGGACAATACTTCTAGCGAGGACTATAACGAGTTTGGAAAAGGCGCGCGAGTTTAGAACAGCGAGTTTAGAACTAGCGAGTTTAAGTGTATTCGCGCAAAAGAATGAGGCTGATGTATTAACACCAGCCTCATTTTTATTAGACGTTTACTTTATAAAACGTTGACTTTAATCCTCATTTTGACCGTGGCAAAGCTTGTACTTTCTGCCAGATCCGCATGGGCATTCGTCGTTCTTATTTGTTCCTGGGAACGTACGACCATCGGCCCAAGGAGTCTTCCACTCTTCTGCCTTTGGACGCTTGCTTAATGGAACTTCGCCTTCTGCATGGCTTATAGGAGCAGGGCCGACGATTCCAGAATGCTCGTCTTCTTCTTGCTCTTCTTGCTCAATGCTTTCGTCAATATAAGAATCATCTTGATTTTCTGTTTCTGCAACAATCTGCTCAAGATTCATGCGGAACAGAAGCTGAATAGACTCTTCCTTAATGGCCTCAATCATAGAGTTGTACATTTGGAAGCCTTCGCGTTGGTACTCAACCAAAGGATCTCGCTGACCCATACCGCGCAAGCCAATGCCATCCTTTAAGTAGTCCATCTCGTAAAGATGTTCACGCCACTTTCTATCAAGAACAGCCAAAACAACTCTGCGCTCAAATTGACGCAAACTATCGGAGCCCATTCGCTCTTCAAACACTGCATAAATAGTTGTTACACCATCTACAATCGTGTCTCTTAAAGCATCAACAGCTTTTTGACCCTTAAGAGGCTCAATTTGCAAGCGAAGCTGATCCCAATCAACAATAATTGGCATAACTGCGTTCACAGCATCTTTAAGGCCTTCCCAATCCCAATCCTTAGGCTTATCGGAACCGTTCATTGCTCCACGAACGTAGCTATCTGCAGTATCTTTAATGAACTTTAAGATATCTTCGTGAATATCTTCGCCCTTAAGAACAGCCTGACGTTCTGAATAAATAACGGTACGCTGCTTGTTCATAACGTCGTCATACTTCAAAACGTTCTTACGCATTTCAAAGTTACGCGCCTCAACAGTCTTTTGAGCCGTGCGCACGCCATTAGAAACATACTTAGATTCGATTGGTTCGCCTTCTGGCAAGCCCTTAGCCATAACACGCGCAACAAGCTGAGTGTTGAACAAACGCATTAAGTCATCTTCCAAGCTTAGGTAGAAGCGCGATTCGCCAGGATCACCCTGACGGCCAGAACGACCTCTAAGCTGATTATCAATACGGCGAGATTCGTGGCGCTCAGTACCAAGAACATACAAGCCACCAAGCTTCTTAACTTCTTCGTGCTCGTCTTTAACTTGTTCCTTAACTTCTGCCAAAACACCTGGCCAACGCTTCTCGTACTCTTCTGGAGTATCGTCTGGAGAATAGCCTTCTGCTTTAAGCTTTGCATCTGCCAAAAACTCAACGTTTCCGCCAAGCATAATATCTGTACCACGACCTGCCATGTTTGTAGCAACAGTCACAGCACCCTTACGACCTGCAACAGCAACAACAGCTGCTTCCTTAGCG
>QWCD01000348.1_pt1 | contig 12846 bp, 5 predicted proteins | sample 1972461 | NCBI WGS metagenome assembly QWCD01 (sample SAMN09866717, study PRJNA288562) | Human vaginal metagenome isolate term4_vaginal, whole genome shotgun... | isolation source: vagina | host: Homo sapiens | place: USA: California | reverse complement strand
ACTGGCTGCATTTTGAGTATCTGCATTATGATATACAACTGCATACGATGTGGGATCTTTTTCCCATTTTGCATAAACAGCCGTATCGGTGGTAACCACTGTGGAAGGGTCAAATGCTTGTTCTACTCCATTGGCATCCTTATAAAACCAGCCTAAAAATTTATAACCAGCAGCCATAGGATCGTTCGGAGTAGATACACTACCTCCTGCCACACTCTGAGCTGCGCTTAGTGAATATCCGCGCATGGCGAAGGCTTTTACCTCTTCTGTTGTGCCATCTGCAAATTGGGCGCGCACAGGTTCTTTAACAGATGGTTCGTTAAGTGAAAAAGTGACTGTTGCAGCAGGTACCCATACATGTTTTTTGGAGTCTGCAGACGCTTTTTCTACTTTATATTCATACGTATTGCCCTGTTTGTTAAGTGGTGTAAGCATACGAACGTTGCTATCTGCAAGCGTAAATAACGAAAGCTGTTCGTTACCATTTTCCGCTCCATTGACAGGAACCGTACTTCCCAAACTTGAATGGTAGTTTGGCGCATACGTGAGGGCATAGGAACCGCCTTTAACGATATAATGGTTTTGTACGCCAGCACCAGTGTCGGCATTAGTTGCGGCAGGCGTTTCTACTAAGCAATTGCCTAAAAATTCTATAGAGCCAGTTGATTTCTTTGTCTTGAGCACCCACCGAAATGCCTGCAGTAGAACCTGCATTTGCCGTAATAGTAGAGTCTTTAATGGTTGAGCTGCCTTGAATTGTTAAACCAGTTGCATGACGCCATCCGCGTTTATTAATGGTAAATTCAGAGTTTTCCATGGTAAGGTTATTCACATAGTATGACATGCCAAAGCCAGCAACACTTAGGCAAGCATTCTTAAGCGTAAGATTGCGCGCGTCAAACCACGTACGCGTCTGCGATGTTACACTTACGGTACAATTTTCAAATACAACACTGTCTGTATAAAAATCGGTATCGCAGATATCATCAGCTGTAATGGTAAGCTTATCTTTACCCGTGCTTCCGTGAACTTTGCCTTGCAAAGAAATGCCACAGCCATCTTCTTGACCATTGTTTTTAAATACATAGGTACCATCAGTAATAAGCGAGCCTTCTTTGGCGGTCAGAGCTGTTTTAAAGCCCGTCATGGTAAGCGTTCCTGCACCTGTGAGCGTTGCTCCATTTTGAAGAATAAGGCCATCAATGGTATTGCCAGTGCCTTGTATAGTGGCCCCACTTGCAGCAACAAACAGCGTTACACCTTCAGGAATCGAAACTGTGTGAGTGAGAGCATAGGTACCCTTAATTCCAATGGTCTTATGTTGTGCAGCTGTTGCGCCTGCCTTTTTTATTGCCTCATCAAGGGTGCGTAAGGGGTGTTGTTCATCTCCTGCAGAGTTGTCATCACCAGCAGTGCCATCTACCCAAATATCAATGTGTACCTGCGCGTCTTTATTGGCTAAACGCTGATACCCCCCCCCGCTTACGCTTTGTCCTTGAGCATAAGCGGTGGTTTTATCTAAACCAGCTGCAGAAGAAAATTTAGGTACCGAAGATCCAATGAGCACAGTTGATAGAACAACTCGCGGTAACACACGAGAAAAAGAGTACTTTGTAGATGAGGCGTGTTTACTCATGGTATCTCCTAGAGGTTGCAATCTTTTTATAAAGAAGTTAAGCACTGATATACATACAAAACGTTTGTCTTGTCAACTGATTACAAGCTTATAGATTATATTGTAACTGAATGTGTGGTGTGATTCTACTACAAATCGTAGACATATATGTAAAACGAAACGTATTAAGGATACAACTTTAACGCAGGCATTACCGTAAGTACTCACTGGTATAACGCACAAATATAAACAAGTTGACACAAACGCTGATGTAAGTGTGTGCTGGATTAGTTGATGTCTGCGCCAACCGCAATGTCCAACATAAAAAATCGCCTTGCTCCCCATCTATCTAGGAAACAAGGCGATTGACTTGCTTTAATCCTACACCTGTTTAAGCCCGTGGATACTATCTACACCACGTATAAGCTTAACCAGACATTCACCGATAACTCGCAAGAGTTGTTCTATTGCCTGCGTTGACGTTTACGCTTTGCGCCTGCAAATATCAATCCAAATGCTGAGGTGATCATACCCATTACCGCAAATGTGTTTGTTGCATCTGAGGTTGCTGCAAGGTGCTTAGGAGCATTTGTACGCGCAGGTTGTTGTGGGGCAAGTTTAGGACGATGTGCAGATTTCATCAGCGCATCACTGGCAAGCATAAGGGCTCTTTGCGCGGCGTCAATTTCTGCTTGAGTAGCCTTGGGATTTTTAAGAATCGCGCGCGCGGCTGCAAGAGCTTTATCATAAGCCTCTTGTGCTTCACGCGAGGCATTACGATAATCCTTATTGTCTACATCCACCGCAGCATCCACATCTGCAACAAGTTTGCTGGTATCGGTCTTATAACCATCCAAGATGGCTTGCTTGGCTTTTTGTAAAGCTTTCAGGGCATCGTCGAGTTGTTTTTGCGTAGGAACAACGCTTACTCCTGCCTTTGGCTTACCTGTGCTACGGTCAAACTTATCAAGCAGTTCGCGTGCGTTCTTTAAAGCAGTCGTGTAATCTTGTAATGCCTTCTTTGCAGCTTCATCATCACGATCACTTACATTTTTGAATTCAGGAGTATTTTCAAACGCATCTTCGCTTGTGTCATCTTCTCCATCTTTAGACTTATCAACCTCTTCTTGCAAATCATGCGGATTGGTGACGTAATTCTTCTTAATTTTATCCTTTATATCCTTAAGGTTTGCAAGAGCCTCATCAACATCTTTTTGAGTTGGAACATCTTGTGCACCAGCTTTGGGATTGCCGGTTTCATCAAATTTTTCCAACAGCTTCTTTGCATGTTCAAGAGCTTTCTTGTATGTTTGTACATCAGCATTATCCGTGCCGTCTGGATTCTTTTCGCCTAAAGCGTTTTGATACTCTGTAGTAGCCTCAAATGCAGGATTATGAGCAGTTCCGTGCTCATCCTTATCATCAGCTTCAAGTTTGAGTGCACCAGCTTTAGTCTTAAATGTATCATCAATAGCTTTTTTAGCAGTCTTGAGCGCCTCAAGTGCCTGTGCTACATCAGCGTTTGTTGGACGATCTTCGGGCTTTGCATTTGGATCTGGATTTGCAACCTTATCAAGGAGCTTCTGAGCTGCGTCAAGCTTGTCATTATAGTCTTTAAGCTTTGCAGTAGCGTCTGCGTCACCTGAATTTTGCTTATCAAGAGCATTTTTATAGGTAACAGATTCTTCAAACGCAGGCACAATCGGATTGCCGTCTTGATCCTTATCGCCTACTTCGTTAGCAAGCGGCTTAACATCAGTCTTGTAGTTGTCAGCAATCTTCTTCTGTGCACTCTTAAGCTGTTTAAGCAGCGTATCAACCTCACGCTGAGTAAGGTTATTAGCATTCTGCAACTTTTGGGTTATCTTTTCTATAAGCTTATTTAAACCAGGTTTGTCATCTGTACCATCTACATCTTTTGCAGCCTGTTCATGTTTAGCGTTAGCATTATCACCCTTAATTGCGTCTGCATTTTTATATTCAGGCGTCTTTTTAAAGTCACCATTTGCATAATCTTTTGCTTCGGTAAGCTTATCAGTATTCGTCTTATAGCCGTTGGTAATAGCTTGCTTAGCTTGCTTCAAGGCAGCAAGTGCATCGTCAATTTGCTTCTGCGTTGGACGTTCGCTCAGTGTAGCCGAATCCTTCTTGGCAAGTAACTCACGTGCAGTCTTCAAAGCATTCTTATAAGTTTCAACATCAGCTTTTGCCTGCTGAACAGCAGGATCGGCATCGGGCTTAACACCTTGCTTGTAAGTAGCATTCTTGAACTCAGGAGTATACTCGAAATCGCCTTCAGTAGCAGCAGGAGCATGCTCAGGAGTAGACTTATTAATTTCCGTCTCAAGATCAGTAGTAACGGTCTTGTACGCGTCCAGCTTGGTACGTGCTTTATCGAGAGCCTCAAGTGCATCGTTGATTTCTTTTTGCGTTGGCTTTGCGTCTTGTGGCGTATCTGCACTGTCATGCTTCTTCAAAAGCTCTTGAGCTTTTGTCAATGCCTTGTCATAATCAGCCTTAGCCTTCTTAGCGGCGTTGTTCTTGTCCTCATCAGGCTTGCCATCAGCAGTTAAGAAGTGAGGATCGGACGCATTGCGATACGCGTCAGAAGTAACCGTGCCTTCTTTTGCGGCTGGAGATTCGGGATCTTGCATGTTGCCATGCTTTTCAACACTTTCCTTAAGTTTGGAAGTGTCGGTTTTAAACGTATCAAGCATTGCGCGTGCAATGTCCAAGTCCCTTTTTGCATCATCTATTTGGTCTTGTGTTGCCGTGGGATCCTTAAGCAATTCACGCGCTGCATTAAGCGCGTCGTCATACTTGGATTTTGCAAAATACGCTACATCGTTTTTATCGGTATCAGGGCCTGAGCCATCGTCTTTTTGAAACCTTGGGAGTGTTGCATTTTTGTATGCGGGAGTTTGTTCAGTGCGGCTGTGCTCATTAACAGAATCCAACAAAGCATCACTCTTAGTTGCAAATGCATTAAGACCCTCACGAGCTTTATTAAAGTCTGCAAGTGCGTCTGTCACATCTTTATTAAGAGGCTGTCCTTGAGCATGACTTTGAATGCCATCAAGATAATTTGGAGATGAAGTATCTCCATCTACAGCTGGAACCTTATCAGCCGGGATCTCTTGACCGTCTTTTTGATCTTTGGGCATCTGGTTGTCAAATGCTTGGTGGATCTTTGCCATAGCTTTTGTATATGCTTCAACAGCCTTTTTAGCTGCTTCTACCTGTGCTTGCTCCTCAGGCGCAGGATTCTGTTTATCTGCAAGAGCTTTTGCATTCTTATATGCAGGGCTTGCAGTAATAGCCACATCACTCAAAATAGCAACAGAGAGTTTACTTGTGTCAGTTGCATAGCTATCAATAACTGCTCGTGCGTGTTCTAGCATAGTTTTTGCATCATTGATCTCTTTTTGTGAAGGACGCTGAGCTGGATCTGTATTTTTGAACCTTTCCTGCAACTGCTTTGCTGCGTGATACGCATCGTTATATGTCTTAAAGTCTTCTGCAGCTTGTTGAGCTTTTGCTGCAAGAGCAGGATCTTTACTTTGCGATAAATTAAATGCATTGAAGTACGCCGGCAGCAAGTACCCCGTAAAGTTATCGGCAAGTGTTTTAACTAAATCGCTTGCGTCGCTTTGCAATTTGTGAAGGTTTTCTTCTGCTTGCTTAAGTTGAGACAGCGCTTCATTTACCTGATCTTGTGTAGCATCCTTGTTATTAATGACTTCTTTTGCTTTTGCCAGAGCTTCGTCATACTTATCCGCGTATTGCTTTGCCTCTTCTTTATCTACACCTTGTGGGAACTTGGTGTTAGTGTCAGCAAAGTAGTTTGGATCCTTTCCGTTCTTGTAGAATACACTCTTTTGATTTTCTGCATCGCCATTGTGATCGCGGCTTGTTTGAAGCTGTGCTTCAAGCAAACTTTTGTTGGTTGCCTTAGCATCAAGAGCTTGTTTTGCAACCTCAAGATTAGCAATTGCCTCATTAACCTCTTTTTGCGAAGCAGCGGGGTCTTTAGCCAAGCGCATAGCTTCCTCTAACGCATTATCGTATGCTTCACGCTCTTCAGGAGTTGCATTCTTATACGTTGGGTTGGCGGTTGCTAATTTTTGTTCAGGGGTAAGCTTATTAAGCGTGTCATCGGTATACGTAAACACATGACCGTGTTCAGCAAGAGCCGCATTCAGTTTATCTTTACTCGTGCTGTATTTGTTAAGCTCATTACGAGCAGCATCTAACTGAGCTTTTGCATTATCAACAGCTTCTTGAGTTGCATTTTCGTCATCTTTGAGCTTTTTTGCCTCGGCAAGTGCTTTATCATAAGCTTCTTTAGCTTTTTTGGCAGCTGCATTTTTTTGTGTGTTGGGCGTACCATCACTATTTCTAAAGTCGGGCTCAGACACATTCTTATATTTATCGGTTGACTCTGTGCCCGTACCATCTTGTTGTGACCATTCATCTCTCACATGGGCATCCAGTGACTTAGTAAGCCCTTCTTTATTGGTTGGCGTACCATCAAGTGCCTTACGAGCTTTTTCTAAGGTTATAGTTGCATTATCAATATCGGCTTTAAGATGTTCATCTAATTGAGAATCATCTCTATTCCCCGCTTTTTCAAGCGCTTGGCGCGCAACTTTAAGGGCGTCTTCATATGCCTTTTTTACACTGTCAGAAGCATTATAGTAGGTAGATTGTGTTGGAACCTCTATGCCTTCTACATGAGTGGTTTTGTGCTCGGCAATCGACTTGGTTAAATCTGCTTTTTTGTGATTCGTCTGAGGCACAAAGATAACGTTAATTGCACGAGGCGTGTTGTTAGGATCCCTTTGATACGGATTTGTATATACGCCGCGATAGTACGTCAAAGCATATGGTGCAACAAACAAGCGCGTCTTAAAAACTTTGTTCTGCTTAGCAGCAACAATTACAGAACCAGCCTCGTTATCCCATGTATATTTTCCAGCGATTGATTTCTCATTACCCAAGTTAACATCTGAGTTAGCAACTTGCGGATTGCCTATCCAATACGCGCCATTCATCATACCAAGGGTGAGCTCGGTAGTAGGTTCGCCATTTTTATCGATTGCATATCCCATATGAGATTTGCGCGCCTTGCCGGCCGAACCTTCGTGATCGAGCACTTCGCCACCCGTAAGTGGACGCAAACCTGTATTCTGATCCTTAGGCGTAGCTTTGATAAGTTTCAAAATCTCAGGAGCGGTAAACGCCTGAGCTTTGGTTGGGTCATAGCGATAGATAAGCGTAGTGTGTTTATCATCGCTCCAAGAAAAGCCCTCATCGCTCTCGCGACCATCAAGTTTATTCTTTACCAGTTCAACCTTATAATCAGTACGAATATCGGGAAGACGCGTGAGTTTATCTTTGGTTATGTCCGATGTAAACTCTGCAAGTGCTTTATCAGTTTTAATGGTTACACTAATATTATTTTCTTGTAAGCCATTTGAACGACCTTTATTAGCATCGCCTGCGCCAGTAAGGTCACCTGTAATGTAGGAAAGCGTAATTTGCTTTTCGTAATCTGTTGCGCTTAAACCTAATTTTGTATTATCTTTATTTGCCTCATAAATAGACTTTTTAATACGGGCAAGCTCTGCTTGTGAATATCCCAAAGGATTAGCCACATAGGTTGCTTTATCACCTGTTGGAACTACATACTCATCAGTTTTAAGTCTTTTAATAACTAAATCTTTAAGAGCTATCACAGGCGCGTCTTTTACGTCTACACCATCAAAGTTAATAACAACTTCGCCCTTATCGTTAAACGTAACTTTGTCTTGCGTAACGTGATTGAGTTTAGCGAGCTTCTTGCAAATGTCCGCCTTTTGATCGTCTGTGAGCTTCGTGATGTCCACATCGTCTACGATGGGCTTATCGATACGCGTGTCGTAGCGCGCAACCGTAAGCGGAAGCGCCTCGGACTTGTAGCCAAGGTCGGAAACAAGGTAGGTCTTAAGGTTATTAACACCTGTAACATATGTTGTTGTCGTGCCTGTCTTTGATGCATCTACCTTATTAATAACGGTGGCTAACTGATTAGCGTCATATGCTTGCTTGTCAGTAATAACCACTTTTTTATCAGGATCATCTGGCGTCTGAACGAATTTACCATTCTCTCCAGTGCGTCCACCAACGCCAAACGCCTTGCTTGCAGCTGTAATCTGGTCTCGAACCGACTTACCATCCTTGGCAGCAGTAGGAGCATCTAAAGCAGCCTTGAGCTTATCTTGAATTTGTTGTTCAGTAAGTTCTTCATTATACTTCAGCACAATTGAGCCAACTGTTTTAGGTGGAACAAGTGTTGCTGCACGAACAATGTTTGTTTTGTACAGCAGAACTTCTTTGCCTTCCTTGTTGTTACCGTACACATAAATACAACGGTTTGCAGCATATTTTTCTGCGTCCATATTGTTATCTCTATAAAGAGCAGTCATGGTAAGCGTAGCCGATCCATCATCATTTGCCGTAAAAGCATATTTTCCTGAATATGACTGATGTGCGTTGGCGCTGTTAGGATCAGAATAATATTCCAAAAACTTTCTGCTCTTTACATTATCAACACCATTAGTGTCAGCTGGGAAAATAGCTATCTTAGTAATTTTTGTTCCATCTGTTGGCTTTGCAAATTTAAACGTAACAGAATGATTTTGGCCGTTCTCGATAAATACATTATCCGATGAGCCCCACGCATACATATTGGGAACAGTATCTTTGGTATCTGCTGAAAGATTTACTTCATCTGAAACTTGAGGCTGTGGTGCAGGGGTAGCTGCGCGATCGGTTTGTTGGGATGTAGCAGCGCGTTCAGTTGGTGTGGTTGTATTTGTGGGTGTGTTCTTTTGCGCTGATTGAGTAGTGTGCAACGCAGAGGCAGGTGTGTTGGGCGTCTTTTGGTTAGAAGGCTTGCTACTTAGAGTACTCCTTCCCTGCTGATTTTGTGCTGCAGCAGAGTTTGCTGGTTGAGCCAATGGAGTTGAGGCAGCCTGCTGCGCATCCGTTGGTGACATTTCTTGTGCAAGCGCAGGAGCAGCACTTAAAGCAAGAGAAGCACCAACAACGGCACTTGCCGCTCCAACAGAAAGTTTGGAGAACGACTTTGTCGCAGAAGACGCAAGTATAGTATTTTTACTGTGTTTAGCGTGATGTTTGCGAGCCATATAAACTTCCTTTCGCTTGAGATACAGTTTCACAAACGATTGCGATTATTGTTATGTATTATCTCTACTTAGCTATAGTAAATATAGAGATAACCGTGCTAGTCTAATATATCCATTGTAGCAATATTTACATAGTATACAAGTGTTTTTCTGCGTAAGTACGTGCGCATTTTGGTCTATCTCAATAATGTTTATAAGAAGATTTATAAGTTAATATACAAAATATGTCCTGCAACACACTTGTGCTGCAGGACATATATTAAAACGTCTGAGGTACACTAAACTCATATATCAACTGTACGGGTATGAAGTGCGCACATAGGTTGAGCATGTGCTTATACGTACGCAACTTGTACGCATATTGTGCGCCACACAGCTGTCATACAAGCACGCCACAACAGACTATTTAGAAATCCCTAAAATGTGCTCTTTTGCATGAATCAAATCGGTAATCATCTGGCAATAAGGTGTTTGAATACCAAGCTTTTTACCACGACGTGCAACAGCACCGTTAATAAAGTCAATTTCGGTTAAACGATGATTTTGCACAAGATCTTGATGCATGGATGGATAATGAGGTGCCGCTATTTCTGATACATGCATAACGTAGTCTACAATTTCGGATTCGTTAAGCTTAACGCCCGATGCAATTCCCACTTCACAGAACTCGTGAATAATAGCACGAACGGTATGCAGCGCATCTTCGGTTGCAAAGAATTCTCCAATGGTGCAGTCGCAAAGCGCGCACGTAGAATTCATGGTTCCATTAACACATGCTTTACGCCAAATAGAAGGCAGAACGTCCTCGTCATAGATAACGTTTAAGCCGGCTTGATTCATAACATCTACGATCTGAGCCGAAGACTCTTTTCCGCATGTGTCAAAGCTTTGCAAGTTAATAGAGCCCTTACCTTGTAAAATGGCAACACCCGGACCTTTAAGACCTGCAGTCCATACGGTAACGCCCATCAAAATGTTTTCTTCTTTAATATACTTGCGAATGGTGTCCTCGTGACCCAAACCGTTAAGCAAGCACAAAACTTTTGTGTGCTCACCAATGATTTGTTTAATGTCCTCTAACATCTGGGGAAGCTGCATAGCTTTGGTAAATAAGATGATGAAATCAGCAGCTTCATGTGCCTCGGTTGGATGCATGATAGTCATCTTAACGCAATCGGGTTTATCGCCCACAATTTTAAGACCGTTTTGTTTAATAGCATCAATATGATCTTGCCAGTTGTCTAAAAGAACAACTTCTTGGCCGCTTTGTTGAAGCTGATAGCCAAAACGACAACCCATAGCACCTGAACCTGCAATATAAATACGCATATTTCCACCTTTCGTAAATAAACTACTTTTTTATATACCATATGTTAAAACATGCAAAAATTATCGCGCGCGAAACGCCACTGGATACGCGCGCGAATGTATAACAATTAGCCCTTAAATTTAAAGAGATCCTTATCATACAGATGAACAACGTCACATAAGACTTTATTAACTACAAATCCTACAGCAAACGGAATAACTACCCATGCAATAAGAATTTGAATAATGTTAACGTTACCAATACTTAAAGCTGCTAAAGGACTTACAAATCCAACAAGACCAAAACCTGACGAAGCAGGAGTTCCGCCCATTTCCCATAAAGGAATGGTAAGTGCGCTGATTGCAGCAGTAAGAGCTGCAGGAATTGCCATCACAGGACGCGTCATAAAGTTTGGCATCATCATTTTCATAGCACCAAGTGCCACGGCAATAGGTACACCTGCTTTATTGACACGAGCACATGCCCACACCAACATTGCAGCACACGCAGCAACGCCCATACCTGCCGCAGCAGAAGACATACCCGTTAAGCCAATAGCAATACCAATTGCCACGGTAGACAAGGGGCTGATAATGATAATAGAGAATGAAGCGGCAATTAACATGCACATCAACCAAGGCTGTAACGTAGTAAAGGTATTAATAACTTGTCCTATAAAAAATGTAATCTGTGATACATAGGGCAATAATTTCCAACCAACAAATCCCATACCTGCACCAGCGATAATTGGCAACAATACAATGGTAAGCGAGCCAAGCTTATTGCCAATAGCACGTACCACAGCAACGGTAAGCGCAGCGCAGATCATCACGTTAATAATGTCTCCGATACCTGCCAGTTGAAAAAGTGGAGCTGTTTTATCGGCAACGGTAGCAGCTGGAACAAATTTCCATGCGCCCGAACCAATAAAGGTTGCACCAGCAACCGTAGCCATTTGAATAGGATTAAATTTAAACTGATGAGCAATCAGAAAACCTGCCATAGCTGGCGTTAAAAATTGGAAGGCAACAATGGTGTGGTAAAACTCCATGAGTGGTGCGCAGTCGGGGAACGGTTTAATAAAAGTTGCAAGAATTGCATTAGGAATAAGAGCCACAACGATTGCAATCGTAGTTCCATTCAAAATTTTGAGTATAAATTGCCCAAAGGATTCTGAAGCCGATGGCGCAGACGTACGCGTAGCAGCTGTAGATACTTTTGCTGCTTGAGGCGTAGCTGCACCAGAAGTGTTCTGTGAAGTAGCCATAGGTATAGTTGACCTTTCTACGTTGGTGTATACACAAAATCCCAGTTACATCTTATAGAGAACTGATTACGTTTAAGTATAGCTTGCCCATAGAAAAAGTGATGAGCCTTGTCGCATACCATGGCGGGTTTTGATAGCGGAGCATGGGTTCCTAAACTCTGTATGAGGCGTGAAAAATTTTAATTTTGCGGTTGAAAACAATTTTTTTGAGAGCAACTCATGTAAAAGTTTGGAAAACCTGATGTATCAATAGGTATCGTATATTGTATGTGTTATATGTTTGATAGTGATTATATCGTTGTACATAGATTTTGAGAACGTCTTTCATTATATGTACTCAATGACTTCTCATATACATATATGCATGAATTTATAGAATACTTTATATACGGGAATACAATCCTTTGTTCAAGAGTTTTTATATTTATACCCATCTTGCTTTAATTCACATTTTATACATATTCACGCAATCAAACTAAGCGGCACATTGTACACACGAAAGCGTGACAGATGTACATGCCGCACACCCGCACTGCGTTCGTGTTCGCCGCCGCTTACCTAAACAAGCGTAGCAGATAGATATGCACAGCTTACGTATGCTAACAAGCATAAAACTATCATGATGAGTGCATATCTTACAGCTTGTGCGTATCGTTTTTGCTCTATAAGATGTGCGCTTGTTGCACAAGGGGTAGAAAACGACGTAAAACCACCTAAAAGTCCAGCTGTCACGCATATGCGCCATGGTGAGTCTAATCCAAGCCAAGCTGAAAAAATAAGAACAAGCGCAGATAACGCGCAACCAAGTATATTCACCACCAGCATAGCTAAACCTTCGGTTACAGCGTACTTTTTTGTAATTGCATCTACGCGTTTGATAAGCCACGCACGTGCAAGCTCCTCCACAAAGAGCTACAACAAGTAATGTTATTCCTGCATAGAGCGTCATTTAACACACCTGTCTTTCTGAGCAGACGAGTTTATTTGTGAGTGCACAGACGTTTTTGGATTCTGTGAGCTTTTATCGAGCGAACGACAAAACACACAAGCAGATAATCGTTTTCCCATATGCCTACCATGAGTGGCACACATAACACCTGCAATCAATGAAACAAGCGCATAGCCAAAGGCGTACACGGCGGACGGTGCACCCACAGCAACAATTCCAATAAAGGTAGCATACGTGGTAAATGCACCGCAAAACCCTGTTCCCCAAAAATTTTGAGCAAGCGGGCGTTTGGCAGGAGAAAAAGTTTGAACAAAACCTAAAATCCACGAGCCAATTATGTTAATAACCAAAATTACTATCGGATTTGAAAAGCCTAAACCAACCGCCAAGCAAACACAACAACGCACAAGAGTTCCCAGAGATCCACCTGCAAAAATTGCCAATGTATGGGTAGTTGTTTGTGCCAGCTTCATAGTGCCCCTTAAAAACTGTTTGTATAAAATGTGTGCTTCTTGA
>QWCD01000305.1_pt1 | contig 12882 bp, 12 predicted proteins | sample 1972461 | NCBI WGS metagenome assembly QWCD01 (sample SAMN09866717, study PRJNA288562) | Human vaginal metagenome isolate term4_vaginal, whole genome shotgun... | isolation source: vagina | host: Homo sapiens | place: USA: California | reverse complement strand
GCATGATTTTGCAGCTCTACCGTCGCAACCTTTAGTAAAAAACTCTAAAGCTTTTTCAAAATCTTTACTTTCATAATACTCTACGCCCACATTATGGCAGGCTTTTACGTCCCCACTATTACATTTTTCAACAAGAGTATCATTGCCAAGACTGAAACTAACTATCAAGCCTAATAGTAAAACAACTCTTTTTTTTAAAAAAAACATGGTAATTAACCAAAAATTCTATATATGTCATCCAATAAAAAGTACTTTTTATCAGCCGTACCTTTATAGAATGGATTTAGTGTATCCTCAAAAGCCTTTTTGAAAAATCCCTCTTTACTTAGATTAATAAGTTCTTTGTTTAGGGCATTTAACAAATCTGCGTTACCTTTTTGAATGCCTATCGCATAGTAGCTTGCAGTTCCTATCCCTGAAACATTTACTTCAAGTTTTTTATCGATGATTGGATAAGCCAAAACAATCAGATTTGCACCAGCAAACGCATCGCCTCTTCCTGCTTTTAGCTCACTGTAGCAGTGAAACATATCATTGCAGGTTTTTATATTTAAACCCATTTTTTTAAGATCTTTTTCAGCCTCAGTGTCTCCTTCAACTAAAACTGTCTTTCCTCTTAGCTGAGAAACACTGTTATAGTGGTCTTTTTTATTGGTCAAAAGTCCTGTATTTACAGCAAAATACGGCATAGAAAAATCTACAAGTTTTTCTCTGTCTGGATCTATGATAAACTCAGCAATAACCATATCTACTTGATTTTTTTGCAACATTTCTATACGATTATGCGTTGTAATTTCAACAAATTCTATTTTACCATTTTTTCCAACTATATCTCTTACTATTCTTTTTGCAAAGTCGACATCAAAACCAGTAAGCATACCATCTTCATAACTACTAAAAGGAGGCTCATCTCCTAAAACTCCAATTCTAATAACTCCATTTTTTTGAATTTCGGATAAAGAATTTCCAAAAAGAAATCCAACTGTTAAAAACATAAATAAAAACACTTTTTTCATAACTCTAACCTCTCTATAAAAATATTCTAAATAAGTCTATTATTTTAACTTTTTATATATTAAATAAAGATAAATTTGTATGGTTTTATCTGTTTTTTGCATTTTTAATTTAATTTCTTTTTCCTCATTTTTATATTGATAAGTTCTACTGCCAAAGAAAAAGCCATAGAAAAGTAAATATAACCTTTTGGTATATGAAGTCCAAATCCATCAGCTACTAAAGTTACTCCAACTAAAATCAAAAATGATAAAGCTAAAATTTTAATAGTAGGATTGTCATCTACAAATTTACTTATTGCTTTGCTTGCCACCATCATAACACCCACTGCTATGATAACTGCTAGTATCATAATTTCAATGTGATCTGCCATACCAACAGCAGTTATTACACTATCTAGCGAAAAAACTATATCTAAAATTGAAATTTGAATTATTATAGAAACAAAACTTACTTTTTTTGTACTAATATGCTCTTCGTGAGTTTGACCAGAAATGTTTGAGTCAATTTCTGTGGTTGATTTATATATTAAAAAAAGTCCCCCAATAATTAAAATCAAATCTCTACCCGAAATTTCTTCTCCAAACACACTAAACAAAGGAGCCGTCAATTTCATAATCCAAAACAGGCTTAAAAGTAGTAAAATTCTACTTATCATGGCAAAGCCAAGACCTACGATTCTAGCCTTGTTTTGCTCTTCTTTTGGAAGTCTTGAACATAAAATCGCTATAAAAATAATATTATCAATTCCTAAAACTATCTCAAGTCCAATGAGGGTAAAAAGACTTATCCACGCTTCAGGTGAGGTAAACCATTCAAACATCTAATTCCTTCTTTAAAAATCTTTTAATTTCACTTAAATTTAATTAGAAAAAGCTAAAAGCTCTATTATGGTTTTTGGTAAAATTTCATATTCAAGCTTATGGATATTTTCCTCCCACTCTTCTAAGCTCATACCTTTTTTCCTATAAAAAACTAGTTGATTTATAAGTTTTCCTCCATCAAGCTCTTCGCTTACAAAATGCACACTTACTCCACCTACTAGCATGTCACTATTAAAACTCTCTTTTATAGCGTTACCACCCTTAAAAAGTGGAAGAATTGAGGGGTGAAGATTAATGGCTTTTATGTTTTTTGTAAAAATTGGAGTTAAAATTCTCATAAATCCAGCTAAGATTGTCAAATCAATGTTTTTCTCTTGTATTAAATTTACAAGTTTTTCATCAAAATCCTCTCTTGTTTTAAACTCTTTATGGTTTATAACAACTGTTTTTAGTCCAAATTTTTTAGCTCTTTGTACTCCAAAGGCATCAGGATTATTGCAAATTAACAAATTACACTTTATGGTAACACCATTAAAAGTTTTATTGTGAACTTTTTCTAAAATATTTTCTAAATTTGAGCCATTTCCACTAAATAAAATTGCTATTTTTTTTACAGACATTTTATACCTTCTATTATATCATTTGGAGTTAATGCGTATGAGTTTTTTTTGAAATTTAAAACGCTTAATGAATGAGCTAAAACTCCATTAATTGCTGCTTTAAGTGGTGAGTAGTTTTGAGCTAAAAGACCACCTATAATACCAGCTAATGCATCTCCGCTTCCAGCCTTTGCTAATATGCTTGAGCCAAAATTAGAAACAAAAATTTTGCCTTTATAAGAAACTATTGTATTTGCACCTTTTAAAACTAAAACACTATTAAATTTTTCACTCCATTTTCTAGCTAAATCAAATCTATTAGCTTGAACATCTTTTATGCTAAAATCTCCAAGCCCAGCCAAATTTAACAGTGAAGCAAATTCTTTTGGATGAGGTGTTAGAACTAAATTTTCATTTTTTTCTAAAAATGGTACGATTTCTTTTTTATAACATAAATCAGCATCTATTACGCAAATTTTATCTTTTAAAAGTTCTAAGTTTAGAGTTTTTTCTCCAAGCCCACATCCAGCAACTAGAACTTTTGCTTTGGTAAATGAGTTTGTCTGAATAATAAATGGATCTAAATTTGGTATTTTTTCATCACTTGCTACACTAACTAGTCCAGCTCCTATGCTAAAACCAGCATTTGCAGCGATTATTGCAGCTCCTTTTAAATCCCCACTTATTACATAAAGATGCCCAAAATTCCCTTTATTTGTATCTTGTAAATGCCTAAATGGTAAATTTAAATCAGTTTTTTCAAGTAAAAAACTATCACTTATAGTTTCAAAATTTGCTTTACTAATGCCTAAATTTGCTAGAATTATTTTACCAACTAAATCTTTTGAACTGTCTAAAAAAAGTGCTAGTTTTAAGGCTCCCATTGTAATTGTAAAGTCCGCTATAAAAGCATTTTGAGTGATTTTACCGCTTTTAGTTATTCCACTTGGGATATCAACAGCAATTTTTAAACCTTTTGTTTTGTTTAATTCATTTATGATTTTGCAAACTTTATCGCTCATATCACGGTTTAAACCACTTCCAAAAATTCCATCCACAAAGCATTCATACGCACTAAATTCTGGATTTTCAACCGAATTTACATGAGCTTTTTTTGCTTTATCAAGCTGCATTGAAGCCATTAAATTTAGCTTATTTGAAGTTAAGAAAATATCACACTCATAGTCATTTGATAGTTTTCTAGCTGTACAGATCGCATCTGCAGCGTTGTTGCCACTACCACAAACAAATAAAATTTTTGATTTTTGTTGTAAATTTTGTCTAATTACTTCTTCGATTTTTGAAGCGGCGTTTTCTTGTAAAATTTCTTCACTTAATCCAAACTCACTTATTGCTCTTTCATCTAGCATTTTTGTGTCATAGTATAAATTTATCACTCAAATCCCCTTATTCTATAACTTAAACTTTCCATTATATGATTTTTTGAAATTTCATTTTTTTCTTCTAAATCAGCTATGGTTCGAGCGACTTTTAGAGTTTTGTTTATGCCTCTTTGTGATAAGTTAAACCTTGAAATAGCTGTATTTAAAGCATCTTTTGCCGGTGTTTCTAAAATGCAAAATTTGGAAACTTCTTTATCGCTAAGTTTTGCGTTTAACTCATTTTGCCCTCTTAAAATTTGAGCTTTAAAAGCAATTAAGACTTTTTCATACATCTCTTTACTAGTTATTGTGGCCTTATCATCTTTTGAGATCTCATCCATAGCAACATAAAGATCTATTCTATCTAAAAGTGGCGCTGAAATGGTGCTTTTATAGCGTTTTATCTCTGCTTCTGAACAGATGCAAGTGGCATTTTTACTAAATAAATTTCCACAAGGGCAAGGATTTTGCGCTGCTGCAAATAAAAATTTTGTCTGATACTCTACTTTTGAATTTACACGAGAAATTAAAATTTTATTATCCTCAAGTGGCTCTCTTAGGCTTTCTAAGATTTTTTTGCCAAAGTGTGGAAACTCATCAAAAAACAGCACTCCACCATTTGCCAGCGCAACTTCGCCAACTTTTGCCGAGTGTGATCCACCACCAAAAATAGAGCTTCTTGTTGATGTGTGGTGAGGACTTCTAAAAGGTCTCACGGCACTAAACTCAACATTTTTATTGTTTAAAGACTCATATGCCACGCTTAGCATAACTTCTTTTGGGCTTTGTGGCGGAAGTATATAAACAAGGCGTTTTGCACACATGCTTTTACCACATCCAGGACTTCCCTCATAAAGAATATTGTGCATTCCACTGGCTGCTATAAGACTTGCTCTTTTTGCTCTAGCTTGTCCTTTTACTTCGCTAAAATCAAGGCTAAAATCAAAATTTGGAATGAAAATTTTATCTTTTATTTTAATTGTTTTTTCAAAAATTGGATGAGGTTTTGAGACTAAAAACTCACTTTTTATCTCATCATCTAAGAAAAAATTTAAAGCCTCAGTTAAATTTGAGATAGCATAAACTTCCAAATTTGGAATAGTTGCAGCTTTTAAAGCAATATCTTTTGGAACTAAAACTTTAGCAAACTCAACTTTTTCACTCAGAAATAAAAGTAGTGAAAAAAGTGAATTTGTGCTTTTGGTTTGAGCGTTTAACCCAAGTTCGCCAAATACAAAAAAGCTCTCATCAAATTTATCTTTTTGAAGTGCTATTAAAAGTGCAATTGCTAAATCAAAATGACTTCCCTTTTTTGGGATATCTGATGGCGATAAATTTATAACTATTTTTTGTGGTGGGAAGTTAAAATTTATAGATAAAAGAGAGGCTTTTATGCGGTTTTCGCTCTCTTTTATTGTGGTGTTTGCAAGACCTGTAATATTAAAAGAAGGAAGCCCTCTTAAAAATGATGATTCAACCGTTACGATATCCAAAGAGTCGCTAAAAGTTGCACATTTTAAAGACTTCATTTTGATTTTTCTTTTAACCTTTTTTTATACTCTTTTGAAAATTTTTTCTTTTGGCTATAGCTAATTTTTTCTATAAAAAGATGTCCGTCTAAATGATCCATTTCATGCTGCACACAAACGGCCAAAAGCTCACTTGCACTAAGTTCTACAAACTCGCCAAATCTATTTTGAAATCTTACTTTTATATCGCTTGATCTTGTAACATCTTCAAAAAATTCAGGCACCGAAAGACAACCCTCTTGATAGGTAATTTCTCCATTTTTTTCTAAAATTTCAGGATTTATTATCTCAATTAGGTCATTTTTATCTTGGATGCCTTCTTCATTTAATAAATTTATAACCAAAGCTCGAAGTGGTTTGCCTACTTGAATTGCCGCAAGTCCAATGCCTTTTTTAGCTATCATAGTTTCATACATATCATCTAAAAATTTATGCAAATTCTCATCAAATTTCTCAACACTTTTAGACTTTTGATACAGTCTTTTATCTGGATATGTTAAAACTTCTAAAACCATTTATTTTGAACTCTTTTCTAAGACCTTATCGATAATTCCATACTCTTTTGCTTCAGCCGCACTCATGAAAAAATCTCTATCGGTATCTTTTTCTATCTTTTTTATACTTTGGTTTGTATTTTTAGCCAAAATTTCATTTAGTGTTTTTTTAATTCTTAAAATTTCATTTGCTTGGATTTCAATATCTGTTGCTTGACCTTGAGCTCCGCCAAGTGGTTGATGAATCATAATGCGTGAGTTTGGTAGAGCAAATCTTTTATCTTTTGCTCCACAGCTTAGTAAAAACGCACCCATTGAGGCAGCTTGACCGATGCAAATCGTGCTAACATCAGCTCTTATATAATTCATCGTATCATAAATACTAAGTCCACTTGTAACAACGCCACCTGGGCTATTTATGTACAAATAGATATCTTTTTCAGGATCTTCTGCTTCCAAAAAAAGTAGCTGAGATACAATAGAGCTTGCCACATCATCGTTTATTTCGCCACTTAACATAATAATTCTATCTTTTAAAAGACGTGAGTAAATATCATAGCTTCTTTCGCCTCTGCTAGATTTTTCAATAACATAAGGTATGTAAAATGCCATTATTTCCCTTCTTCTTTAGTCGCTTTTTTAGTTGTTTTTTTAGCAGGTTTTTCTTCTTTTTTATCTTCTTTGCCATCTGCTTTTTCATCTTTTGGTTCAGGAAGTTTAAACAAATCATTAAATAGCTTTTCTTCTATTAAGGCCATTTTAACAGCTGGTAAAATTCCTTGTTTTTGATAAGTCTCAAGATGTTTTTTAGGATCAATTCCGTTTTGATAAGCTTCAAAATAAATAGCTTGAACCAACTCTTGATCGCTTACTTCAACTTTTCTTTCTTTTGCAAGCTCATCAATTATAAACGTTAGTTTTACGCTTTTTTCAGCTTCTTTTCTAAACTCTTCTCTTTTGTTTGTTAAAGCATCTTTATCGGTTCTAAATTTTTCCATATCTTCTTTTGTAAAACTATTCCATGAATTTCTAAATTGCAAATCAATTTCTTGTTCAACTATAGTTTTAGGTAGATCAAAATCAAATTTTTCAGTCATATCTTCAACAAATTTAGGTTTTAATTCTTCGTTTAAAATTTTGTTAAATTTATCATGTTTGATTTGGTTTTCTATCCTTTCTTCAAAAGCTTTTATTGTTAATTTTTCATCGCCAGTAAGTTCTGTTAATGTTTTTTTGTCAAGTTTTTTAGCAGGATTTTTAGCTTGAATTTCGTGTAGTTTTACTTTAAAAACAACATCTTTTCCAGCTAAATTTTTTGCATTATAGTCACTTGGAAAAGTTAAATTAATATCTTTTTCTTCACCAGGTTTTAATCCTATCATTGCATCTTCAAAGCCTGGAATAAACTGGTTTGAGCCTATTTCTAAGCTGTAGTCTTTTGCGCTGCCACCCTCAAAAGCCTTACCGTCTAAAAATCCTTCAAAGTCAAATTTTGCAAAATCACCTTTTTCAAGACTATCTTTATCTGCTTTTTCAAGTGGAGCAACCATTAATAATAATTCATCAATTTTTGTTTTTACTTCATCTTTTGAAGCTTCTGGAATTTCATACTTAGGAATAAGCTTTTCATATCCTTTTATATCAATTTCTGGTTTAAAAGAAATTTCAATAATTGTGTCTATACCACCATTAACTTCCTCAAATTTTGCAAAAACAGGCTCACCTAAAAAATCACTTTGTTTTTTATTTAAATTTTTTAGGCCATCATCAATAGCTTTTTTAAAAAGTTCTTGTTTTGCATCATCTAAAAGTGCTTTCTCGTATCTTTTCTTTACAACATTAACAGGAACTTTTCCTGGTCTAAATCCATCGATTCTTACTTGTTTTGCTGTTTTAACAGCTATTTCATTTACTTTATTTTCAATGCTTTTTGCATCAAATTTAGCATCAATCGATGCATTTGCTGAATTAATCAGTTTTGAACTAACTTCCATTATTTTCCTTTTGAAATTTAAAATTTAAATGTTAATAATATCAGATTTTACCTTATTTTAAGTATAAATTTAAAAATTTTATTATCGGTAAAGTGATTTTGTTGTAAAATGGACTAAAAATTTTTAAGGAAAAGTATGGATAATAGCAAAAAAAAGAGTATTGAATTTGAAAAATCTGTGAAAAATATGCTTGAAATTTTAGGAGAAGATCCAAATCGTGAGGGATTGATAAAAACTCCACAGAGGGTTTTTAAGGCTTATGAGTTTATGACAAGTGGATATAAAGAGGATCCAAAAGTTGTGCTAAATGATGCTTTATTTGAAAGCTCAAACAACGAAATGGTCTTAATAAAAGATATAGAATTTTATAGCCTTTGTGAACATCACTTATTGCCAATTATAGGAAGAGCACATGTTGCTTATATACCAAATGGAAAGGTTGTGGGTTTATCTAAAATTCCAAGAATGGTAAATATATTTGCAAGAAGGCTTCAAATTCAAGAACAACTTACCGAACAAATTGCTGGAGCCTTGCAAGAAGTTATTAATCCGCGTGGTGTTGGGGTTGTTTTGGAAGCTAGGCATATGTGCATTGAAATGAGGGGAGTTGAAAAGATAAACTCTACAACTACAACTTCAGCATTAAGAGGAAGCTTTATCTCAGATCCAAGAACTAGGAAAGAGTTTTTTTCTTTAATAAACTCATCAAGAGAGGCGAGATTTTAAAATTGTTTAACTTTGTAAATTAAAAATTTAATCAGTTTAGTGTATTATTTCAAATAAGATAAAACTTATCCTATTTAAAAATTTTAATAAAGATTAATAAATTTAAGGAGAAAATTTATAATGAAAAGAGTCTACTTAGACAACAATGCAACAACTATGATGGCACCTGAAGCCTATGAGGCAATGCTACCATATTTTTGCCAAAAATATGGTAATCCAAACTCGCTTCACGACTTTGGCATAGAGACAACTCCTGCTTTAAGAAAGGCCATGGATCAGCTATATGCAGGAATTGGAGCATCAGACATGGATGATGTAATTATCACTTCTTGTGCAACTGAGAGTAATAATTGGGTTTTAAAGGGTATTTATTTTGATAAAATTTTCAATAAAGATAAAGACCATATTATAATTTCATCAGTTGAGCATCCTGCTATTAGCCACACCTGTTCATTTTTGGAGCAATTAGGTGTTAGGGTAACAAGGCTTGATGTAAATAGTGATGGGCTCATAAATAAAGAAGATTTAAAAAATGTAATTGATGATAAAACCGCCCTTGTTAGCATAATGTGGGCAAATAATGAAACAGGAGCTATTTTCCCAATAAAAGAATTAGCTAAAATCGCCCATGAAAGAGGAGTTTTGTTTCACACAGATGCAACTCAAGCTGTTGGAAAAATCAAAGTAAATGTAATGGATGCTGGAGTTGATTTTTTAAGTTTTTCAGCACATAAATTCCATGGACCAAAAGGAGTTGGAGGACTTTATATAAAAAATTCTCAAAAGCTTACTCCGCTTTTACATGGTGGTGAGCATATGGGTGGACGAAGAAGTGGAACTTTAAATGTTCCATATATAGTTGCTATGGGTGAGGCCTTAGAGCTTGCGAATAAATTTATAAATATGGAAAATGTACATGTAAGAAGACTAAGAGATAAGCTTGAAGATGCACTTTTGGAAATTCCTGATGTGACTGTTGTTGGAAAAAAAGAATTTAGAACTCCAAATACAATTTTAGCAAGCATTAAAGGTGTTGAAGGAGAGGCAATGCTTTGGGATTTAAATAAAGCTGGCATTGCTGCATCAACTGGATCTGCGTGCGCTAGTGAAACACTTGAAAGCAACCCTATAATGGAGGCAATTGGAGCCGATAAAGAGCTTGCTCATACAGCCTTAAGACTTTCTTTATCAAGATACAATACAGAAGAAGAGATAGATTATGCTATCGTTCAAATAAAAAAAGCGGTTGAGAGATTGAGAGCTATTTCAAGTAGTTTTGCGTATGCACCAAAAAATCATAAAAGCGGATTATAAAAAGGATAAAAAATGGCAAAAGATAATTTAATAAGTGGATCATTTTGGGAGGATTACTCACAAAAGGTTCAAGATAGGATGAATAACCCTAAATTTATGGGCGAAATAACAGAAGAAGAAGCAAAAGAAAAGGGTTGCAAACTTATAGTTGCTGATTTTGGAGCTGAGAGCTGTGGGGATGCGGTTAGGCTTTATTGGCTTGTGGATGAAAAAACAAACATTATAAAAGAGGCAAAATTTAGAAGTTTTGGCTGTGGAACAGCTATCGCAAGTAGTGATACTATGGCTGAGCTTTGTGTTGGTAAAACAGTTGATCAAGCTGTAAAAATAACAAACATAGATGTAGAAAAGGCAATGCGTGATGATCCAAATACTCCAGCCGTTCCACCTCAAAAAATGCACTGCTCAGTTATGGCATACGATGTTATAAAAGCCGCTGCAGCGCAGTATAAAGGAATAGATCCTGAGCATTTCGAAGATGAGATAATAGTATGCGAGTGTGCAAGAGTAAGCCTTGGAACAATAAAAGAAGTTATTAGGCTAAATGACTTAAAAACCGTTGAAGAGATAACTCAATACACTAAAGCAGGTGCATTTTGTAAAAGCTGTATAAGACCTGGTGGACATGAAAAAAGAGAGTATTATTTAGAAGATATTTTAGCATCTACTAGAGCTGAAATGGAGCAAGAAAAACTCTCTAAAATGGCTGATTCTCATAAACAAGGTGATAATTTCGAAGAGCTTAATACAATAGGTCAATTTAAAATGGTTGAGGCAATTATAGATGAGGAAATTCGCCCAATGCTAATGATAGACGGTGGGGATTTAGATATAGTTGATATTAGAAAAAGTGATGATGGCAAAACTGACATTTATATAAGATATTTAGGAGCTTGCAGTGGTTGTGCAAGTGGCTCTACAGGAACACTTTTTGCAATAGAGGCAGTATTAAAAGAAAATTTAAGCCCAAATATAAGGGTTATGCCGATATAAAACTAAATAAGTTCGAGTTAAATTTGAAAATTTTCAGCCCTTTTTAGTTTTAAATTTGGGCTGAGATTTAATTATAAATTTATATTAAAGGTTAAATTTGAAAAACAAATTTTTAAATTTATTTATAATTATAACTTTAATTTTAGTTGCTTTTATAGTTTATAATAAATTTAAACTCTCTCAAAATTCTCATTTTACAGTCACAGTTGATACAGTTATAAAACCAGGTTCTGAAATTTCAAAGTATGTAACTCAAGAAGAGGTAGATAGCTTTGCACTAAGATATTGGGATATAGATAATAATTACACTAAATTTGTTAATCCCATAGCTATTCCATTAAGAGATGCTTTAAAGAAAAAAGATACTAACAAAGTATTATCTTATCTAAAAGATAATAACTTAAGCGTTGATATAGAAATAGAAGATGGAACAACACCTTTAATGTATTCAAGTTTTTACAATGACTTAAATACCACAAAAGAGCTAATTAAACTTGGTGCTGATATTCATAAAAAGGATAAATATAAACTTAATTCTATGGCTTATGCAATTTCTATGGGAAATATAGATATTGTAAAAATTCTTTTTAACAGTGGTGTTAAATTTGAAGAGGCTCCAATTACTCAGGGTTATATTTTATCTCCAATCTATCCAAATATTGATAAGTTGGTTATCAGTGGTAACGATATAAAGATAGTTTATAAATATAATTGGATACAAAAAGATTATGATACGCCAAAAGGTTATGGATATATGTTTGAAGATGTAGTTTTTAAAAATTGGATTGAGTTAGCAAAATTTATTTTAGAAAGTGGATATAAACCATATTCTTATTTTACTATTGGTGATACAATTAAATATGGTTATTCAATAGATGATTTATTTACAAAAGAAGATATTGATGATCTTATGATTCTTGCAAAACAATCAAAAAGAGATATGTTTGACTATAATTTATCTATGGATGAGTTGCGCTATAGTCATAGTTTATATAAACGACTAGAAAATATTCCTAACTTCGAACCAATGCTAGATTTGCTACTTGAACATAATGTCTCAGGACAACCTTCAAAAGAACTTATGAAAATAGAGTATGATAGGTGTTATGAGAACTATAAATATTATATTAGTGATTATATCGATTTTTTATATTATCCTTTGATGGGTATTGATAAAGAAAAAGAAAATAAGTTAATACAAGAGTATTCTAAAAAAAGAAAATACAAACAATATCATGGAAATATTTCTTTTATGACAAAAGCACTTATACGAGATGGGATAATAATTAGAATACCAAAAGAACCAGATAGAGAGATAGTAAATAATTATAAAAATGGTATAGAATTTTATAAAAAATATTGTGTAAAAGATAAAGAACTAAATACAGAAAGCTTACTTGACATAAACTCATCATCGCCATTTAAAAAACTTGTTGAATTTAAAAAAACAAAACCTAATAAAAATGATAGCTTTAAAAATGTAAAAGAATTTATAAGCTATAAGAATGAAAGTGAAAAAAGAAGTGAAATAGCATGGTTTTATAATGCATTTGAAGATGATAAAACTAAGATTATTTATATTGATGATAATCAAATTAAATCAAATTTAAAAAAGATAAAGAAGTAGTTGATTTAAAAAAATCTAATTAAAATTATTACTTAATTGATAAAAATTAAAACAAAAGATAAGGGAACAAGGGGAATGGTAAGTTTAGCATCTCACATCAAAACACAAAATTTATAACTTTGATTTAAATTTAAAACTACATCTATTTTATTTAAACTAACGCTACTATTTTACAAAAATCAAATTTAAAAAGGTCAGAACTTAACAAATTTATAGATTTTAATCAATTTCCATGATTTCTAACTCTATTTTTTCATCTTCCCCAAATTTCTTCCAATATTTTCTCTCACTTTAATGAAACTTTAAGCTTTATGTTTGTATAATTTCATTTCCGTTTTACGAAAGACCTCTTAAACGAGTTGTTTAAACAGTTCTTTTTTATAAAA
>QWCD01000302.1_pt1 | contig 12923 bp, 13 predicted proteins | sample 1972461 | NCBI WGS metagenome assembly QWCD01 (sample SAMN09866717, study PRJNA288562) | Human vaginal metagenome isolate term4_vaginal, whole genome shotgun... | isolation source: vagina | host: Homo sapiens | place: USA: California | reverse complement strand
GGGAAAGAATTGGAAGACGCCATCGCTGACTTAGAAGAAGGACATGTTCTTCTCTTTGAAAATACCCGTTTCGAAGACTTAGATGGCAAGAAAGAATCTGGCAATGATCCAGAATTAGGCAAGTATTGGGCTTCTTTAGGAGACGGTATTTTTGTTAATGATGCCTTTGGAACTGCTCACCGTTCTCATGCTTCTAATGTGGGAATTGCTTCTAATGTTGATCAAGCAGTCGCTGGCTTCTTAATGGAAAAAGAATTGAAGTTTTTAGGAGAAGCTGTGAATAATCCTAAACGTCCTTTAGTAGCGATTTTAGGTGGGGCAAAAGTTTCCGATAAAATTGCTGTGATTAAAGCTTTATTAGAAAAAGCAGATAAAGTTTTGATTGGTGGCGGCATGGCTTATACCTTCTTGAAGGCAAAAGGCTATGAAGTTGGAAAATCTCTTCTAGAAGAAGACCGGATTGAATTAGCAAAAGAATTAATGGAACAAGCAGGCGATAAATTAGTTCTCCCAGTTGATATTACAGTGGCAGATGATTTCTCTAATGATGCTAATATTAAAGAAGTTCCAGCGGATGCTATTCCAGAAGGATGGGAGGGCCTAGACTCTGGTTCTAAGACCAATGAACTTTTCAGCAACATCCTCCAAGATGCAAAAACGGTGGTTTGGAATGGACCTATGGGTGTGTTTGAAATGGAAAAATTCGCTCGAGGCACCAATGCTATTTGTCAAGCAGTGGCTCATTTGACAGATGCTATTACCATTGTAGGTGGTGGCGACTCAGCTTCTGCAGCTAAGAACTCTGGTTTTGCAGATAAATTTACGCATATTTCAACAGGTGGTGGGGCTTCTTTGAAATTCTTAGAAGGTAAACCTCTTCCTGGTGTGGAAGCTTTAAGCGATAAGTAAAAGAAAGGACAGATGGCATGCGTCAAGTATTAATTGCCGGCAACTGGAAATTAAATAAATTAGCGGGGCAAGCGCACGACTTTGCTGAAGAATTAAAACAAGCTTTAGCAGGTAATGAAAAAGCTGAAATTTTAGTTTGCCCACCTTCCCTTTATGTTCAAAGTCTTTTAGCAGATTTCAAGGGAACAGCTGTTAAAGTAGGGGCACAAAACTGCTTCTATGAAAATAGTGGAGCTTATACAGGTGAAGTCTCTCCTGAAGCATTGGCAGATTTAGGAACAAGTTATGTTGTTATTGGTCACTCTGAAAGAAGACAAATCTTTGGGGAAACGGATCAAGAGGTTGCTAAGAAGGCAGCTGCTATTTTTGCTAATGGGATGACTCCTATTATTTGCTGCGGAGAAACTTTAGAACAACGTGAAGAAGGCGTTGCTAAAGAATGGATTGCTGGACAAATTAAGGCTGCTCTTAAAGAATTAACAGAAGAACAAGTTGCTAAAGCTGTACTTGCTTATGAACCTATCTGGGCAATCGGTACAGGAAAAACAGCATCTCCAGAAGATGCTGAAGAAATTTGTGCTCTTGTCCGTGAAACGGTGTTTGAAGTAGCTGGCCAAGCTGCTGCAGACAGTGTGCGTGTTCTTTATGGCGGTTCTGTAAAACCAGCAAATGTTAAAGAAATTTTAGCACAAGAAAATATTGATGGGGCCTTAGTGGGTGGAGCAAGCTTAAATGTCGATGACTTTATGGCTTTGATCCAAGCTGGCGAATAAGTTCATTCACTAAAGTTAAGATAAGAAATAAAAATAAAAACGAACGATAAAGGAGAAAAAATCAATGTCATTAATTACAGATATTCATGCGCGCGAAATTTTAGACTCTCGTGGGAACCCAACAGTTGAAGTAGAAGTATTAACAGAATTAGGAGCTCATGGACGTGGAATGGTTCCTTCTGGTGCTTCAACAGGTGAGCATGAAGCCGTTGAATTACGTGATGGCGATAAAAGCCGTTATGATGGTAAAGGGGTTTTAAAAGCTGTTGAAAATGTGAACACTGTTATTGCTGATGCAGTGATCGGTATGGAAGTTACAGATCAAATTGGTATTGATGAAGTAATGATCGCTTTAGATGGTACCAAAAACAAAGGTAAATTAGGGGCTAACGCTATTTTAGGGGTTTCTCTTGCTGTTGCTCGTGCAGCTGCTGAAGAATTAGATGTTCCTCTATACAACTACTTAGGCGGATTTAACGCTCACGTTTTACCAACTCCAATGATGAACATTGTTAATGGAGGCGCGCACTCTGATGCCCCTATTGCTTTCCAAGAATTTATGATTGTTCCTGCTGGGGCACCTAGCTTCCGTGAAGCTTTACGTTGGGGCGCAGAAACTTTCCATGCTCTCAAAGGGCTCTTAGCTGAACGTAACCTTGAAACTTCTGTTGGGGATGAAGGTGGATTTGCTCCTCGTTTTGAAGGGACTGAAGACGCTTTGAATACAGTGATTGCAGCGATTAAAGCTGCTGGTCGTGAACCAGGTAAAGATATCTTTATCGCTTTAGACTGTGCATCTTCTGAATTCTATGTAGATGGCAAATATGACTACACCGTATTCGAAGGGGAAGGCGCTGCTGTTCGTACTTCTGCTGAACAAGTCGCTTACATCGAAGAATTGGTATCTAAATACCCAATTATCTCAGTTGAAGACGGTATGGATGAAAACGACTGGGAAGGGTTCAAACTCTTAACAGAACGTATCGGAGACAAAGTTCAATTAGTTGGTGATGACTTATTCGTAACGAACACCGATTACCTCTCACGTGGGATCAAAGAAGGCGTTGCAAACTCTATCTTGATTAAAGTGAACCAAATCGGTACTTTAACAGAAACCTTCCATGCTATTGAAATGGCTAAACGTGCGAACTACACAGCCGTTGTTTCCCACCGTTCAGGTGAAACCGAAGACTCCACAATTGCTGATATTGCTGTGGCAACAAATGCTGGCCAAATTAAGACAGGTTCTCTCTCACGTTCTGACCGTATGGCTAAATATAACCAATTATTACGTATTGAAGATGAATTGGGCACTACAGCTGTCTTTGAAGGCGTACATTCTTTCTACAACTTAAGCAAATAAGCTTAGAAATACAGAATTAAACTTCAAAATTTGATGAAAGCGAGGGAAACCTCGCTTTTTTATTGGAAGAAGGTTCGCTTTTTTGTACATAAATGTGATACACTCTTTTATGTACGAAAAATAGAAGCTGAAAGAAAGGGAGAAAAGATGTTTTTTGAAGAGGAATATGACCGTCATTTGGCTTTAGCTACTGATTTATGGGAACATCCAGAGTTAGGATTTAAGGAACATTATACCCGACAAAGAATTTTGGATTACCTGACGGAAGTCACACCGGATTTAGAAGTGCGGACCTTTGCACATACAGGAATTCGAGTAGATTTGAATCATGGAAAAGACCATACGATGGTATTTTTAGCAGAGATGGATTCGGTTTATTCACCGGCCCATTGGCAAGCTGATCCAGAAACGGGAGCAGCTCAAGCGTGTGGACATTTTACGCAAGTGACGATTGCTTTGTCCATTTATCGTTATTATGTTCAGACAGAAGCCTATAAGCAGTTAGACTTTAACGTGGCATTTATTTTTGTGCCAGCTGAGGAATACGTGGATCTTGATTATCGTCGACAATTGAGAGATCAAGGTGAATTAGTATATCTTGGTGGGAAGGCAGAAGCGATGCGTGAAGGGGTATTTGATGATGTAGACTTTGTCTACCATCTTCATGCTTTAGGGGAAGAACATGAGCATCCAATCATTGAAGTCGCTTGTGACTTGGCAGGTTTTTGCTATAAGTATTTCACCTTTAAAGGAAAAGCTTCTCACGCAGGGTTAGATCCTTTCTCTGGAATTAACGCTTATTCTATGTCAACGCTATTCAATACGGCTTTAGGGCTTTCTCGTCAACAAATGCGAGAAGATAAGTACTTAAGAATCAATCCCGTATTATTTGGAGAGAATACCATGACAACGAATGTGATTCCTCATGAGGTGAAGATAGGAACAGATATTCGTTCGATGTCTTTGGATTATATGAAAGAAATTTCGAAGCGACTCGATCAAATGGCAAAAGGTTCTGCTCAAGCTTTAGGTGGAGAAGTGGTCTGTGAAACAGAGATGGGCTATCTTCCTTTCATTCAAGATGCTTACTTAACCAAGCTCGTGAAAGAAGCCTTTGAAGCCGATGATACCATTCCGGATATTATTGATGACCGGGGAGCGATTGCGGCTGCAGGCGATATTGGAGATCTCTCCTTTATGGTACCAAGTATTCAAATTTCTTATGGCGGATTTGAAGGGAGAATTCATGGGGCTGATTTCAAAATGGTAGATCCAGAGTTTGTTTTGTCCACACTTCCTGCTTTCTTAGTGAAGAGTATTCAACACATCTCTGACAATGTGGATTATCGTCAATTCTACCATCGTTCTTTCCAAGAATATGCGAAAGTTATTGCAGATATGATGGACAATTAAATAGAAAGTTGAGGAATTATTTGTGGATAATAAAAAATCATTAGCCTACTTTATCCCTTTTGTACTGCTTGTTGTAGTTATTGCTGAAGCCATTGGTTTTCGCAGGGTGCAAGTTGGGCGGTTTACGCTGAATATTTTACCTTTAGTTTTTGCGGTATTAATAGCCATGGTATTGGCTTTACCAATTTTTAGACGCGGTATTTTGAAAAAAATTTATTCGCCAGAAAATGTGAAGTTTGCTTCTACCAGCTTGATGTTTATTATGTTACCTTTGATGGCTAGGTACGGTGCAGATGTTGCTCCCAAATTGCATGATATCTTTAAGATTGGTTGGATCTTCCTCTTCCAAGAATTAGGAAATACAGGGACTGTGGTTTTAGGAATGCCAATCGCTCTCTTACTAGGATTACGTCGGGAAGCCATTGGATCGACGCTTGGTTTAGGGCGTGAAGGGGAATTAGCCTATATTTCCGAAAAATATACGCTAGACTCTCCTGAAGGACGTGGGGTCTTGTCTTTGTATTTGATTGGAACCTTGTTTGGGTCTATATTCTTTAGTTTGGTGGCCCCTCTCTTTTTAACCATTGGATTGGATTATCGGGCGTTAGCCATGGCTGCTGGCCCTGGTTCTGCTAGCATGATGGCTGCAGCATCGGCCTCTCTTTCAGCAGTTATGCCAACGGAAGCTGTGCGTGAAACGATCCGTTCCTATGCGGCAGCTAGTCAACTGTTGACGAGCTTCCTTGGAACTTACACGATGTTCTTTGTAGCAATTCCAATGCAACGTTTCTTCTATAACTTCTTCACGAAAGGAGATAATTACGACCATGGAAAATAAAACATTAAAACATTATATCGATGAAGGAGCTAGAGTTTTTTTAGGATGCTTTTTGATTCTCTTTACACAATGGATCAAGTTGTTTAAGAATCCTAAATCAACCCCAATTACAGGCTGGACCTTCTTAGGATTAGTCGTTCTCTTTGTTTTCTCTATGTTTGGAATTATGGTTGCTGATTATACCAAGGCAAAAAATATTCCTGTCGCAAAAGATTTTCCTATTTTAGGATGGGTATCCATTGTTTCCCTAATTTTTTGCTTACTTTGTGGAGATGTTGTGATTAAGTCCATTCAAGCGGTAGACTTTTTAGCCATTACGACACCTATTTTGGCGGTCGCAGGGATTTCAGTAGCAGATAGCTTACTTGATTTAAAAAGAACTTCTTGGAAGATTGCTATTGTCGCTGTTTTTGTCTTTATCGGAACTTATTTAGGAAGTGCGATTATCGCTCAAATCGGACTTTGGGTAACGGGAGCACTTTAATAGAAACTAGCGAATATTAAGATAAATCAAAAGGCAGAAATTTTCAGACACTTGAAAATTTCTGCCTTTTAAAAATTTAAAGTCAAACGCATCCCCTTTGTGAGGTTGGTCGGCAAGCGGAAGGGGGTGCGTTTACTGAGATATGAGATCCCTACCCCCTTGTTCCCTTGGATAGGGAGATGAACAGTTGGGGAAAGGGGGTAGGGAGCGTTAGTTGGAGTAAGTGGTTTCTTTCTTAACCACAGCAGAGAGAGCTAAGATGGTTCGTAAGCCTTCTTCAATTTCTTTTTTCTTTTGCTCAGTTGTAAGAGAACGACTGTTGAGATGATCACAGAGGGTGGAGGCAATTTCTTCAATTTGGCGATCAATAACTTGATCTACAGTGTGAGAAGATAAGAGGGGGGAACGATATGTCATAGGAATACCTCACATTCTATGGTTCATTTCTTTTAGAAAAATCGTTAGAAAGAATCTATTTACATAATAACAAAGCAGGACTCTTGTGTCAATATATAGGGGTTAGTTTACTGAAAAAGCACTATATATTGATAAAATGCTGAAAATAATTTGGATAAACCTTTATATTTTTCTGAGTAAAGGGATAAAAGTTTGGTTAAAGGAATTGCCTCTTTAAAAGGGGAAAGGCAAGTGAGTCAGAAGTTTGCCCCTAGAGAGGACCTTTTACCACTTGATAAAGTATGCTATTATTAAAAAGATTAGTTGAATAAGAAAGGAGCTGAAAAGATGAGCAAAATGATGGATCAAGAATGGTTAGCGAAACGTCAAACCGCTAATTATGTGTCTGCTCAAGTCATACAGACAGATACGAATCATTATGAAATTAATGGGCAGCCTTTCTTGCTCATTAAGGAAAAAGAACAAGCTTTCGATCGGGAAGCTCTATCTGATCGCTATATGGATATTTTGGATTCCTATGATTATATTTTAGGAGATTGGAGTTTTGATCAACTTCGCTTAACAGGTTTTTATAAAGATGATGTTTCTCATTTCAGATGTTCAAGGTCATTTTCCCAATTAGAAGACTACCTAATTGAATTTTGTGGTTTTGACTGTCATTATTTTATTTTGGAACATCTCAGAAGTGATGAAGAACGAGAAGCACGCAATCAATCTTTAAAGAAGTCTGGCTATTCTAAGAATTCCTCTTGTAATAAATCTCGTCGTCGCAATAAGTCCGATAAATCTTATAAAAATGTGACTAAGAAAGATCAAAATCGTTCAAACCATACTTCTAAAAAGAAGTCCTTTTTAGTCAAAAATAAAAAAAAGAAAGAAAAGAAGCCAAGAGAAGGCAAAACTGTGAAACAGAAAGCTGATTTTAAAATTCGGAAAAAAGAGAATAAGTAGGAGCCGTTGTGAATTATGATATTTAATAAAACTGGTTATTTAATGGATTTGGATGGAACTGTTTATTGTGGAAAAGAACCGATTCAAGGGGCGAAAGAGTGGATAGAAAAGTTGATCCAAACGAATCAACCTTTTATGTTGGTCACCAATAATTCGATGAGAAGCCATCAAGAAGTGGCCGATCATTTAGCGGCTGTTAGTGATATTCAGGTTCCATTAGAACGTATTTATACCAGTATTGATGCTTTGCTTTATGTTCTCCAAGGGGATTTCCCTAAAGGGGGAGAAGGAAAAGCTTGCTATTGTATTGGAAGTCCTGCTGTGAAGGAAGATTTGCAAAACTTTGGTTTTCAACTCAAGGAAGACTTGAAAGAAAATTTAGAAGTAGTTGTCGTGGGATTAAATCAAGACATTACTTATTATGATTTAGCTACAGCGACCCTAGCCGTTCAAAAAGGAGCTAAGTTCTACTTAACGAATCCGGATGTTCAGTTCCCATCTGTTGAAGGCTTTGTCCCAGGAGCTGGTGCTTTGGGCGAAATGATAGGTCAAGTGGCTCGTCAAAAGCCAGTGGTTTGCGGAAAACCAAGTCGGGTGATTATGGAAGGAGCTTTAAATGTTTTAAATTTAAGGGCAGATCAATGTGTAATGATTGGAGATAATCTTCAAACAGATATTTTAGCAGCGAATAACGCTCAGATCACCTCCCTTCTGATTGAAACAGGGGTGAATACGCGGCAAGATGTTCAAGAAGGAAGCGGACAGCCAGATTATGTGGTGAAAGATTACGAGGAATTGATGCAGCTATGGCAAGAAGACTAGCCTTTAAATTAGGGGAGATAAACCTCCTTCTGACGTTTTTGACACTTGCTATAATTATAACGATCTGTTCAGTTCCCCTGTATCGGGGCGTAATCACTTGGCTTCACCTTCCAGAACAATTGCAGGTCCCTTTCAATGAGATTATGCGTGATTATTGGGCCATCCTCAAGTATTTGCATAGTCCCTGGCAGAAAGTCTTAGAAGTGAGAAATTTTTCATTATCTAGCCAAGGAAGATTTCATTTCTATGAGGTTCGGCGGTTGTTTCTGGAATTATACGGAGTAGGTGGACTATCGAGTATAGGGACCTATTTCTTTTGGCAACATTTGAAAAAAAGAAATCAACTATGGATTTTGGAAGGCTTTTTCGCTAAAAGTTTGTGGGCGCCTCTCGGCATTGGGATCATTTTAACGATTAGCTTTGAACCGATATTTATCGGTTTTCATCATGTTTTGTTTAATAATGACGCTTGGCTGTTTGATCCTCTGACAGATTCTATTATTTTGATGCTGCCAGAAGTTTATTTCATGGCATGTTTTTTATGGGCGATGGGTTTAATGGAACTCTTTTTGTTCTGGGCCTGGCGATTAGTTAAAAAGAAAGTAAAATAATGCACTCTTGGATGCATTAATTGTTAGAAAATTTTTTAGAGAAGATAAAATTTAATTTCAAAGCACAAGTAATTAGTCTTGAGTGAGAGGAATTAATATGTTACCATGACTAGGTAAGCTAGTAAAAGAGACGAGGTAGAAAGAGTGGAGAACTTATTACTTATTGCGATTATCGCTATTAGCGTGTTATTAATTTTGGCCGTTGTCATTTCCCCAGCTAAAACCAGTTCTTCAGCTAACATTACTGGAGCTATTGATCAAGGGCTAAGTGGTAAGAAGGCACGGGGATTTGAGGCAGCGATGGATCGAATTATTCGAATCCTAGGTCTCGTATTTATGATCATCGCACTCATCTTAGCAAAGTTAGCCTCCTAATGCGGTAAGGGAGCTGGGGATTTTCCCCAGCTTTTTTTGTAAATGGGAGTAGTAAGCCTGTATCTTGTCTGATAAAAAATAGAAAAATCAGCTCGGATAAGGCCATAGAAAATAAAGAAAAAGGAGAAGCTATGTCAAATCAAGAATCATTTTATTTTGAAGGATCAAATCACCGAGCTGTTGTATTATTTCATGCTTATACCGGGTCTACGGCAGATGTTAGAATGACTGGCAGAGCTTTAAATCGGGCAGGTTATACGGTTTATTGTCATAATTTGACGGGCCATAATCACGCAAATTATCAGGAAATTTTAGAGGCTGGTCCTGTTGATTGGATGCAGGATGCTCGAGCAGCTTTAGATTTTGTACAAAAAGAAGGTTATGACCAGATTGCTGTATTTGGACTCTCTCTAGGTGGGGCAGTAGCTACGCGTTTATTTATTGATGAACAAGATTCTCTAGTCTGTGGCGGATCTTTCTGTACGCCTATTATGACGCCTGAGATTAGTGGAACGAGAGTGTATGATGTTTTTCTTCAATTTGCGGAGGCAACCAGTGCTAAACGACCAGAGCTCGGAAGCTATGATAGAGAACTTGTTTCTCCTAAGCTTTATCAAGCTTTAGCGGGAATTGATGCTTTTTGTTCAGGCATTCGTTGCGACTTGGACCATATTCGCAAGCCTTATTTTATTGCGGAAGCAGGTAAAGATGAACTTGTCGGAAAAGATAGCGGCAGTCAACTTCAAGAAGCGATTCATTATGCTCCAGTTGTATTGGAAAAATTTGAAGAGAGCGGACATGTCATTACAGTTGGCAAGCAACACAAGGAATTCGAGGAAAAACTCATTCAATTTTTAAATGAAGTGAGGTGGTAAAGTGACCTTTAAAGAAGTCAAAAAATCTTTAATTCATGCCATGAAGAAGAGTGACCATCCCAAAACCATCGCTCAATATAGTCAAAAATTAGGCTATGATGAAGGTAAAGATTATGGCCAGTTTGTACAATATATTGCGGAACTTCAAAGAAAAGGGGTTCTCTTGATTGATGATGAGGGGGTCATCTCTTTTCCCCCTAAAAAGCAAACGTTAGAAGGTACCTTTCTTTTGCATAAAAAAGGGTATGGCTTTGTCCAATTAGAGGATAAGAGTAAAGTTTATATTGCCGCTGCTTTAACGGGTGGGGCAATGAATGAAGATAAAGTCACTGTAGAATTGATTAAAAAAGGAACGGATGACAAGAATCCAGAAGGCAAAGTGGTGAGCATCCAAGAGCGCGCTATGATGCGACTAGTTGGGGAATTTCAAGCTTTTAATGAGACTTTACAGAAAAAATCAGGCGACATTGGGCAAGTCTTTTTGAAAAACAAGGGGATGGATCGCTTTACTTGCTTGGTGGAAGAGGAGGGCCTCCATCCTTCAAACGGGGAGATGGTCGTATTAGAAATTGTCTCTTATCCAAATGAAGAACATCCCTTCCAATTGACGGGGCGGGTCATTCATGGAATTGGCCAAAAAGATGCCCCAGGAGTAGAAATCTTAAGCGTTTTGAATATGATGGCTATTCCCCATGATTTTCCACAAGACGTTGTGGAAGAAGCTGAGAAGATAAGAGAAGACATTAGCTCTGAAGAGCTTAAAGGAAGAATGGATTTTCGAAAAGCACTTACCATTACCATTGATGGTGCAGATGCGAAAGATTTGGATGATGCCATCTCCTACCAAGAGTTGACACCGACGACCATTCAATTAGGAGTTCACATTGCAGATGTTTCTCACTATGTAACAGAAGGATCTGCTTTGGACAAAGAAGCCGTTCGTAGGGGAACTTCTGTTTATTTGACAGATAGGGTGGTGCCGATGTTGCCACAGCGCTTATCGAATGGCATTTGTTCGCTTCAAGAAGGGCAAGAACGTCTCACTATGTCCTGCGTGATGACAATCGACAAGAAGACAGGAGAAATTCTTGCTTACAAGATTGGGCCGAGTGTCATTCAGTCCAACCATCGGATGGTGTATGATGATGTCAATCTTCTGCTAAAGGGGGATGCGCGACTCTCTGAAAAATATGCAGATAGTTTGGATATGCTCAAAGGTCTAGCCAACTTGCACCAAGTTTTATGGAAACGTCGGCACAAAAGAGGAGCCATTGATTTTGAAAAGCCAGAAGCTAAGATTAAAGTTGATGCGACAGGTTTCCCGATAGCTATTGAAGTTAGAGAGCGTGGCCTAGCCGAGCGGATGATTGAATCGTTTATGTTAGCAGCTAATGAAACTGTAGCTTATCATTATAGGCAGAAACGTTTGCCATTTATCTATCGGATTCACGAATATCCAGATGATCAAAAGGTTCAGGCTTTTATTGAGTTTTGCCATAATTTAGGAATTAAAGTTCCTGTTAAAGAGGGACGATTACGTTCTAAAGATTTGCGACAAATCTTAGAAGGCGTTCAAGGGAAAGATTATGCGCCTGTTGTTCAAACCATTGCTTTGAGAAGTATGCAACAGGCTCGTTATAGTTCGTCACCTAATGGCCACTATGGGTTAGCTGCTGAAGATTATACGCACTTTACTTCGCCTATTCGTCGTTACCCAGATCTGTTGGGGCATCGCTTGATTCGCTACTATCAAACACATAAAGGAAAGGGAGAAGAAGACGATCATTTAATAGCAAGCATTGATTCTTTGGCAGAACAGTCCTCGAAAGCAGAGCGGCGCGCTGTGGATGCTGAACGTGAAGTAAACAGTATGAAGATGGCTGAATATATGAGCGATAAGATTGGTCAAAAATTTGAGGGCATGATTTCAGCTGTTACGAAATTTGGGCTTTTTGTGGAATTATCCAATACGGTAGAAGGACTCGTCCATCTTTCTGTACTTAAGGATGATTATTATATCTACGATGAAAAAAATATGATTCTTATCGGGAAGAGAACAGGAAAAATCTATCGCATTGGAGACAAAGTTCAGGCGAAATTAACAAGGGCCGATAAAGAAAGTCGACAAATCGACTTTGAATTTGTTAAAGAAGGAAAATCTTCTCAAAAGAAGTCTTCAAATAAAGATAAAAAGACTAAAAGATCCAAAAACCAAGCGGTCAAGCCTTCTTCTAAAAGTGACCATACGAAGAGCTTTTCTATTAAAAAACGACATGGACATAGCCAGAAAAAGAAATCTAAAAATCGGAAATCTTTTAAAGATTTTTCGATGAAATCGACGAAGAAATCGCATAAGAAAAGAAAGAATAGAAAATAAAAAGAGAAAACAATAAAAGGAAGGAGGGGCAGCGGATGGTCAAACCGAAAAAACAAGAGAATGCCTTAGCTACGAATCGAAAAGCTCGGCATGACTATACCATTGAAGATACTGTAGAATGTGGCATGGTTCTAACAGGAACAGAGATCAAATCGATCCGCAAAGGCAAAATTAATTTAAAAGATTCTTTTGCTCGGGTAGAAAAGGGAGAACTGTGGGCCTACGGTATCCATGTGTCACCTTTTGAGCAGGGCAATCGATTTAATCCAGACCCTCTTCGTCCCCGAAAACTTCTTGTCAAGAAGAGAGAAATTCATCATTTCGAACGAAAAATTAGTCAAGAAGGCTATACTTTAGTTCCACTTAAGGTTTATATTAAGAATGGATTTGCCAAATTATTAGTAGGACTAGCCCTAGGGAAGAAGAAATACGATAAGCGGCAAAGTTTACGGGAAAAAGATATGAAACGTGATATTCAGAGGGCGATGAAGGAACGTTATTAGAGAAAGATTGATCGTAAGAAAGGAGACAAGTCATGGGAAAAGGTGTTACTATTTACTTTATGCGACATGGACAAACCTATTTGAACAGATATAATCGTATTCAAGGTTGGGCGGACGCTCCTTTGACAGAAGAAGGAGAACGTGATGTTCATCGAAGTGCGATAGGCTTGCGGAAAGTGAATTTCTCAGCAGTCTACACGAGTGATCTTCGG
>QWCD01000300.1_pt1 | contig 12945 bp, 14 predicted proteins | sample 1972461 | NCBI WGS metagenome assembly QWCD01 (sample SAMN09866717, study PRJNA288562) | Human vaginal metagenome isolate term4_vaginal, whole genome shotgun... | isolation source: vagina | host: Homo sapiens | place: USA: California | reverse complement strand
TTGGGGCGTTTGCCTTTCTTCTCTTTCTTTTCTCTTGTTTGTTTATCCATCGTCGAATTTGACTTTTACTTTTTATTCCATATTGTTTAGCAAGAAATGCGCAGCACCTTTACCTTCTAAGTAAGCTTGAACAACTTCTTTCTTAAATCGATAGCTATACTTTGACATAAAAATACCGACTTCCAAAATCTTAAGAATATCTTACTTCTTTGAACTTTATCCTAGCACTTAGTTCATACAGATTTATGCTAAAATAGAACTACTTAACAAGAAGAGAGGAATTATTATGATTAGTGCCTACCATCGTCCCACGCGGATTACGGTTTCACTTCCAAATATTTTACACAACTATCAACTCTTAAAAGGACTCAGACAACGCCCTGTTTTTGCGGTCATTAAAGCAGACGCATATGGGCACGGCAGCCTGCCAATTGCTAAGGCTTTGGAAGCTATCGAAGCTGACGGATTCTGTGTCGCTGTTTCTGATGAAGCTTTAGAACTGAGACAAGCAGGCATCACTTCTAGAATTTTAGTTCTTGGTTTAACTGACCCCCAAGACGCTTGTTTACATGCTCAAAAAAATATAGATCTCACCGTCTCATCTCTCGATTGGCTAAAAAAAGCTTATGATTTTCTCAAAAACTCTTCCTCGCTTCCCCTTAATGTTCACTTAAAAATAGATTCTGGTATGGGAAGAATTGGAGTCAGAGATACAAAAGAAGCTCAAGCCATTATCGACTATATCAAAGATCACCAAGATCACTTAACCTTAGCAGGTATTTTTACGCATTATGCCACAGCGGATAGCAGCCAGGCAAATTGCAAAAACTATGTAGAAAATCAAAGTCAATTTTTTAAAGAAAAAATCGATGCTCTTCATCTAGAAGTCCTCGCCCATCGCCCTATTATTCATCAATCAAATACGGCTTTAAGTTTCTGGTATCCTGAAAAGACTTTAGATGCGATTCGTTTAGGGATTGGATTATACGGCTGCAATCCTTCTGATGGAGAAGTGACCCTTCCAAGTGATCTTCCAATTCTTCCGGCGCTCTCTTTAACGACAACTTTAAGTTACGTGAAACAGCTCCCTGCAGGTCAGTCCATCTCGTATGGGGCAACTTACACGACTGAAAAAGATGAATGGATAGGGACACTCCCTATTGGATACGCAGATGGTCTCCCGCGTTCCTCAACCGGTTATCAAGTGCTGATCGATGGTCATCTTTGCCCTATCGTAGGTAGAGTCTGCATGGATCAATGTATGGTTCGGTTACCTTACGCCATGCCTACTGGGGCCCTCGTCACTATTATAGGGACCGACCCTATCAGTGGTCAGTCTCTCTCTGCTGAGTCTCTCGCTCAATATAACCATACCATTTCCTATGAACTATTTTGTGGATTTTCTCCACGTATTCCTCGCCACTATCTCAACTAAAGACACCTTTTCCCAGCGAGGTAGCCTTCTGTATTCGGACAAGATTCCTAAAAGTTAATCCGTATATGACTTTTGGAATCTTGTTTTCTTTTCAAGCAAAGATTTTTTTGATGTCATTTTTATGTTATGCTTAATTTATAAGGTAAAACTCGTCAACAAGGAGAAGATCATGTCTACTACTATTCCTTACCGCATTAAAGTTACTCCTCTTCGGAAAGAACAATTCGAAATTTATAATCGATCGCTTTACCACAGAAAAGAATTACTTTTTGTGATTCGCCCTTTTCGCTTACTGATTAATCAGAACGAAGTTGCTCTGAATAAACAGCAAATTCTTGTCCTTCCCTCCACAATCAACGCTCAATTTATTCTTGAAGAAAACATTAAAGAGATCAGCCCTATCTACGCTTACCTCTTCTCAATCGGTGAACCCTACTTAGAAACCATCACGGATTCCTTTGTTACCACTCCTGAATTGCAACATCTCTTTCTAAAATTACAACGTTTTTCTCCTACACCTACCACATTCAAACATCTTTTGACGATCGTAAGGGAAATGGACCGCACTCAGTATTTTAAAAAGAGTGACCTCCAGCAAAAGAGACTCTATGCCCTGACTTGTCAACTTTTAATAGATATTTCCCATCTTTCTACTCACGAAGGCTTCCAAATTACCAACCGCCCACATCCACAACTTGCAGAAGCGATTCGGCATTATATTGACGAAAATTACCAAGCAGCTATTCGTCTCAGTGATCTCAAAGAATTATTCTCCTGTTCACAATCCACACTCAATCGGATTTTTGAACAAAATTACCACTCAACCATTCATCAATATATTATTAAACGACGCATAGAATACGCACATGAAATGATCACCTTAGGGCATCCGATCAAAGAGAGTTGGCAATCAGCAGGATTTAATGATTATTCCAGTTTCTATAGAGCCTTCAAAAAGTTTTATAAATATCCGCCTCATTTAACCGGCAAATAAAAATCAGCCTCCTTTATTGAGAAGCTGATTTTTATTTTAAGACGCTTTTTTGCCTATTCCGTTTTATTTTTTAACTTTTTATCCAACTGACGCATCGTATCCACAATGTAATCTTCAGCTTCTTCCACTAAATCTAAATACAAACCATAATAAACATAAGCGCTTTGATAAGCATGCATAATCATTGAACGACTGGCCACTGCTTTCAAAGCATTAACCATATCTGGATTAGGATAATCCACAATGCGATAATCTTTCTTAAATTGTAAAAGTTCTTCACCTTCTAAAGGTGTCACTTGACCAATCTTTTCTTGCAAATGATTTAGCCGTTCGCGTGAACGTGAATTATTGTCATCCCAAGCTAAGCTAATATAGTAAAGCTGAGCTGCTGCTTGTTTTTCTCCTTTCTTTTCATAGAAGTAAGCGAGGTAAGACATTCCACGCGAAAAGTCCTCACGACGTATCGCATGTCTAAAGCCATTAAAAAGAGTAGCATAGCTCATACCATACTGTTCCATCAACAAATACACCCCTGCCAAATTAAAGATCGTCTTGGCATTATAAGGGTTCCATAATAAGGCTTGCTGATAAGCGTCCGCAGCTTCTTGCCATTCATTAGCCGCCATCAAAATCTCAGCATAGGCAATATACAAACGCGAATAATCACGTTTCGTTGGCCGTAATTCAAGGCCTGCCGATTCATACCATGAAAAAATAAACAAATCAATTAAGTTAAAAACGCTATAGTATTTCACATTTAGCTTAGGCTTATAGTCTTTAAACTCTGACTCCATCGCATTAATAAAGACATTCATTTCAAATTGCGCATCTGTTGCGCGATCTTCCGCCACCAGCTGATTCATTCTTTGAATAAAAGCGTCATCCGATCCGGTCGTCAAATCCATCCATAATTGTTGAATAGGGGCGCTTTCTTCAGGATAAGCCTCCAGAAGTACTTTTTCAATATGCTTTCTTAAAGCTTCATCTTTTTCTAATTCTTTAAAATGTTCCTTCACTTCATTGACAATATAGGTGATGTCTTCTTTAAAATCGCCTGTAAAATTTCGACTTAACTCCTCTAAAAGACTTTGTTGTTGTTGCTTCATAAGTATCCTCTCAAATCCTCTTTGTCCCTAAATATTAAGTGCTCTCTTGTAAGGAGACCTTTTTGCCGTGTGCATCTTCTCCTAGAGCTTACTCACTTCACTTATTATAGCATATTCTTTTTCTACTTTAATGTGAGAAAAATCCAAAAGAATTTCCTAAAGGCAAATAAATCTGCTATTATAATTAAGAAATCAGGATTTTTAATGAGGAGGATCCCCATGACGACTTATTTTCCAAAAGGAAACTGGGAAGAAACGTTATATCAGCGGTTAAATCAACTTATCGATACCTTTCACGCCTCTCCCAACACACCCCTTCATGAGCGGGCTTATGTTGTTTTTGATTTTGATAATACCTCTATCTATAACGACATAGAAGATCACACCACGCTCTACATGACACAACAGCTCGCCTTCCGTATGACAGCAGAAGAATTCTCTTCTTCCCTTCAAGCAGGCCCTTTTGATTTTAATTTGCCCATTAGTCCTGAGTTTTCTTCCCTAACTACCCTCGACTTTATTCAATTATTAACGACTGATTACTGCCAACTTTACACCCAATATCTCTCCCCTTCAACCTCCTCCAGGCCTTCCTTCTCACTCCTTCAGCGTTCTCCTCTTTTCCAACGCTTTTATTTTCATATGCGCGTTTTTTATACTGCCTTCAACCAACGTTACACCCGTCTTGCTGGGCAAGCTTGGCCGGCTTATTTCTACCAAGGCTATTCTTCTACTGATTTATTCACCCTCACGCAGCAGGCTCTCAAATGGGGAAGTCAGCTTCCCTTGACTTACACCTCTTTGACCGCCCCTCTTCTTCCCTCTTCTACTCAAAACTTTAGACCTGGCTTTTCTCAAGGCTTGCGCCTACCGCTTGACATTCTTCATCTCTATCAAGCCTTTAAAGCCCATCAAATCGAAGTCTACATTCTTTCGGCCAGTCCTCTCCCACTGGTTCAAGCCGCTGTTCATTATTTCGGCTATCCCCTAGCCACAGACCATATTCTAGCCATGAAATTACAAAGAGATTCCACAGATCATATGCAAAACAGAATGGCTAAAGGTGCTTTCATTACTCAAGGAAAAGGAAAAAAAGAAGCCTTAGATCAACTTCTAAAGCCTCTTCATCGTCAAAAACTGCCCATTGCTTTTTTCGGAGATAGTATGGGGGATTATAATCTCCTTCAACTAGGCCCACAAATGAAAACCGCTGTCCTTTTTAATCGTTATCTCAAGGACAATACTCAAGCTTTTGCCCAAGAAGCCGTTCGAACTTATCAAGATCCCTCCGCCATCTACTTCTTACAAGGCCGAAATGAGCAAACGGGACAATTATACCCTAGTCAATCGAGCTTAGGTTTAGATAATACGCTTCACCTCTTCGTCTAAAAGAAAAAGCCTCTTGATGCTCTTCAACAGAAAACAAAAGGCTTTTTCTCTTAGATTCCTACTCTACTTTTAAATCTTCATCTACCTTGTAAGTAAGCTCAATTCCATTCTTAGCATAAACGAGGACAACATACTCTTCTAAAGTTAAGCCGTGACGGTCAATATAATCTGCCGCTTCTTTACCCACATAGCGAAAATGCCAAGGTTCAAATTGATAACCGGTTTCTTTTTCTCTCCCTTTAAGATATCGCAAAATAAAGCCATAGTCTTTAGCGTGAGTTTTCATCCACTGAGCTTCAGGGGTTTCGGCAAAATCTTCTACCAATCCTTTTCCTCCTTGGTCCCACTGTTGCGTCACAATATCCAAAGCTAATCCCAAAGAATGTTCAGATGTTTTGGGAGGAGCCACATACTCTCTGGCTTTTTTTTCGGCTTCTTCTGAAGAAAGACCTTGCTGAAGATAAACTTGCTTATAACTCTGATAGTTCGCTGTCTGTGTCGCTAAATTACGATAAGCAGAAACGATCTTCAGCTTATAATTCTCCTTTTCTGAGGCATCCATGAAGGCTTGAACAGATTCTTTGATTCTTTCATCGTAAGTCTGTCCGTCTATTCCTACATAGAGTGGAGACGTAATATCTTCCTTCAAAGGGAACAGCTCATTAACAATTTGGAGCTTCCAATCTTTAGGATCTACTTGTTCAGGTAAATCCTGTAATAGATTCCAAACCGAAGTTTCTGGATGGTTCGATTGAATACTTTCTAAAGTGACGGGTTGAATCTGTGTGTCCTCAACTGAAGCAATGCTCACTTCTTGCTTCTCTAATTTTTCTGAAATTTTTGCCAAATCTAGAGTTTCTGCTGAAGAATCAGCTGGCGAATGTACTGCAAAAAAAATATCTGTTCCCACAAAAGCTAACAAATAAACAAGAACAATAACGAGAATAAAGGCCTTTGGGTGTCTTTTTAACCAATTTTTCATTGTTATCCCCCTTTTTCTTTTATTCTTTATTATACCACGAGATGAATAGAGAAACTTTAGTAAAATTGTGGTACAATGCCATTATCTATGGATATAAGAAAGTAGGAATTTCATCGTGAGTCGCAAAAAAATCTCTCAAGCGAAACGTATTGTTGTCAAAGTAGGGACCAATTCTCTCATGACCCCCAAAAACACGATTCGCTATCAACGAATTGATCGTTTAGCTTATGTTCTCTCTGAATTAACACAAGAGGATCGCGAAATCATTTTGGTTACTTCTGGCGCTATTGGTGTTGGGTGCGTTAAAATGAATTTAGCTAAACGCCCACATAAAATTTCAGACCAACAAGCGGTCGCTGCCGTGGGACAAGTCGCCTTAATGAACACTTATGCACGCTTCTTTGCCTATTATAGCAAACAGGTTGCCCAAATCTTGATGACAAGGGATGTCGTCGACTTTCATGACTCCCTTTTCAATCTCAAAAATAACTTTGACTCTCTTTTCCACCATCAAATTATTCCTATTGTCAATGAAAACGATGCAATTGCTGTGGATGAGATGGATCACAAGGTTCGCTTCGGTGACAATGATAGTCTTTCTGCCTTAGTCGCTTCGATTGTAGATGCCGACCTTCTCATTTTACTTACTGATGTCGACGGCTTCTACGATTCCAATCCTCAGACCAATACAAATGCTAAGAAATTTAATGTAGTGAATGATTTAAGTGATGACCTACTCACAATGGCTGGTGGCAACGGTTCTAAATACTCAACAGGAGGGATGAAAACAAAATTAAGGGCTGCTAAACGTTGCTTAGACGAAAACCGCTCCATGGTCATTATGTCTTCCAATGATCCTACACAAATTTTCGATCTGTTAAACGAACAACCTGTCGGTACACTCTTTACACGTTAGGAGGCAAAAAAATGATTAATGAAACAGATTTAATAAAAATGGGACAAGCCGCCAAAAAAGTGACTCAACTTCTAAGAAGCTTGTCTAGAAAAGAAAAAGATCAAGCTCTATTCGCAATGGCTGACGCTTTACGAAAAGGAACCGCTGACATTCTTTCTGTGAACCAAGAAGAATGTCAGCAAGCCCTAGATAATGGTAAAGGAGAAGCCTTTATTGAACGGATGACACTCACTCCAGACCGCATAGAAGCCATGGCAAACGGTCTAGAACAAGTGGCACAACTCCCTGATCCTATTAATCACGTGGATGAAATGTGGATCAACAAAGACGGCTTACAAATTGGAAAACGTCGGGTTCCGCTTGGGGTTATCGGCATTATTTACGAATCTCGCCCAAACGTTACTTCAGATGCTGCAGGACTTTGTTTTAAAACGGGAAATGCTGTGATTTTACGTGGGGGGAAAGAAACCATCCAAAGTAACCAAGCTATTATTAATGCCTTACAAGCCGGCCTAAAAGCCGTTGAACTCCCGGAAGAATGCATTCAATTTATTGATAATCCTAGTCATGCCTTAGCCAATCAATTTATGCAACTTCACTCTTATGTCGATTGCCTAATTCCTCGTGGGAGCAACCGACTCATTCAAAATGTCGTTCAAAATGCCACCATTCCAACCATCGAAACCGGTGTAGGGAATTGTCACCTTTATGTCCATCAATCAGCTGATCTAGAGGTTGCCTGCAAGCTCTTAGTGAATGGTAAAACTCAGAGAATTTCTGTCTGCAACGCCTTGGAAAGCTTAGTGGTGGACAAAGCGATCGCTGATCAGTTCCTCCCTATGGCTGAAAAAGCCCTCAACGCCGTTCATCCAGTAACCATCCATGGCGATGATCGTTGTTGTGAGATCCTTCCTCATGCCCTTTTAGCTACAGAGGATGATTTTGCTAAAGAATATCTTGATTATGAAATCTCTGTAAAAGTGGTAGACGATTTCCAAGAGGCCGTCTCCCATATTGAAACCTATTCCACTCATCATTCAGATGTCATTGCTACTCAAGACTATCAAGTCGCCAATGACTTCCTAAATGCTATCGATTCAGCTTGTGTGTATGTCAATGCTTCTTCCCGCTTTACAGACGGAGAAGTTTTCGGGTTTGGAGGAGAAATTGGTATTTCTACCCAAAAATTACATGCCAGAGGGCCTATGGGTTTAGAAGCTCTTACTTCTTATAAATACGTTATTTACGGACAAGGACAAATCCGTTCTTCATCCTTAATAAAAAGGCGTCTTTCTTCTTGAAAGTCAAGAAGAAAGACGCCTTTTAGTTTGAAAAGTGATTCTCTATGATTGCCCTTTACGCATCCACAACCGTTACATCGCTCACCGTTAAATCGAGATCATCTAATGAATAGTTCGCCTTAGTAGGTGTTCCTTGCATTGGAATATCATCCACAACCATAATTGCAAAACCAGAGGCCCAGTTGCCTAAAAATTCAGAAGGAATTTCCCAGTCTACATCTTCAAATTGTACAGCAAAATCGTTCACCTTAAACTCTAAATGTGCATTAAACGCTTTAATGGACTTCCCCGTCAAATTAATCATCACAAAAGCCGTCCGTGCGGTATGTTGTCTCAAATTAGGTTGAGCTTCAATCGCAAATAAATTGACTTGTCCTTGTTCAAAATATTCTTCGTAAGTATCTACAAAATTTTGAACGGTTTGCAAGATGCGGCTAACATCTTGCTTGGCCATTGAGGCTTGTAAATGTTGTAACTCTTGATTTTGAGCAAATGTAAGGGCTGCACGTATTTTATTTGACATAATCTTCTCCATCCATTCTTTTATTTATTGGTTTAATATCCTTTGCTAGTGTCGGAGCCTTGACCTGGCTTTTCATCCAATCAACGAATCCCATCCCCAAAATTGTTAACAAAAAATATCCCAACTTTCTCATAAGGCATGGTCTTCTTCTGATTTGAACTCTTCTAATTCAATCTCTTCATCACTGTATCCATAACCATAATAAGCATCCATCGCTGAAACATCCGCTCCATTATAAATAGCGCCTATCACTCGAGCATTCACACTATCTAAAAGCCCTTTGGATTTTTGAACATTAGAATAAGTAGCGACACCTTCTCTCAAAACAAAAATCGTCGCATCTGTTCGACTCGCTATAATTTGAGCGTCCGTAACAGGGAGTAGCGGAGGGGCATCAATAATTACAATATCAAATACCTCACTTACATCACTTAACAGGTCATTCATACGCTTAGACGATAAGAGTTCTGCAGGATTTGGTGGAAGAGGTCCTGCAGGCATCACATACAGATTGACTTCTGGAATATACTCACACACGTCCATATAAGACACTGTACGATCTGTCAAATATGTGGTCAATCCTCTTCTAGAATGCAGATCAAAAGTCTTATGGACAGTAGGCTTGCGCAAGTCTCCATCAATCATCAAAACTCGAACGCCATCCAAATCTGCCATCGTTGTGGCCACATTTGCTGCAACCGTAGACTTTCCCTCAAAAGGGCCTGATGACGTAAACATCAAAGTCTTCAACTGAAATTCTTCCACAGCAAATTGAATGTTTGTCCGGATCGTTCGAAATTGTTCAGAGACCACATGATTAGGATCATTCACTGTCATTAATCCCACACCCAATCTTTGAACCTTATTCTTCTTATCCATCTGTCTTTTTTTCCAATTAAACATCCTTGTTGCCCCTTCTATTAGACACGCTTTTTAAGTGAACGATTGTCTTCTTTTCCAGGAAATTGGCGATTAAAGCGAGAAATATTAATCGATTCACTGCTCATTTGAGGAATAACTCCCATCAGAGACCATCCCATCCATTTAACAACTTCTTGATGACGGATGGAATCATCTTTGACAATACGAACGATTTGAATGATTAAAGCAACGAGTCCTCCTACACAAGCTCCTAGCAAAAGATTTATCCAATGAATAGGAGAAACTGGCCTTTTATTCACTTTAGCTGGAGTGAGTAAAGTCACTTGATCCACAGGAATTACTTTGGGAACTTCTGCAATAAAACGATCCGATACTTTTTGGGCGAGATCAGCTGCCCGTTGGGGATTACTATCTGACACATGTAACTGAACCACCGTAGATTGCTCATCGGTCTCTAACTGAATCTTCTTGCTCAGCTCCTCCCCCGATAATTGATAGGTCTTGGCAATCTCATCCAAAACCAGCGGCGTATGAACTAAATCGCCATATGTTTTGATCAGATCTAAACCTCCATCTTGTCCTGTTTGATCCGCATTGCCTCTTTTTATCGCAATCTGGGTATGCGATTGATAGACTTCCGGCGCCAAAAGGAAGCTGTAAACACTCATCCCTAACACTCCCAGTAAGACGCCTAAGTAGATAGGCAGCCATTTCTGTTTAGTTCTTCGCCATATCTTCTTCACTGAATACTTTGCTGAATGATTCATGATGTACTTTCCTACTCCCTTTAGGCTTATAATACCATATCTATGCTTTATAATCTAAACCATTTCTCAAAGAAATGAACGGCTTTATTTTCTAAGAAATGCGGTAATTGGAGAACCGTTTCTCCATTGACTAACGCTTTAGCATTCTCCTGCAAATTAAAAGAAAAATCATTGCCATATTCTTTTGCTATCAATCGATAGGCTTGCTTTAAACGATAATCTCGTGCGCATTCCGCAAAAGATCCCATCGATGTCACCAGTCCATGATTTAATAACCAACGCGTGTTCTTTTCTGGGCCTTTTCCTACTTCTCCTAAATAAGCGTTGGCAGAAATTTGAAAACAGCACCCTTGATCCACTAAATTATACAACCATTCAGAATTTTCCATGAGTGCTTTATTCTTTTCAACACCTACTAAGACTGGTAAAATTTCTTGATTCAAACACGCAAATAAAAACGGTTGAAGGCCTTCTGCTGTCACATCTTCTGATAATTCAACCAAAAGATAACGATTATTCAAATCCATATAGAGCAAATTCTCAAAGTCTAACTCGCCCTCAAAGGGTTCCTCTATTTTTAAAATTTGCCCAGGGAAAACCACCACAGAGATGCCTCGCCGATCGAGCTGCTCTTGAAATCGAGAAATTCTTTGCATTGCCTTTTCTGTTTGGGAGAATTCGCCTTCATATCTCTTTGTCATTAAGAGATGCGTAACGCCGCTCTTCCACGCTTGATTCACTAAATCTAGACTCTTTTCAAAAGCTTCTTGACTATCCTCTTGTAGTGAACAGCAAGCTACATCTACTAGCATTTTGATCCCCCTATTTCCATGTTTGACTTTCGATTAAACGCCCTTTCTCATCGTAAACCACCTTAATATCAAAAGGTGTCTGTCCCAAAAGTAAAGGTTCGAGGAATTTAACATCCCCTGCCCATAAATTTAAGTCAAACAGCTTTTCTTTGGGGATCCATGCCATCACCCCTTCATCATTTTCAACAACCTCATCACTCGCTATGGTCCCTGTATACACAAACATATATAAAGGGGCATCTGCTCCATAAATAAAGGTCACTATCCCTGCAAAATGAGGAGCTAACAAATCCCAACCAGTTTCTTCCTTGACTTCTCGTTTCGCACACTCTAAGGGACTTTCTCCTTTTTCAAATTTGCCCCCAATGCCTACCCATTTCCCGCGATTTATATCTTTTTCTTTTTTTACGCGATGAAGCATCAACAAGCGATTATTCCGTTCAATATACACTAAACTTGTCAAAGTCATAAGAAAGTCCCTTTCTTAAGTATTCACGTCAAAGGTTTAAGCTTGCGGATAATTCTCTAAACTTGGCAAAACAGCTAAACCTAACGTGCCTATGCCACCGTGATTACCAACAACAGGCGTTAACCAATCGATTTCTAAGGAGATATCTGGCAATTGTTCATGAATAAGGCGCGCCATTTCTTCTGCCCCTTCTCTACTATCGACATGCACCAAAGCGCCTGAAACTCGGTGAGAATATTTTTTAGCTTCTTCAATGAAACGATCGGCTAACCATTTCAAAGCCCGCCGTTGGGTACGTACCTTAGCTACTAAATCTATCGATCCATCCTTACCAAATTCAATAATAGGAACAATTTTTAAAAGAGAAGCAATAATCCCCTTAGCGCGAGAAGCTCGTCCACCTTGAACTAAATGATTAATATCTCCTATAGATGCCCACATGGTGGTATGGTCATTTAACCATTTGAACCGTGGCAAAATTTCCTCTGTTGAAAGTCCTTCTTCCACCATTTTGATCGTTTCTTTCACTAAAAAACGAAGAGGTAACCCTACACGACCATTACTTAAAGTAACCGTCTTAATTTGGTCTTCATATTCTTTGGCAACAGATTGCCCGGTTTGATTGGTTCCACTTAAAACATAAGATAAAGGGATAAAATAAACAAGATCATATCCCTTATTGATCAAAGACTGATACACTTCATGAAAAGCTTGAGGTTGGGGTTGAGAGGTTTTAGGAATTCTATCTGCTTTCTGAATCGCATGATAGACTTCTTCTATTTTTGGGCGATCAGGGACTTCTGTAAATGTTTCTCCCGATGAAAAATTAAGTTGTAAAGACACATAATAAACATGTGGATGATTTAATAAGTTTTCATCTAAAGTAGCGGTACTATCTGTTAAAAATGCAATCTTCATTATTTACCTCCATTATTTGCCCTAAAATGGACAATTCTCTATTTTAGGTAAGACACAAAAGCCAAAACTTCCACTCCCTAAGTGAGTTCCAATAACAGGAGGGATGGTGGCATATCTTATCTCCAGCTCTTTGCCCCAATCTGTATTTTGAATCATTTCTTGTATCTGTTGACAAGAATCCTCTTCAGGAGTCCCTAACAAGCAAACTTGGTATCCCTTTTCATACATCTTACCTTCTTCATGAATAATCTCTACCATTCGGTGAATGACTTTCTTACAGGTTCGAATTTTTTCACTCATCCCCAACTCTCCAGAACGTTGGACATAAATGAGAGGAAGGATTTTTAAAAGATTTCCTAAAACTACCATACTCTTACTGGCACGTCCTCCCTTAACCAAATTATTCAAATCTCTCACTGTCACATAGATAACCATTTGCTCATCTAGCCAT
>QWCD01001365.1_pt1 | contig 12949 bp, 7 predicted proteins | sample 1972461 | NCBI WGS metagenome assembly QWCD01 (sample SAMN09866717, study PRJNA288562) | Human vaginal metagenome isolate term4_vaginal, whole genome shotgun... | isolation source: vagina | host: Homo sapiens | place: USA: California | reverse complement strand
GCCGGCATTTTGCTATCGTCCGTCATCCAGGCATAGTTGGTGTCATAGCTGTCGATGGAATGCCCCTGATCGGTATCGGAAAACCCGATAAGGTCCACCGTGTCATATATCACCGCATACTTGCCGCCCATGCTGTTGCTGTACGTGTACCCGCGCCACGCACTGCCAATGCCGTAGGAGCACCCGTCAGGAAGAATGATGTGAACCTGAGCCTGAACCGCGGATATGGTGATGGTTCCCGCCGGGCAGTTGCTGATGGACGTATTGCCATTCGACAATTCCAGCTTATGAGGCGCATGGCTGCTTTCCCAATCCGACAGGTCAAGCACAGCCTGGCTGGAGTCGTAGTCGTCACCGGAGAACCATACGCCCCTCACGAGTTTATCGAATGTCCGTTGGCTGGAATCCGCATAAAACTGGTCGTTGACCTGCACCTGGTTCATACCATACGCGTCCACCGACGCATGGCCGCCAGCACTGGACAGCGTGATATCCGTGTAACTGATATTGGTATGCGTCGCATCGTAATGGCGGATGGCATACGTACCGCTCGCGATAATCATGCACATCGCGCAGGCTCCGGCCATCAAGCCCAGCGGAATCAGTCCACCTGCACGACGCCCCTTGAATCCCAGCACAATGACAATCAGACCCATCACCACGCATACTGCGGAAATCCATATGGTGCCCACGCGCACGATGCCACTGACGTCCATGTCATATTCCCAAATCACCGCCATAACGGCAGCGAAAGAAATGAAGGACAGTCCCAATACGCTCAGCACCACAACCGGGCCGGCCGGCTTGCGGCGGGTGGAGGAACGCGGCGCCGCGGCCGCGACAGGATTGGGCATTGCATACTTGCCCGCAGGGATGCCATCTACCGGCATCGCCGCAGAGCCGCTTGTGGGATTATACGGCCGCTGCCCCGCCTGCGGAACAGGCTGTGAAACATATGGAACCGACTGTGAAACAGGTTGTGAAACATATGGAGGCATCGTTGCAGACGGTTGCATAGAGGGGTTCGGTGCAAGGTTATTCGGATTATTCGGTCCGTTCGGATTATTCGGCGGCGCGGTGGACTGACCACCGTGGTACCCGAAACCGTATCCTTCCTGCTGACGAACACCGCTTTGCGCAATCAGCCACAGCACCAGAGCGGCGAGCGCAATGCACACCCAGCCGGCGCCTGGAATCAGCACAGCCACAGCCATAAACAGGAAGCAGCCAAGACAATTCCAATCCCACTGGCCTTCAATCAAATCTTCGGCGAGAATCTGCCCGCTGCGCACATCGGGAATGAGAAACCATCCCATTGCGTATAGCGCCGCGCCAAAACCAAAGAACAGCGTGGCCACAATCATCAGCGCACGCACTAATGTCGGACTCCAACCGAGACGCTGCGCGATACCACTGCATACGCCGCCAATCCAACGATCATTGCCGCGGATTAATCCGGAAGAACGCACCCATGTAAAGAAACGCCGCGGAGCTTTGCCCGGCTGCGGCTGTTGATACGAATTCATATGTGGACTGCTCATGCTTCCATTACACAGCCCGAACGCAACCACAAGGCTCGGGGAACACCCTGATTGTTCCCTGAACACCATGTAAAACCCCGGTTCCAAAGCCCTGAACGCGGCACAATAGAGATATGACATCAATTCCCGAACCGCTGCTGCCCGCGCGTATGCCGTTGACGCGACCCAAACGAGGCCGCTGGCTCACCGGCGTCTGCAAAGGCATCGCACTACATCTCGGCATTTCTGTGATGTGGGTTCGGCTGGCATTCATTGCACTGACCTGCTTGTATGGTGCCGGCGTTATCGCCTATGTGTTCCTATGGATTTTCATGCCGGCCGGCGATCCTCAGGCTGTGGCAAGTGCGGAACATATACCAGTGGAGCAAGCTCCGCTCGCGCGGGGCAACCAGCCCGCACAGGCCGGCGTTGAAGACACGGCCGTCTCGGCTGAGTCATTATCCGAAGCCATCCAGCGCGCCCCGAAACCTGCGTTAGTGGCGTTGGCCGGGTTCGTGTTGCTGACCATCGGCCTGCTGCTAGTCGGCACCGGCGCTGATAGCCAACTCATCATTCCGCTGCTGCTTGGACTGGCCGGCATAGCGTTGGCTTGGATGAATCTGAGCCCGAACGGCACACAGCTGCTCTCCATGCTGGGCGGCATCGCGCTGATTTTCATAGGATGGGCCATATATGTGTCGAACGTGACCTATGCGGGATGGGGCACCTCACCGCGACGCATCATGCTCAGTGGATTCATTATGATTGCGTGCATTGTATTGGCGGTGATGCCATGGGCGAATGCCATGCTGCAAAGGCTTTCCCGCGAGCAGGCGTTGAAGGAGCGCGAGGAAGAGCGCGCGGACATGACCGCCCATCTGCATGATGGCGTGTTGCAGACGCTGGCGCTCATCCAACTGCATTCCGAAGACCCCGCCACTGTGTTCACCCTGGCGCGCGGGCAAGAACGCGAGCTGCGCGAATGGCTGTATCAGGAACGTTCCACATCGGATCGTTCCGTCAGCGCCGGGCTGAAGCAGATCGCCGCCGAGGTTGAGGACGAACATGGCAAACCGATTGAGGTGGTCACTGTGGGCGATGCCCATCCAAGCGCCCAGACCGATGCGCTGTTGGACGCCACGCGTCAGGCGCTGGTCAATGCCGTCACACATGGCAGCGAGCCGATCTCCCTCTACTGCGAAGCTACAGATACGACGGTCGAAGTGTTCGTGCGCGACCACGGCGAAGGATTTGATATCGATACAATACCGCCAGACCGATTAGGCATCCGTGAGTCGATTATCGGGCGTATCAAACGCCGCGGCGGTACAGTGGAAATCGTATCCAGAGCCGGCTGGGGCACCGAAGTGAGAATGCATATGCCGATTGCATTGAAATCGACACAAGGAGAGCATCGATGAGTGAAGCTGCAGCAGACCGCATTCGCGTGGCGGTAGTGGATGACCACGAAATGTTTCGCGCCGGCGTGATTGCCACACTGCGAGACTCTTTTGATATCGTCGGCCAGGCGGCGGACGTGCCCGGCTCGGTGGCGATGATTGCCCAGACCAAACCACAAGTGGTATTGCTGGACGTGCACGTGCCGGGCGGCGAAGGTGGCGGCGGTGCCGAGATCCTTACCAAGTCACGCGCCTACTCCCCCGCTACTGTGTTTCTTGCGCTGTCGGTTTCGGATGCGCCTCAGGATGTGGGTTCGGTGATTCGCGCCGGCGCCCAAGGGTATGTGACCAAAACGATTACTGGCGCTGACTTGATTTCCTCCATCAAGCAGGTGCATGAAGGCTACGCCGTGTTTTCTCCGAAACTGGCCGGATTCGTGCTCTCTGCATTCCAAGGTGTGCCGGCCGCCGGAGCCGATGGTGCCGCGCCTGTGCATGACGAGGAACTGGACCGACTTTCCGCCCGCGAACAAGAAGTCATGCGATTGATTGCCCGCGGATACACATATAAGGAAGTTGCCGTGGAACTGTTCATTTCGATTAAGACGGTCGAAACGCACGTGAGCTCGGTGCTACGAAAGCTTCAGCTTTCGAATCGCACCGAGCTCACGCGCTGGGCCGCCGATCGGCGGATTGTATGAGATATAAGATAGCTCCCGCTGGCGGGAGCTATCGGCGTAGCCGACTGAGGGTGGTCAACGTCATGCGGCACAAACCACCCTCACGTCGCGGAAACCGTTGGGGTTCTTGGTCTGCCAGTTGAGGGAGGAAGCGGCCATATCGTCGATGGTCAACTCGGCCTTCCAGTCCAGCTCCTTTGCGGCCTTGGAGGCATCGGCATAGCATGCAGCGATGTCACCGGGGCGACGAGGCTTGATCACGTACGGAATCGGGTGGCCGGCAGCCTTCTCGTAGGCCTTGATGACCTCGAGCACGGAGTAGCCGTGGCCGGTACCCAGGTTGTAGACGAACACGCCTTCCTTGTCGATGTGGTCGATAACGGCCACGTGGCCCTTGGCCAGGTCGACCACGTGGATATAGTCGCGCACGCCGGTGCCGTCAGGGGTGTCGTAATCGTCGCCGTAGACCTGAACGGCCTTCAGCTCGCCAACCGCGACCTTGGCCACGTACGGGGTGAGGTTTGCCGGAATACCCTTCGGATCTTCGCCAAGCAGGCCGGACTCGTGAGCGCCAACCGGGTTGAAGTAACGCAGCAGCACGATGGTCCAGGACGGATCGGCCACGTGAACGTCGCGCAGGATCTGCTCTTGGAACAGCTTGGAAGTGCCGTACGGGTTGGTGGTGCCGCCAGTCGGCGTTTCCTCGGTGATTGGCAGCTCCTTCGGGCTGCCGTACACGGTGGCGGAGGAGGAGAAGATAATCTTCTTGACGTTGTGCTTCTTCATCACCTTGAGGAGCACGAGCGTGGAGTACAGGTTGTTGTCGTAGTATTCGATCGGCTTGGCTACGGACTCACCCACGGCCTTGAGACCGGCGAAGTGAATGACCAGTCGATGTTGTTTTCAGTGAAGACGCGCTCCATCAGAGCCTCGTCACGCACGTCGCCGTCGTAGCGCTTGACCGGCTTGCTGGTGATTTGCTCGACACGCTCAAGTGCCACCGGAGACGAATTGCCGTAGTTGTCCACGGAAATAACGTCATAGCCCTTGTTGAGCAGTTCGATGTCGGTATGGGTAGCAATAAATCCAGCGCCGCCCGTAACCAGAACAGTGGTCATGTTTCCTCCTTGGGAAGGATGTTGCCTTCGGTTTCCTTCGCTGCCAACTTTATCACAGATTGTGCCAAAATCGAACTTTTGCGCAAGTTTTCTGTTCGCTCGTGTTCATAAATGTGAACTATTGGCCGGGACTACGTTCTATTTCATGATGTCCGCAACGATGGCGTGCGTCTCATCAACCTTCTGCTCCATCTCCTGCACCAGCTTGATCTGGGTACGGGTACGTACCAGATTGTGCTCAGGATACTTCGTGGCAAAGTACACGTCGCCCTCCAGATAATCGGCGAGGAAACGCATGCCGCATTCCATGGTGAGCAGGTTGCCGCTGAAAGCCAACAGCTCGGCCTCACGCTCGGTGATGCTGCCGCGCAGCTCCCCCACAAAACCTTCGGCGTAAGCACGGAACAGCTCGGTGCTGAAATGCACTTTATCCAAATCTTTCTCATCTTCCAAAGCAGTGGAGGCTCCAAAGCGAATCGAATCACCGAAATCGAACAGCATTGAGCCCGGCATGATGGTGTCGAGGTCGATGATCGCACGCGCCTTTCCGGTAGTGGCATCCATGAGAATGTTGTTCAGCTTGGTGTCGTTATGAGTCACACGCAGCGGAATCGAGCCGTCCTTCAATCCATCCATCACGGTGGCGTACTGATCAGCATGGGCCAGATAGAAGTCAATCTCCGGCTGGCAGCTTGCGGCACGGCCGAGCTTGTCCGCGGCAAGGGCGGCCTTGAAATCCTCAAAACGATGAGGGGTGTCGTGGAAGTGCGCGATGGTCTCGGTCAACTGACCGGCATCGAACCCGGACAGGAAATTTTGGAAGTCGCCGAATGCCCTGCCGGCCTCACGGAATACATCTGGATTCGGCACGAGATTGTAAGACACGGTGTGCTCGATGAATTTGTATACACGCCACGCACCGCCATCGATCTCTCCCCACGTCGCGCCGGAAGTGGTGGGCACGATATCCAATGTCTCCTTGCCCCGAGCTTTGAGGGCAGAAGTAACTAGTTCGACATTGCGCATCAGATTTACCGTATCGGGGAAAATGCTGGTGTTCATCCGCTGCAGGATGTAATGGGGGCCATCAGTGACCACCAGATAAGTGGTGTTGATGTGTCCGTCGCCATAAGGCTCGACGCTGATGATATTGCCCTCCAGTGCGAAGTGTGAGGCGATGTCAAATAGTGTTTCCTTGTTTGCGGCCATGATGAGGTCCAATCTCCCTATAAAGCCGCAATAAGCGGCATTGCTTATTTGTTAAGTATATATACATAAATAGACATTGATATGATCTGCAACACCCGAGAACGAGCCACAACACCGTGGACGAACGCGCATACAGGGGTATCTGTTTTCAAAGATGCACATTCTGGCCGTTGCAGAATGCTATCTGCTTTCAAAGAGGTACCTCGATGCGGAAAATCCAAGTACAGATGTTGATATTTCAACGCCCATACTTGGATTTTCGACGAACCGGCACCCCTTTGAAAGCAGATAGCATTTTGCATGGGGACCGATGTACCTCTTTGAGGGGAGAAAGCCTTCTATTTTCCGCATTTCTCCCCTCGGTGGACTAACTTTGTCAGTCGTTGCGCCAGGCGATGCCGCTGGGCTGGAGGTCGAAGGTCTCGCTCGACCCGTCGGCCAGGGTCACGGTGGTCGTCTGCGGCTGGTCGGTGTTGTTGACCACGCAGTACAAGCCCTGTCCGGGGAAGTGGGCGACCTCGCACTCCGGGTTGCTGGAGCTCCACGCCGCGTACCGGTCCTCCTTGTGGGAGGCCCAGAACAGGGCACGTTCCAACAACCTGGCATTGGCCGCCGAATACGGCAGGCCGGAGATATAGACGCCGCGGCCCTTGCCGTACTCGTTGGCCGCGAGCTGCACCTGACCGTTGTCCGCGCGCAACAGGGTCACATCCTCGCTGACCGGATACGTATTCGCCACGGCTTCGCCGAAGTCGATGCCGCCCAGCGGGGCGATGCCCTGGCCGCCGCCGCAGCCCGACAGGGGCGCACGGTAGCCGGCCCGCTCCCAGGCCCCGCGGGCCGCCGGGTCCACGGGCACGTCCGTAGTGATGAAATGCTCGGGCGTGACGGGCGGGAAGTACTTGTCCACCGACAGGGTCTGGAAGCGCTCCTCGTCCACGCCCAGCACGTCCGCCAGCTGGAAGAAGCGGCCCGCCTGGAAACGCGGCAGCGAGCTCGGCTCGCCGACGCCCACCAGCGCGCCGCCGTCACGCACCCATGCGCGCAGGGTCTCCACGAGCTTCGGATTCGCCCACACGTCGCCGCCGGTGAACGCCGTGTCCACCGGGCCGCCGTTGATGATCACGTCGACGTCCGGGTCCACGCCGTGCTCGAGGATGTCATCGAAGCTGACGAACCTGACGTTGACGCGCATGCCGGACAGGGACTCCAGGATCCCGTAATACGAGTACGTCTGCTTGTTGGGCAGCGCGTGCGCCACGGTGAACGCCATCCACGAACGCATCCTGCCCCACGAGTTCAGAATCGCCACGTTCAGCTCACCCTCGGCCGCCACGTCGTTCGTGCGGTCATGGATGTCGCGGAACTCGTCCGCGATGTGCGTGACGGTGTCCACGAACTTCGGGAACTTCGCGGCCAGGGACAGGTAGCCGCCGTAGCCCATGCGGGAGATCGGGGACCTGAGGATCGCGCGGCGGGCTTTGCGCCAGTTGTCGAGCCCCTCGATGCTCGGGTCGTTGCCCTCATAGAACGTGTCCGGGAAGAAGTACGGCAGGAAACGGCCCTCCGTGTATTTGACGCCGGGAATGTCCGCGATCATGCGGGTCGTGGTGCCGTCGCCGATCGAACCCACCACCGCATCCAGGCCCAGCTCGTCGAACCCGTCCTTGTAGGGTTCAGTGCCGATCCATTGGTCGCCCAGGAACATCATCGCCTCCTTGCCGGCCGCATGGGACATGTCCGCCAGCTGCTTGACGTTCTTGCGCACGAAGCCAGACAGGAAGTCGATCCAGTCGCGCTGGGCCTTTCTGGGCACACGCCATGCGCTGTTGTAGGCGCCACCATCCACAAAGTCCTCAGGACGCAGACGATATCCATATTCCTTCTCGAAGTCGTCCAAGGCACGCGGGCTCACGGTGCAGGCACAGCCGAACCAGTCGACCACCTTTTCGCGACGCTTGGCGTCGAACAGCAATGTGAACTGGTAGAAGAACGTGGTGAAACGCACCACATCAGTCTGCGGGCTGTCCTTCAGCCACCTCGCGAACGTGTCGAACACGAACTTTCGGGTGGCGGGATGGTAGATGTCGAACGGGATCTCGTGCTCCTTGTCGCCCCAGTCGTTGGTCAGATGGTTGTACATCTCGACCGGATCCCAGATGATGTAGGCCAGGAACGAAACCGTGTACTCGTGCATCGGCACGGCAGCGGTCACGTGCACGGTATCCTCGCCCGCGTCCAGCGTCCACTGTTCGGGCGGCACGACTTCGCCCGTCGTGCGATCCACGACCTCCCAATACCTGTGCGGGTCCGCGGAGCTGCTCCTCGAAGAAACCATCCATCAACGGCACATCCACCGCATCCGACTCCGCCAGGATACGATCCGTCAGCAGGTACACCTGCGGCGTCTCGTCCATATGCAGAGTGATCCACTCGTTATGCGCACGCGTCGGGAAATACGCACTGTATATCTTCTTGCCAAGAGCGAGCACATCCTCATCAAGATGCGTGCCATCCGAGTTGCGGATAGCATCCGCGCCCCACAATTCGGCAAGCTCCTTGGTCTTCTCAGCAAAATTCTCCTCACTCGGCAAAGTGAAGCGGCCAGTACTCATGAGTTCTCCTCTATAGAACGGTCGAATGGGAAAGCATGGCGACGAAATGCCACAACAAAAAATGGCCGGCGTCATCGCGGGTCCTAGGGCCCTGACTGCGTAGATCCTTGACGCTACGGTGACGCCGGACGATTGCAATAATGTCACTCCGATAGAGAAGGGGGCGCTGCCCGGCATCGGAAGGAGTGACATGTTATGCCGGGCGGCGGATTAATTAGCCCTTGACCGCACCGGCAGCCAAACCGGACTGCCAGTAGCGCTGGAGGCCGAGGAAGAGCACAATCACCGGCAGCACACCGAGCAAGGCACCCATCATCAGGGCACCACGATCGGTGAACGTGGACAGCGAGACCATGCCATACAGACCCAAGGTCACCGGCTTCAGGGTGTCGGAAGACACCATCATCAACGGCAGCACGAAGTTGTTCCACGTGGCCACGAACAGGAACAGGAAGATCGTCACCATTGCCGGAGCCAGCAGGCGCAGCACAATAGTGAAGAAGATTCGTGCCTCGCTCGCACCATCAATGCGGGCCGCCTCGAGCAACTCATCAGGCACCGAACTCTGCGCGTACGTGCGGCCCAGGAAGAAGCCGAACGGGGAGACGCAGCACGGGATGATGATGGAGAGCATCGTGTTGGTCAGGTGCAGGGTGTGGAAAATCGAGTACTGCGGGATGGTCAGCAGTGCGGCGGGCATCAGCATGCAGGCCATGATGACGCCAATAGCCGCGTTCTTGCCGCGGAAGTTGAACTTCGCAGTGGCGTAGCCAGCCATCACAGACACGATGGTGCCGATCAATGCCGAGACGCCCGAGTAGATCAGGGAGTTCAGCACCCAGCGCCAGAAGTTGCCACGAGTCCAGCCAAGCAGCTTGGAATAGTTAGTGGCGATGGCATTGGGCAGCTGGTCAAGCGGCACAGCAAACCACATGCCGTTGCTACCGGTCATCTGGGCCGGCGTCTTGGTGGACGCGATGATGGCCCAGTAAATCGGGAACAGGAAGTAGATCAACACCAGTACCAGCAGCACCACGGTGAGGGTCTTCACGGCCGCGGACGGTCGCATAGAGCGAGGCAAATCGTGTTGCGCAGCCTGACGCTGCTTTTCGAGCTTGCGCTCGGCCTTTTTGCGGGCGCGTTCTTCAACGGTTGCGGAGCTCATTACTCGTTCACCTTCCTTTCGGCCAAGGTGTACAGCACGGCAAGCACACCTGCGATCAGAGCCATGACAATGGCGATGGCCGAAGCCGGACCGTCACCAGACGGGGTAATGCTGCCCTGAGAAGTGCTCATAGCCATCATCATCGGTGTATACGACTTGGAAATACCCGGATCAGCCGTAGACATGATCTGCGGTTCGTTGAACAGCTGAATGGTGCCGACGATGGAAAGCAGCATGGCCAGCAGGGCCGCGCCACGCACGTTCGGCAGCTTAATCTTCGTGGCGATCTGCCAACCATTGGCGCCGTCGATACGGGCAGCCTCATAGAGGTCATGCGGGATGGCCTGCAATGCGGCGAGGAAGATCAGCATGTTGTAGCCCGTGAAGGTCCATGTGGTGATGTTGGCCATCGAGCCGAGCACGATGTTCTTGTTGAAGAAGTCCACATTGACGCCGATGGCGGCAAGTCCCTTGACGATCGGCGAGATTTGGCCGTTGTACAGGTAGACCCAGATAATCGAGGCCACGACGCCGGGGATGGCGTAGGGCAGGAAGTAGCCCAGACGGAAACCGGTGACATGCTTGACCACGAACGAGTCGATGACGATGGCCAACGCCAGTGCGGCGATGATCATGATCGGCACCTGAATCAGGGTGTAGACCAGCACCCTGCCGACGCCGGACCAGAAGTTGCCGGAAGTAATAACATACTGGAAGTTCTGGAATCCTACGAATTTATTGACCAGCTCGCCACCGCCGTATGCGCCACCGCCCTCGGTGACCTGACGGAAGAAGCTGGAATAGATGGCCCAGATGATGGGCAAGATGAACACGAAAGCGAACAGGACGGCGAACGGTGCCATGAACGCCCAGCCGGTGCGGTTCTCGCGCTTCTGAGCGCCGGACCGCTTCGGCTTGACGGCGGCACGCCTAGGTGCTTTACCCTTCGCCTGAGTAGTGGATGCAGTCATAATACAAAACCTGTCTTTGCAAAGAACAGTAAAACAATAACAAGGACCACAGCGCCCTTGCAGCAACACCCCCAAACAATACGGAAGGCCGGAGTATGTGCCCCGGCCTTTCGCTATGATGATGCGAGGCATCGGAGGTCTTGGATGGCCGGCTATTTCAAGCCGGCCCGTTGACAAGACCTAGTGAGGTCACTCCTTGACGGACAGACCGAGGTTCTTCAGCGTATCCACCGAGGTCTTCTGAGCGGTGTCGAACACATCCGAAACCTTGGCAGAACCATCGGCAGCCTTGGCGGCGGTCTGTTTCATTGCAGCGCCGACTGCGGAGAAGCCAGGCATGTAGGTGAAGTCACCCATGTTGCCGTTCGCGGTCTTGAACTCAGCCATGACATCCTGTCCGCTGAAGTAGTCGGACCACTTCTGCGGGGTCTTGGCTTCCGCGGTGGTGGCGGCCACGACGAGGCCCTGGGAGACAAGGTCATCAACCTGGGTGTTGAACCAGTCAAGGAACTCCATGGCTTCGGCCGGGTGCTTGGAACCCTTGAGCACGGCCACACCGGAACCACCATCGGCGCCGGTCTTGGTGCCATTGCCGAACCAGTCACCGAGCTGGGTGACCTTCCACTCACCAGCACCAGTGCCACCGGCGGAATCGATGAACAGCGGGGCTTCCCAAGCGGCGGCCACGGTGCCGATCAGCTGACCGGACTGGATGGAGTTATCAAACGATGCATCCCAACGCGGGTTGGTGAGGGCGGCCTTGTTGTCGATCAGCTGCTGGTAGACATCGGCCACGGCTTTGGAGCCCTTGGTCTGGGTGTTGACAACCCAGGAGTTGCCGTCGACCTTGTACCACGGACCGGAAGCACCGGCCTGGCCGGACATCATCATCATGGCCTCATCAGGCTGGAAGGTCATGATGTACTTGCCCTGGGCAGCGGTCTTCTTGGCGGTCTCGATGAGCTCGTCAGCGGTCTTCGGCACGGTGATGCCGAGCTTCTCAAATTCAGCGGCGTTGTAGAAGTAAGTCAGCGGGCCGGTGTCCTGCGGCAGACCGTAGGTCTTGCCGCCCACCTGCATCAGTGCGAACGGGCCGGAAGCGAAATCGTCCTTGTACTTGGCGGCCTCATCGGTGACATCCTGCAGAAGGCCCTTGGTGAAGACCTCAGGAACCTCGGCGTAACCGACCTGAGCCAGATCCGGCGCATTGCCAGCCTTGACGTCGGTCTCGAGCTTCTTGATCATTTCGGAGGCATTGCCATCGAACTTGGTGGCCTTGACCTGAATGTTCGGGTGCTCCTTGTTCCACTTGGCCACAATGTCGTTGACCAAGGTCATGCCTTCGGAATCGGGCAGACGGTGCATATAGGTGATGTTGACCACACCGCCATCGCTGCCGGACTTCGTGTCGCCAGCAGTGTCGCTGCCACCGCAACCGGCCAAACCAATACCCATTGCTGCTACCGCGGCAAGAGCAGCCACGATGCGCTTGTTGTGCGATACCATATCTCTACTCCTTCGATAATGGCGTCATCACTCCTCTGTGACGACTGTTAATCAGTTTAGGCGCTCAAATCTTTATTGTCAACCTAACTAACAATTTCTGCGCGCCCCAGTGGAATAGTGACATTAACCCGGTTTGATTCCTTATTATGCTCGTTTTGTCATTTTATTAATACTCCTTACAAAGCTACATACTTATGGTCTACCAGTGGACCATGCGTGAAATACGAAAAAGCCCCGGATTGCTCCGAGGCTCATCGTTCACAGGCGGACAGAGCGAGATTCGAACTCGCGGAGGGTTGCCCCTCAACGGTTTTCAAGACCGTCTCTTTAGACCGCTCAGACATCTGTCCTTATGCACATGCGCATGTGCACGATATTTGATTATACAAAAGGGAAGGATTTGGGGAGCGGACACAGTCGCACTCCCCCATAAGCCTTACATGCAGCTAATCTGCCAGCGGGCCTGATGAAATCAGGCCTCCCATTTAGTCGGCTCGATGACTTCCTTGCCGCCCATGTAGGCACGCATGGCCTTCGGAATCTCGATGGAGCCATCCTTCTGCTGATGGTTCTCCATGATGGCAACCAGCCAACGGGTGGTGGCCAGCGTGCCGTTGAGCGTGGAGACCGGGCGAGTGCCGCCGTCTTCCATACGCTCGCGGATGTTCAGACGACGAGCCTGGTACTCGGTGCAGTTCGAGGTGGAAGTGAGCTCACGGTAACGGTCCTGGGTCGGCACCCAAGCCTCGCAGTCGAACTTACGGG
>QWCD01000362.1_pt1 | contig 12975 bp, 9 predicted proteins | sample 1972461 | NCBI WGS metagenome assembly QWCD01 (sample SAMN09866717, study PRJNA288562) | Human vaginal metagenome isolate term4_vaginal, whole genome shotgun... | isolation source: vagina | host: Homo sapiens | place: USA: California | reverse complement strand
GGTGCATGGCGGTTGGGTGATTCCGGTCAACGAGCTCGATGGCAAAGCATACGCCGTTGATATGGCAGAAATTGCAGCAATCAATGATGCAATCCATACTGGCCGTACCCATGATGATGCGCTCGGCATTGGGCCAGTCGGAGATTACGACGTCTGAGTATCGCGCAAGGACTTGAACGGGAGTATTCTCGATATCATGAGCGAAACGAGCAGCGACTGGCAAAAGACCACCATTGATTCCGCCCAAGCGGCGGCTCACCCGGAAACCGCGCAGGCGGTGGCGCGTATCAAGGCGCTGCGGCAGACCATCGATAATATCGATTCGGCGGCCATAGCCCTGTTGGCCGAGCGTTTCAAAGCCACCTCGCAGGTGGGCGTGCTCAAAGCCAATGCCGGATTCGCCCCTGAAGACACCAAGCGTGAGGATTATCAGATCGAGCGTCTCCACCGCATCGCCATCGATGCCGGGCTCGACCCCGAAATCGCCGAAATGTACCGTGAATTTGTGGTCACCGAGGCCAAGAAGCGGCACAAGCGTATTGCTGACGCCGGGGGAGACCCGGGCGTGCTCGACGTATTCGCCTGAGCTTCTCGTAGCAATCCATTACTGGTCAGCGGCACACGAATTGCCCATGTCCTTCCAAGGGCAATGGCGACTACATTGATACGGGACTATCGATACCGATAGCCAAAACCGTATAACCATTGACCACATTGAACGGAAACGCCGCCATGAGACTTGCCTCCGCCTTGATCAGTTGCGTACTATGCGTAACCGGCACTGTTGGCGGTGCGTGGCTTTCCCGTCCGGCATCAGTCGATTATGGCTCTCTGCTTTCCAAAGCAAGCGACATCTATGCCGTCACCGATGAGAGGGGAGACGCAACCCGGCTGTATGTGGTGAACAATGCCAGCAATGCGGCAATCTCCCGCATTCCGGGCGCGGCTGCCGAATTGCCGTGGAAAGTCAACGTCACGTATTCGCTGGATGGTCCGAACGTTGAGGCCAGCGAGATTTCCGGAGCGTCTGGACTTGTCGGCATATACATCGATGTCAAACCGCAGTCCAGTGCAGCCAACCATACGATTCCGGTTGTCACCTTCACCGTGCCCGCTCAAGTGACTGGTGATATTTCCGCCGATAATACGGCTTCGGTAGCCACGCAGGGCTCCGATATTGTGGTAGCCGCGGCAGGGAACGTTTCTTCCGGGCTGAAATTCAGCTGCTACATGGACGCGAAGAAGTTCTCAATGGGTGCCGTGACGCTCGCCGCGCTGCCGTCTTCCGGAGAGCCGTCCGTTGGAGCCGATCCTCAGGCCGCAGGATCCGCCACTCAGTCCGAGGCCGATGCCGGCGACCAAACCGCTGCCGATACAGATGCTTCCCAGCTGATTGCCAACAGCGCTACTTTGGTTGGTTCCCTGACGGATGCGGGCTCCGGCGAGCTCGACAAGTCCGTGGTGGCCGAGCGTAAAGTAACCCACAAGCAGGCTTTTGATGCGTATATGGCTGCATATGTTGGCGCCTATACCGATCACTTGTCTGGGTCCATTGGTGATTCCAGCCAGCTGTCCGCGCTTATGGGAACAGCCGGAGAGCTTTCCAAAAATACGCCATTAGCCCAAGCGGTGATTGATCTGGCCGATGCAGTGAACAATGTGAGCGCCGCGCACCAGCATGCGGGTGCAGTCGAAGCATTGGACGAAGTGATTCGGCGCATCCAACAGCAGGGAACCACTGGTTTGGCGGATGATTTGAACACCGAAGCCGCCGAAGAGGCCACCAAGGGATCCAAGCAGTATGCCGAGGGGCAGAGCCAATTGTCTGCTGCGATGATCCCGTATTCGATGAAATACACGGACGTATACACGGCCAATCTCAGCGCGTTGACCGGCGGCACCTCGTCTGGTGCCGGGATTCACGAGCAGCAGGCAATCGCCGAAACCAATAGCAGCGACGATTTGACTGAGGCGCAGTCCAAGGTCGATGCTGCCATGAGCACACTCGCCACGGCATCCGAGCACACCGGTAAGGCTGCGGCATTGCGTCAGATTGTGCTTCGTTTTTCAGACCAGTTCGCCAGTTCCGGCAATGTGCAGAATGCGTCGAGCGGTTCTGGCTCGGTTGATCAGGCCCATGCACTGGCCGGCTTGGCGGACGCGCAATCGCAGTCGTTCTATGGCAAGACTCGTGCCGCGGAAGCCAAGCGCAAGGCCAGTGCTGCACGCAAACAGGCCAAGGCCGCACAGCGACAGCAATCGCAGCATGCTGATGCCTCGCTGGTGGATGACACGATGTCGCTGTCTTCAGCGGACGTCATGCACTATGCCAATGGTGTCAACTCGTCAATCGGCTCTTCGCAGACCGCCGACACCTTTGCCGGAGGCAAGCTGAACTCTGCAGACGGGTCAACCGAGCAAAGCAGCGGCAAGTTCAAAAACGCCGCTTCTCAGGCCGGTGATTCCATGGATGTTGCCCCAACGCTGTTTGGCTTTGGCAGTGGCGGTACATTGCTCAAGCATGATATGAGCACACTGGTCAACGAGACTGTAGAGATAAGCGATGCTGGTGAGCTCCTGAACCAGGCGGTCGCCCAGATCAATACTTCTGCCGTGCAACAAAAAACCGCCGGAACCCGATATCTCATCGTGGTTCCGACGGTTTAATCTGGCTCAAAGAGGGGAGCCAGAGCGGCGACTTACTTCTTCGGCTTCTTGACCGGGGGTTCGCCGAGCTCGCTGGTCTCGACGGCCACTTCGGTTTCCGGTGCATCCTCGGCAGCGGATTCCGCCGTGTGCTTGGCCACCAGGTCGAACTTGCCGATTACACGGCCGGCCTGTGCGATGTCGCCCAAAGCGGCGTGAATCGCGTCCACGCCCTCGGCAGCGGCGGAGAGCGCCACAGACAGAATCGGGGTCTTCATGGAGACCTTGGCCTCGGACTTGATCTTGCGCAGCTGCTCCACAGCCTTGCCGGCCCAGGTCAGCAGCTCGGGGGAGGCACCGGTGGCAGCCTCGACGTACGGATCCACAACCGGCCAAGCGGCGCGGTGCACGGAACCGGAACCGGCGTGCATCCAGCTCCACACCTCTTCAGAGGCGTACGGCAGGTATGGAGCCAGCAGACGAGCAAAGGCATCCAAGCCCAAGCCCAGCGCGGTGCGGGCGGACTTCACGGCCTTCTCGGACGGCACATTGCCCTGCTCGTCCGGAGTTCCATAGGCACGGTTCTTGACCAGCTCGATGTAGTCGTCGCAGAACTGCCAGAAGTAGGACTCGATGACCTCAAGCGCCTTGGAGTGCTCGTAAGCCTCCAGCGCTTCGGTGGCCTGACGCACCACCAAGGCCAGCTTGGCCATGGCGGCGCGATCCAGCGGCTCGGTCACATCGGCCGGGTTCCACGAAGCCTCAGCGGCTTCGCCCACGTGGTGGTTCTCGTCCTCGCGGCCAATCGCCAGTGCAAACTTGGTGGCGTTCAGCAGCTTGATGGCCAGTCGACGGCCGATCTTCATCTGGCCGATGTCATACGTGGCATCGAGGCCCAGGCGCGCGGCGGCAGCCCAGTAGCGCACGGCGTCCGCACCGAACTTCTCGATCGGCTCGTTCGGCACCACGACGTTGCCCTTGGACTTCGACATCTTCTTATGGTCGGGATCCAGAATCCAGCCGGACAGCGTGGCGTGAGCCCACGGCAGGCACTTGTTTTCCAAGTGCGCGCGGTCCACGGTGCTGAACAGCCAGGTGCGGATGATGTCCTGACCCTGCGGGCGCAGATCCATCGGGAAGGTGGACTTGAACAGGGCCTGAGAAGCCTCATCCGGCTCAGCCCAGTGGGTCACGATCTGCGGGGTCACCGAAGAGGTGGCCCAGGTATCCATGATGTCCTTTTCGGCGGTGAAGCCGCCGGGCACATCACGCTGAGACTCGTCGTAGCCTTCCGGCACATCGATGGTCGGGTCGATCGGCAGACGATCCTCGCTCGGGGTGATCGGGCGATCGTAATCCGGCTCGCCGGAAGCGTTCACCGGGTACCACAGCGGGAACGGTACGCCGAAGAAGCGCTGGCGGGAAATCAGCCAGTCGCCGTTCAGACCGTGCACCCAGTTCTCGTAGCGCACGCGCATGAAGTCGGGGTGGAAGTTCAGTTCCTTGCCGCGCTCGATGAGTTCGGCGTTCAGCTTCTCGTCGGTGCCGCCGTTCTTCAGGTACCACTGGCGGGAGGTGACGATCTCGAGCGGCTTGTCGCCCTTCTCGTAGAAGTTCGTCATACGCTTGGTCGGCGTCGGCTCACCGTCCAGGTCGCCGGACTCACGCAGTTTGTCTACGATGACCTTACGGGCGGAGAACGTGGTCTTGCCAGCGGTCTCGGCAAAGACCTCACGGCCGGCCGGGTCGGTGATCCAATCCGGGGTGTCCATCACGATACGGCCGTTGCGCTGAATGATTGGGCGGGTGGGCAGCTTCAGATCGCGCCACCACTCAACGTCGGTCACATCACCGAACGTACAGCACATGGCGATGCCGGCACCCTTGTCCATTTCGGCGGCCGGGTGAGCCAGAATCGGCACCTTGACCTTGAACAGCGGGGAGTAGACTTCCTGGCCGAAGTACTGCTTGTAACGTTCGTCATTCGGGTTGGCGATCAGCGAGGTGCAAGCGGCCAGCAGCTCGGGGCGGGTGGTCTCGATGTAGATTGGGGTGCCGTCCTCAAAGCGGAAAGCCACTTTGTGGTAGAAGCCCGGGTATTCGCGGGACTCAAGCTCGGCCTGAGCCACTGCGGTCTGGAAGGTCACGTCCCACAGGCCGGGGGCATCCTGCTGGTAGGCCTCGCCGCGGGCAAGGTTGCGCAGGAAGGCCTTCTGAGCCACGCGCCGCGGGTGCTGGCCGATGGTGTGGTAGGTCTGCGACCAGTCGATGGACAGGCCCAGCTTGCGCCACAGGGCCTCAAACAGCTTCTCATCCTCGGCGGTGAGCTTCTCGCACAGTTCGATGAAGTTCTTGCGGGAAATCGGCACCTGATCCTTGGCGTCGATCTTCTTGCCATCGGTGCCCTCGAACGGCGGCTTGAAGTCCGGGTCGTAGGGGAGGGATACGTCCACGCGCACGCCGTAGTAGTTCTGCACGCGGCGCTCGGTGGGCAGACCGTTGTCGTCCCAGCCCATCGGGTAGAACACGTCATAGCCGCGCATGCGCTTGTAGCGCGCAATCACGTCGGTGTGCGTGTAGGAGAACACGTGACCCACGTGCAGCGAACCGGAAACGGTGGGCGGCGGGGTGTCGATGGAGTAGACGGCCTTACGGTCGCGGGTGTTGCGGAATTTGTAGGTGCCGTCTTCGTCCCAGACGGTGCGCCACTTGTCCTCAAGCCCGTCCACGCCGACCTTGTCGGGCAGCGGGGTGAGTTGCGCGTTGATGATGGAATTGCCTTCAGTCATAAGGCCAAAGTTTATGCATGTTGCATGACAAGGCGAGCCGTGGAAGGAGCCTTACTTCACCGTGAGGTCGGCCAACGGCATGCGCTGGTCGATGAGCGCTGTCGGATATCCGGAAAGCTTGGTGGAGGCCACGGTAAAGCATTTGCGCGTGTACAGCCAGTTGCTTGCCACATCTTCGCTGAGCTTGCGCGCATAGACCTTCATCTTCTCGGCATAGTCGGCGTCGTTGGTGGCGGCACGGGCATCGGCATAGGCCTGCTGCGCCTCGGCATGGTTGTAATGGAAGATGGAATTCGGATCGGCAAACGTGCCGGCGTCATCGGTGCCATTCATGCTCATCAGGGTCAGTTCCCAAGTGCCGTCCTGAATACGCTTGGCATATTCTTCGTCAGATACGACTTCCAGATTCACCGAAGGGCGCGGCAGCTGTTCAATCTGCTGCTTGATGGTCTCGGCCATCGGCTGCCACTGCGCGGTGACCACCAAATCCACCGTGGTCAGATAGGTGCCGAAATAGGAGGTCATCGTTTGCGTCTTGGACATATCGTGCGGGAACAGGTCGGTCAAATCCTCATATCCAGGTTCCAACGGGCTGATCGGACCTCCCAGCGCACCGCTGGAGTCTGGCTGCGAGGCGGCGATGCCGGCCGAATCGATGAGGTATCGGAACGTGGTGCGCACGTTCTGATCGGACATAATCGAATCGGAATTGTTGTTGAACGCCAGCAGCACCTTATCTGTGGTGGCGCCTTCGGTGACGGTCAGACCGTCCTTGCCGTTCATCTGCGATGCCACGGTGACGGTGGCGGGTGCGGCCATATCGATAGTGCCCTTGGATACGGCATCGGCCAGCGACGTCTCATCGGAATATTGGGTGAATGTCACGGTACCGACGTGCGCCTTGGTGCCGTGGTAGCCCCCGTTGTAATCGAGCGTCAACGACTGCCCGGGCGTGAACTTGCCAACGGTGAACGGGCCGGAACCTACTGCCTGCTTGGCATAGTCGGCATCGCCCGCTTCGGAATCGTACACAATGCCCAGTCTGCCGGACAAGGCACGTAGCAACGTGGGGTTGGTCTGCGCAAGAGTGATGACCACGGTGGAGTCATTCGGATTGGTGGCCGACTTCAGATCGCCCAGATCATCCACGCCGGCATATTTCTGGGTTATCGCCTGTTGCAGGGACCACACCACATCCCCGGCATCCAACGTGTGCCCATTGGAGAAGGTGAGTCCGGAGGCGATGGTCAGGGTATAGGTCAGCCCGTCATCGGATGTTTTCCAATCCGTGGCCACGCCCGGCTTGAGCTGGTTGTTCTGATCGACGGTCAGCAGTGTTTCGTACACGTTGTCTAGCAGCAGACGTTCCGCCGAGGCCGATGCCGTGGCACGGATGTCCAGCGATTGCGGCATATCGGTAATACCGACGGACACCTTGGTATCCGGGCCGGAATCCAGTAGACCCGGAATGGAATGACTGCGCGTGATTACCGACCAGCAGACCCATACCAGTGCGCTAAGCACTGCGGCGACTACTAGGAAGACCACCCATCTCAACCACTCGTTGCGACTCTTATGCATGCCCATCAGCCTAACGAGAGTGCGCTACCGAACGCTATTTCGCGCTGATGCCTGCGCTGGGGCAGGTGGCGGCCAGCGGGCAGTTGGCGCAGTCCGGCGTGCGGGCATGACAGGTGGATCGGCCGAACAGGATAAGCCGATGGCTGAGATCCGTCCACTCTTCAGGTGGGAAGCATGCGGTAATCTCCCGCTCGATTTTCACGGGATCCAGATGAGTGGAGCGCCAATCCGATCGCCAGCGCAGACGACCGGTGACGCGCATCACATGAGTGTCCACGGGAAAGCCGGGAATGCCGAAAGCGTTGCCCAGCACCACATTGGCGGTTTTGCGGCCAACGCCTGGCAGGCTGGTCAGCTCATCCATCGATTGTGGGACCTGGCCGTCAAAGCGTTCGTCCAATGCCGTGGCCAAGCCGATGAGATGCTGGGTTTTCGACCGGTAGAAGCCGAGCGGATGGATAATATCCTCGACCTGAGCCGGGTTGGCCTCTGCCAAATCATGAGCCGTGGGATACGTGGCGAACAGTTCGGGGGTGACCGTATTGACACGCTTGTCAGTGGTCTGGGCGCTGAGCACGGTGGCGATAAGCAGTTGAAGCGGGGAGGTGAAATGCAGGGCGCACTGCGGTTGCGGAATCATACGGCATAGGATGTCGTATTCCTTGTGCATGCGCTCTATGCGCGCGGTTTTGGTTTCTCGCATGGGAGGTGAAACCTGTGAGCCGTGTTACGCGGCGGTCTCTTCCGTATCGGCAGCGTCGTCAATGGAGGATGCCTTGGCGGCCTGTTGTGCGGCGGCATCGCCCTTGTCGTTTTCCGGCGGATCGAAGCGATATCCTACATTGCGGACTGTGCCGATGAGATGCTCGTATTCGCCGCCGAGCTTGGCGCGCAGACGACGGATGTGCACGTCAACGGTGCGGGTGCCGCCGTAATAGTCGTAGCCCCACACTTCCTGGAGCAGCTGGGCGCGGGTGAACACGCGGCCGGGGTGCTGCACCAAGTACTTGAGGAGTTCGAACTCCTTGTATGCCAGATCGATGGGGCGTCCATGCAGGGAGGCGGTATAGCCGTTGGTGTCCACGATGAGGTCGCCGGAGCGAATCTGGCCATCTTCCACCGTGGCGGTGGATTCGGCGGGAGAACCGGCTGCTGCGGCTGTGGGAGCGTTGCCGCGCTCGGAGACCAATCGCAATCGGCCCTCGACTTCAGCCGGGGAAGCGGTGGTGACCACCACATCCGCAATGCCCCACTGGGAGTTGACCACGGTGAAGCCGCCTTCAGTCAGCACCAGTACGATCGGCGTGGATAGGCCGGAAGCGTGGATGAGGCGGCACAAGGTTTTGGCGGTCGCCAGATCATCGCGTGCATCCAGAAACAGAATGGTGTTCTCCGGCATCTTCACCAAGCTGGCTGCATCCATCGGCAGTACACGGACGCGATGAGAAAGCAGGGCGAGTGATGGCAAAACGGTGGCGGGGTCGCTGGCGAAAGTCATCAACGTAAGATCCGTCACGCTAATCCCCCTTTATCCTGCAATGTGTTACGCAATTGCTTAGTGTGGCCGTACGAGTCGTCAGCGGCGTTATGCCGCTTTCGCAAAGTTTTCATTATTCTACGCGCTTGTAGTGGACACATAGGTTACAAGTTTGCGGAATATGGAACGGCGGACGTCCATCAACCGATGATACGGCCGAGCACCAGTGCGGTTGCGGCGATGGTCACGCCCATCAGCATTACCGACATCAGGCCGGTGCCGATCCACGGATAGCGGATATCCGGGTCCGGATCGGCGTCGCGCACCCACAACGTGGAGGCCACGGCCAAGGCCAGTCCCAAAACGATGAGGATGATCAGGGCAACGGTTCCCGCAACGGTGCCCTTGGCAAGCATTGCGCCCAAATCAGGCAGGAAGCACCAGCCGGCCACGGCGAGAGCCGCCACACCGGAAGTCACGGCGTGGGACAGGGCGCGGATGAGATGGTCCCGCTTCTCGCGGGCCATCTGACGTCCGAACGAGAAGACCACCAACATGACCAGCAGCAGGCCCATGGCCAACGCCCACGAATACCACGGAAGCGTCGAACCATCCGCGGCGGTCTGGTCCGGCGGCACCTTGCCGGCGGGGAACGGCACGGTGACGAACATCAGGGAGGCCGCGCCGAACAGCAAGGTGACGACGCGATCCAGCATCGTGCCGCGCAACGGCCAGAAGACAAGGAACACGACCAGCGTCAGGCAGGCGACGACCCGGGGGACGGTGGGGTCGGCGCCGGGCAGGGTGACGGCCGCGGCCGCGATGAGCAATGCGTAGGCCGACAGCTGGACCAGCAGCATGCGCAGAACCTTGTTCTTGCATTCCTTCCAGGTGATTTCGGTCATGGTACGCCTCTCAGATAATCGAATCGCTACGTCAATCCTACGTCGGGCGTTGGAACGGTGCCGTCGAGCATTGATGGCCATCCGTGGCGACGAGATGCGTGACGGCAAGTCAGAACGCGATGACGCCCAGATGCTCCAGCAGCACTTTGACGCCGATCAGAATCAACACCACACCGCCTGCGATCTGCGCGGGTTTCTGCCAGTGAGCGCCGAAGGCGCGCCCGATGTACAGGCCCGCCGCGGAGAAGAGGCCGGTCACCACGCTGATGCAGAGGATGGCGAACGGCACGCTGGTTGCCATGAACGCCAGACTCACGCCTACGGCGAAGGCGTCGATGCTGCACGCCACGGCGAGCGGCAGCATGTGCTTCCAGTCGAATTGCGCGGTCTCCTTGGCGTTCTCCGCGTCCTCCTCGTATGCCTCATGCACCATGTTGCCGCCGATGAACGCCAGCAGACCGAAGATGATCCAATGATCGAATGCGGTTACATACGCGCTGAATGCGGAGGCCGCGTAATGCCCCAGTATGAGGAAGAGGGCCTGGGTGCCGCCGAACCAGAGCGCCGATCTGACGGCATCCCCGGGTCTTACGCGGGAGACGGTGAGCCCCTTGCCGATGGAGACGGCGAACGCATCCATGGCGACGGAGACGGAAATGAGCAGGGTCTGAACGATTATCGCAATCATGATGTGATGGAAGGTTCATCGCCCGAACTCCAGACGATGGGCCTCGACCAGCGTTCCCACACGCCGCCTACGCCTAGTTGAAAAAACAGTCTATAAGTATAGCACAGAAACGAAGAAAAGCCCTTCCTGAAGGGCTGTCGGCCTGGTGGTGCAGGTGGCTATCAAGCAGAGCGCAAACAACAAAAGGCCCCCGAAGGAGCCTTTTGTAAGTTATTCAGCGATTCAGAGCCGAATCACTTCTCGGAATCGGCGAGACGCTGACGAGCCGCAACGATTTCCTTCTCGGCGGCTTCAACGCCGGTCCAGTAGTCGCCCGGCAGAACTTCCTTGCCCGGCTCCAGAGCCTTGTACTGCTCGAAGAAGTGCTTGATTTCAGCCTTGTGGTACTCGTTGACGTCTTCGATGTCCTTGATGTCGTCGAAACGCACGTCGGCAGGCACGCACAGCACCTTGTCGTCGCCACCGGCCTCGTCAACCATGTGGTACAGACCCACGGCGCGGCACTCAACCACGCAGCCGGGGAACACGGAGTTCGGAATCATCACGAGAGCGTCCAGCGGATCGCCGTCCTCGCCCAGGGTGCCATCGATGTAGCCGTAGTCATCCGGGTAGCCCATTGCGGTGAACAGGGTGCGATCCAGGAACACGCGGCCGGTCTCGTGGTCGACTTCGTACTTGTTCTTGGAGCCGCGCGGAATTTCCACAACGACGTTGAAGGTTTCTGCCATTGGTTATCTCCTTGTTTGGAAACTATTCGTTACACACACTACTACTGGGCGGGCACCCCGGCTATAGCTGTGCCCGCCTTTCGTTTCACTGCACGGACAGGATATGGGCCACGTCCGCCCATGGGGCGAGCGAGACGTAGTTGTCCCAGCCCCACTGGAATTCACGACCGGTGAGTTCGTCACGTACGTTCAGCGGACGATCGGTGGGTAAGCCCAGCTCATCAAGATCCAGATGAATCATTGCCTGATGGGCGTTGTGTCCATCAAGGTTGACCACCACGATCAGCGTGTCCGCGTGGCCGGTGCCGGTCAGCTCTGCCGGTGTATGGCGGGCGAATGCCAGCACGCCCGGATCGGAGGACTGCAGCACGGTGAGGTTATGGTAGCTGCGTGCTGCCGGGTGGGCACGGCGAATCTTGTTCAACGAGGTGAGCATCTCGGCCACGCCGAACTGCTTGGCCTTGGACCAATCGCGGACTTTGACCTCGTACTTCTCGTTGTCGATCTGCTCCTCAAAGCCGGGGCGCTGCTTGTTCTCGATAAGCTCGTAGCCGTTGTAGATGCCCCAGCTTGGGCTGCCCAAGGCTGCCAGCACCGCACGCACGCAGTGGCCGGCGATGCCGTTGTCACGCACGTATGCGGTGAGGATGTCCGGCGTGGTGGGCCAGAAGGTGTTGTGCTGGTAGTAGCCGTCATCGCCATTGGTGGTGGGCAGATACTCCTCCAGCTCTTCCTTGGTGTTGCGCCACGGGAAGTAGCAGTGGGACTGGGTGAATCCCACGTAGCTCAATGCGCGCATCATGCCCGGGCGGGTGAACGCCTCGGCCAGAAACAGGATTTCCGGGTGCTTTTTGGTCACTGCGGCAATCACGTCCTGCCAGAAACGAACCGGCTTGGTGTGGGGATTGTCGATGCGGAAGATGGTAACGCCCGCCTCGATCCACAGGTTCATAATGCGCTCGACTTCCTTCTCAATGCCGGCCATGTCGGCGTTGAAGTCGATCGGATAAATGTCCTGATACTTCTTTGGCGGGTTCTCGGCGAAGGCGATGGTGTCGTCCGGCTTGTGTTTGAACCATGCCGGATGCGCCTTGACCCACGGGTGATCGGGGGAGCACTGCAGGGCAAAGTCAAGTGCGATTTCGAGGCCCAACTCGTGCGCGCGCTGGCACAGTGCCTTGAAATCGTCCATGGTGCCAAGCAGCGGGTCCACCGTGTCGTGACCGCCCAGTTCGGAGCCGATGCCGAACGGGGAGCCCGGATCGTCGGGGCCGGCGATCAGTGAGTTGTTGCGGCCCTTACGGTTGGTCACGCCGATGGGGAAGATCGGCGGCAGGTAGACGATGTCAAAGCCTTCGGCGGCGGCACGTTCCAGGCCGGCCATCGAAGTCTTTAACGTGCCCTGCACGATCTTGCCGGTGGCGGGATTGATGGTGGCGCCTTCGGAGCGTGGGAAGAACTGGTACCAGGCGGCGAAGCTGGACTTCGGGCGTTCTACCTTGAAGCACTGGGGCTGGCTGGGGGAGATGCCGTCGCGCAGCGGGTGGGTGTCGTGCAGCGTGGCGATGCGCGGATTGTCTCCGGCGGCCAGGCGATCTTCGGCGCTGAGCGAAGCGTCGGCCATGGTTTCGGCGGCCTTCTCCAAAGTCTTGCGGTCTCGTGCGGTGAGATTGGCATCCGGGGTTGCTGCCCAGCGAGCCAACAGTTCAGCGCCGGAATCGAGCGCATTGTTCACGTCATCCTTAACGCGAACCTTGATGCGGGCATCATGCAGCCAGGAAATATAGGTGTCTTCCCATCCTTCGACGGTCACGGTCCATTCGCCCAGCTGACGTTTGACGGCCGCATAGCCATCCTCCCACGGCTTCAGATCGCTGTGGTCGCCGCACTTGACGGTCACCACCCAACGATCGAGACCGGGGTTCACGCATGTCATGGGGCGTCGCAGGGTTTCCTTGCCGCGTGGATTGCGCACTATGGCGGTGGCGCCTACCTTGGTGCGGCCTTCGATGAACACCTGGGCGGTCATCTCGAACGGCTCGCCGAGCTCCACGCGGGCGGGGAAGATGCCGCGTTCCTCGGCGGGGGTGATGTCCATGACGTTGATACGGCCGAACTGGCCCGGCTCGTTCACTTCGATGGTGGGAGCCGGCGCCTCGCT